>Ga0123355_10014899_pt1 | contig 12176 bp, 7 predicted proteins | sample TergutEmb28metaG_3_FD_89872 | JGI IMG/M metagenome (GOLD analysis project Ga0123355, IMG submission 89872) | Embiratermes neotenicus P1 segment gut microbial communities from Petit-Saut dam, French Guiana - Emb289 P1 | ecosystem: Host-associated > Arthropoda: Insects > Digestive system > Gut ...
AAAAAAAAAAATAAGGGGGAAAAAAAAAAAAAAAAAAAAAAAAAAACCCTCAATACCAACAAGATGAAACTCAAAAGTTATCACATAATACATCTACAGAATAAACAGTGGGAGGTGGAGATGGCATAATTCCTTAATGTGCAATATGAAATGTCTTCCAGAGAACAGCACCTTATTTTATTGAAGCCTGGTGACAAGGTGTATGCCCATCACTACCTCAGCCACAGTTTCCATATAGAAACATGTGTCAAAGTTTGAAGTTCACAGCTTTCACACACATACTTCACACTATTTGACCAGGAAACAACTGATATTACAGACATTCATGACAAGATAAGCTTTAGTCTGTAACATGACTGCTTATATACCAGGAAACTTGGGTTCAATGCACAGCAGGGCTAGACTTCCTTTTACTAGAGGACCTAACCAGTGATCAATCCAATGGATTCTGGTGGCTTTTCTTATGGGAGTGAAACTGATCATTCATATGTGTCTTGAGCTGAGGCTATACCCCTCCTATGCAAGCATAATGTAATGCTTTGGCACTGAGGCAACTTTATCTACAAGTGCCAAAGTCTGCTCTGTTCTGGAGTACTCGGTTTCCAAATGTATTCTTTATAATTCTACAACCTCCATCCACATGGATAAAAATTGTTGGTTGAGAATTTCAAAAGTACACATATTACACTGCGGAGATTTAAGAACTACTTTTTGCATTCTACTTCATTAAATATGCATAACAGGATTTATAGCTCACACTGAAGTCCACAGCCGATGAATACAACTTTTCTGTATAAAAACCATTTATGAGATACTTCATTGTGACTAATTTGAACTGCATGTAAAGCAGAGGGTCACAGATTGCCAATGCCAAACTTTACTGAAACCAGCTGAAAAGTTTAAAAAAAAAACACCTTAACAAACAGACTACACATGACATCAATATGTGTTCATATGCAGCCAAGAATTTGCTGCAAACAGGTAAAGCAGGTAGTTAAAGTAGCCACAGCTTCAAGCTAATGATGTGTATCTATGTTACCTGACAGCCTGCTGGTACTCTGTCAGCTCATAATGGGCTTTGCCAAGCAATGACAGGACCCAGCCTGTGTTATGCTGCTGTGGCGGAAGATTGTTTAAACAGTCAATGGCCTTCCGGCAGTTGAACTGGGACAAGTGGAGGTACGCTGTGCCCAGTTCCCGCAACAAAGCCATCAACCCTTCTGGAATAGAATAAACAACTCTGAGAATAATGCAGATAACAACATGTTCTAGTGGAATGTATTTATTTAACTATGAGATAACCAACATCAAAACGAAAAACTGTAAGGAAACATAGCTTTCTTACTTACTTACTTCAACTAAAATTCTTTGGAGTAAATTGCCAGTACAAACACAACTCTTTTTTTTCCCCACAGAATCTCTTAAGTTATGAGTCTACAAAAGGACTGCATTGTGTGAGTAAATGAAGGTCTGGTGTACTTAGAACACCCATCAGAACAACAATGACAACTGAAAATGTGGCTCTCCCTTCGTAAATGCTACTGATATTTACCTAATTCCGGACAGAGGTGGTAGAGGAGGAGGGAAAAGTGTGTAACTGCCCAGGACCTTGAATGAGTACAGAACATGTGAACCCTGCACCTATAGCATACCCATGACAGAAAATACTTAAGTCTAACAGAATTAAAATCCCAAAGTTTTATTCGGGTATGCATACAGCTGTAATGTTATGTAAACAAATTTATATGCAGAACCCTTGTTACTGGGCCTATATCCCAATTTTGTGTAACAGGTTTTGCACAAGTTAAACAAGGATACATTTTTGTCTGAGATCAACAACAATGGAGAAGGCTCACAAGAAGTAGGGTTAAAAAGCTACTGTCTAGCTACTGTCAACAATACTTAGATACATAAAACGCTGCTAATGTTACAATGGTTACAGCTGTTTAATAAACTTAAGCTTGTTAAACCTTAAATTCCAACCATTAGGTAGAGGTGCATATTATTTTTGTTGCATCATTTTCTCTTGTTACACACTGCACCTTTTCTTTCATGATTAATTTTAAAACCTGTCAGGCATTTCTGCCCCACCCTATATTTCAAGATGTTCCACACAGTGGATGAGCAAATAATTGACATTACGGAGGAACACAGTGCTGTCACCTTCAGTGTGAAGCAGCCCATGAGAACCTGGGTTGCATGACATTGAATATGGCCGCACCATGATCCTTAAAAATATGTCACCACTTACTGGCTGGCACGGCATATTTCAGATGGCTCGAATCTTCATCAACACCACTGTGAGAAAATCGATCTTGCATGTTATATGATATTTCTTCACCAATCTAGTTAACCCCAACCAGGACCTCAAATTTCTCTATACAGACCATACCTGAAGATTGTTTCTGCATATGGAGTGTTTGCTGTATTGTACAGTGCAATGAACCACCATTATTACTAATGATCTTCAAGTCTGATGATGTTATGGTTTCACTCTTCTCCTTTTCACTTCTGTTTCTCTCATTCAGTTCATTGAAGCTTGTTTTGTTTCTATTTGTCTTGGAGATGCGAGATTTTGTTTTTCCCGAAGGAGACTTTGGCGTTACAAATTTGTTCCTACTTGGACTTTTGTTGTTTTCCTGCAATAAAACAAAACACACTCTTCTACAGAACAAATAACTCTCCAGAAGTCACATCTCATAAGAGTTAACCCTTCAAAGCATATTGATTACTAAATGCACCAAAAATGAAGCACTTAAAATTTGCTAAGTATGAAACCAAAATTTATATATCCATATATGAATGTCATAATTCCAGTCATTTGTAACTTCCTTGTACCTGTTTGTATGCGGCATTTTCTTTCCATCCGCTAATTAAAACTATGTATGAGAGACGTCTATAAACCCTCAGCTTAGAGGCTTTAATTTAAACTTACTGACCAGATGTACAAGACAGGTAAATCGAATGAAAATTACAACCCAGTAAAGAAGGGAAAGGAGAACTATATTTGACAAGCTTGATGCTACATATGCTAAGTATGACAGCTCTGTGCAAACCAAAGAATGAAACACTTACCTTAACAGAGTAACTGTTGCTAAATAGCCGGGAGCTCCTGCGTACTGACCCGGGCTGAAGAGGAGCCTGTGGTGTAGTAGGGCTTTGTGCTGGTACAATATTTGATGTGTTGCTAGTGTTGCCAGACTGGCTGAATACTGGTTTACTTTGCTGCAGAGGTGCTTCCTTACGACTAATTAATTGCTACAGGCAGAACAATTAAAGTACTATTATTTAAAAGTGCAGACTTAAAAAACGCACATACCTCTTAAATGCAAGGCATACGTAACTAAAGCCACCAACTATCCAACATTCTGATCATCCAATCCATTAACCCATTCAACCCCTCATCTAACTACTGATCAATTCCTATACCTAAAAACCCTAATTCAGTTCCATTCTCCTCCAAGGCCCATTTCACTGCACACCCATGCCCTTTACAGTCATTCTAATCATCACTTTCAAATAGGTTTTCCCTACCAAAATGTAATTATACATTAGTTGTCTCCTCCATCTGAGCTGCATGTTAGATGATATAAACTCCTCCTCAATTTGTATACCTCACAATACTGGTGACTTGTGTTAATTATAAGTTTCTTGTTATTTACAATTAATTATTTAATTTTTAAACAAACCCCTACTGAAGCATTTCCTTAATATAAGGCACAAGAAGGTTCATCTCAGGCAAAAGTTAAATAACAGTACTATTGTACAAAGCTTTAGTAAAAACATAATGGATGAGATGCTGGGAACTTGGGTAGGCTCAGCCACACGTACCCCTACATGAGCGCGCAGACTGCTCACCCGCTTAGCTAGACTCTTCTGGTCATTGGCCTCAGTTAGTGTTGTTGATGGCACAATAGACGGTGATAGATATGCCATCTGGAGAGAGTCACAGAAACTAGGACTATCCAATGGCAGAACTCCAAAACTACACAACATAAACAAATTACTGATAAATAAATGTGATGGCCCAATCATAACTTACAACAATGTGAAAGAACAAATGTAAGAGTTACAGTCTTCTGAACTGGAATAAGATTAGTAGAAATCCAAAGTCTACAGGAGTAAACAAATTTTCCGAAAACTTCCTTTCATTAGTACCTTATTCACCACGCAGTTCATATATTTAATAAGACTTTTGCAAAGCTAATCATACTAGAGATACCAAATTGTAAACTACAGTACATTTTTTATTTTGTTAAATGTTAACAATTTCAAAACTCACTTCAAGTAAAAGTTACAGCTTTTACTTTAAGTGTGTAATATATTATTATATGACTCCATATTTCATGACAAACCCTGACTTTTTGTGTCATGAGTCATTTTTGAAAAACAGATAAACTTACAGCTTCATATAATGTAGGAGTCACATGCCTCAAATATCATAATTCATACCTTGGTGTCATAGGACTAATACTGCCAGCAAACACACTACGGAAACGAACAGGTTTCCCCCTTGAAGAAGGCAAGGGAGCAATGCCGGAATTACCAGCATTCAAAGAATTGGTTAAAGGACTCTCTTCCAGAGTAAACATCCGTCCACCTGGTGGTGCTGTGTTATGACAGTTAAGCAGGTGGATAGGTGTACTGTCAACAAAACACCAGTTTTAAAATCAGAGGTGTTGCTGGCTGCTGATGATGGTACAGTGGTGATACAACACACATACTTATAAATACTGAGCTGTGAACTGCTAAAAGTCTAATGTATTGTAGAGTAGTGATTACACTACTTACTAGTCATCATGGGGATGAAGAGACAAGCTGGTAAAAGGGGAGGCACTGCACATACATCATACATTTTACATCCATTTCTAAACCATGCAAAGTGACTGAAGCTATAAAAATAGTCCCAGAAAATCGGCCATTTTAGGTCAGCTTATGAATGACAATGCTGTGCCAACTGCAGCTACATACAGTGTCAGGGAGCTCAGCTAGCAAGTAAAAGACCACCACTATAAATAAAAAACATGGTCTAGCTAAAAAGCTGACATTCAGCTGATCAGGAAATTATGGTAAACTATTGTTACAAAAATCTACCACTAAATCCTGTCCTGAAGTAGGTCAAGCAAGCTAGTTCTTCAGGATCAAGCTGATCTGATGTTTTCAATTTTAACCTTATCCTGACATCAGTGCCCAGATCTCCAACATGGTTTCTTCCATTGATGAATTCTAATCAACTTTCTGTACGTGATTCTTGTTTCTTCTATGATGATGATGATGATGATGATGATATAATCATGTTACAAGGAATGCCATGGGGCCCATCCAGCAAGATGTTACCTCAGAGATGCTTACTGTTGTCAAACAATACCTTCCATCCAATGGCAAATTTTAATTTTATTTATCTATGTAAGGAATTCTGTTGGCTCCTGGTTACAACTGCATGACATATCCAAGGGCCAAAAATGCAGATGACGACGACGTTCACACACGGAAGGTAAGTCAAAATATACTTAATAATCAGTCATGGAGAGCTGATAAAAGATCATTCTCCAACGTGGTGGTGAGTGCATAATTACTAATCCTTCAGCATCAAATGCTGTGTTACAAAAATTAAATAAGACCTCAAAATTGAATGGATTCTTTTGGCATGACATGAGCAACATCTGAAGGGTATAAAAATTGGTGCTCTGAGTGACAAGAGTTTAGACATGACATATGGTATGATAAAAACAAATACGGAGACAGTACCTGCTAATGGTGTTCAAAACTGTTGCTTCACTGGCATTCGAACTGCTGTTAGTTACAGTACAGCAGCTACTGTGTTCACAACTATTCACAAAATTCACTACAGGATTGTTTCCATGACACACAGAGAAGTTCTCTAAGTGTGACACTTGGAATGTCCGTAAAGGATCTGGCTTTTCACCACGATTACACAGTTCCTCAAACGCATGCCACAGGAAAGGATTTAACTTCAGAGCTTGTAGATATGCTTCTGATGCCTTGCTATATCTCTCAGTTTGTGAGCAAATGCGTGCGAGAATCTGCAGTGCAAAACAGGCCTGATCACCAAACTCAGACACAAAATCATCAAGACTTCGTGATCTACCTGTGTCACCACCTGTAAGAACTGACTCAGCTTCACTCAACCTACAAACAGAAATACATAAAATCTGTCAGAGAAAAGCATGAAATCTTATGCAAGGTCTGCTAGAACAGCCTTAAAACTGAAATTTTAAAGAATTTAGGTGCTTAGTTACTCACCATACAATGATGATGAACCAATGGCTACTAAACCGCATCATATGATGATAATGAAACCACTGACATTATGCTTTATCATTTACTTCCTCTTATAATACAAATTATACAACTGGTCTAAGGGATATACAAGTCTGACATGTCTGAATTACATAGGCAGATACCTTGTGGGCAAAAGTCTACTTGGTACTAAACTTACTTCTGCTGATCCAGACAGCACCTGGCCAAGAGGTACTTGCACTGTGGCGAACTTGTGTCCTTGCTGCGCAGAATGGAGTAGGCCTGCCCCGGCTTCCCTGATCGGTAGTAGCAGGTGGCAAGCAAGAACAACGCATCGTCTGAGTCCACTACAGATTGTGAATCAGAAAAATCCCGTTAATGTAACTATAGCGTGGTCAAACTGGCATAGTACAAGTAAAACCTACCTGTGACTGAATTCAGGTTTATGTGGTGAAAAGCCAGTGTCTAAATGATTCAGCAATGGCATGGTCTCTAAGAAATGACAAATCTGGCATCGAAATGAAAGTCATAGGTCAGAAAACTGAATTCTGAAAATATATAAAATGTTAATTCATGAAATACTCTTCACCAGAGGTGCACAAGTCCCAAGGGCTGGATTGCCATGATGATGACATTCTGTATGGTGGCTGCTAATATTTTAGGGTCCTCAGTACGGAATTTGCTTCATGTCATCCTTCTGGCACCTAGGATTCTGAGGTGGCTCCTAGATTTTTTGAAAATCTGTTCACCCCTGCCTTTCACAAATCAAGGTGACATACATAACAAAATGATCAAAATTACATAAAACTTAGTTCAGATGTATAAGGAATGGAGTGTGAATGGACTAAATAAAAAAATACTAACTTTTGATCTGGAACTTTCAAAAGAGACTTAAGCACAGAATGTGTGATGATATTAAAACTTATTTTCTGTACTTTTAATCAACAAATGCACACAACTGTCATTAGAGATACTATAATATTTAAAAAAACACTAAACTCCTACATGTTTCAGACCTTACTGGTCCATCATCAGGGAGTACATCAACTGTTGGTGTATAATAAAATTACTTATATAATCTCTTTAACCCTTATCCTGCTAACGTGGAGAATATGGTGAGCTCCTAATAATGGCAGCAGATGGCAGATGGGATTTAACTCAGCATTTAAAGGGTTAATATGTAGAAGCATCAGTCCCTGTACAGGACTGAACAGGCCCTAAAGGTTCCAGGAAGTTGATACACCCAGATTTCAAGACAATCGGCACATGAAGGTGATAAGTTCGTCAGCCTAACACACTGACCAGGAAATATTCCTGGTGCTCATTTCTGTTAGAGGCTGAGTCGACCCCAGAGCCACAATGTGGCCAAATGGATCATGGTAACGAAAAATTCCAATGATACCATCAGGAATTGCACCCGTGACCTTCCAGCTTGTAGCACATAGCCTCAACCAAATGCATCAGTGCATGCCCCTAATGTGTAGAAGAAATGATGGAAATTCTTCCATATATAGTGAATACGTGTAGTGGACAGAACTGTTATGCTGAAAGTTAAAATATAGAATATATAAAGAACTTAAAATTATATAATCAGTTCAGTGTTTGGTTATTTATAAAATTATTAAATACATGAAGGAGAAGTAAACTGTGTAGGTTAAATTAAAATATAACTATATTATTATATTGCCTCTGGGACAAGATCTGACTCACAAACTTCCTTAACATGAAGCAGGAGCACAAACTTCTTGAATGTAACATTCAACTGTAGCATGCTGAGAGTTGAAAATAAACACATTTGCTTTGCTTGACCAAACTGTATGCAAGCAATGTTATGGCGATGGGAAGAAAGGGCAAGAGAAACACACAAGACAAGAGCACACAGACTGTAGCAAGCTCTAGGGAAAAAACTTTTCAGCAAACCATCTACAAATAAAATAATTAATCCTGCATATGCAAAATCTGCCGTGCTTTGGAACAGTTACACTATAACAGTGCCTTCCGTCAATTCACCAATAATTAACATTCATTTTAGCCGCCATGAACTGGAAAGGAAATGTATCCAACTTGCAGAAACATATATTACCTGCTGGATATGCTGGCTTGCGGAAGTTGCTGGTATTGGTGGCAGATGAATGAGGGAAAGGGGGTATGCTGGGTCAGATGATGATGAAGTAGGCAATGATGACAGCAGGTATGTTAAGAGTTATAGGAGGAAGTTTCAAACTTAGCACTTAACTTACTTGTTTTTGCACTATCATGAAATGTCTACATTGCGCTCCAGGCCAAGAGCATGGCAGATATTAGCAATAAGTTCACCTTTTTAACGATTTATAACGTCTAATTTCTCTTCCATACGGACTGAATTTCACTATTTTTATTGAGGTTGTACGAGGGGAGGTAGATTATATAACTTTCTCATTCAATAAAGTAAAAAAATAGAGGCAAATAAGCATATCACAAAATATCAGTCCCAATTAAAAGGTAAAGGCACAGTGATCAGTACAGTTTCAAGTAAGCATACTGCCTCCCAGTCTTGTTCTACATAATGCGTTTTGTAGAATATTGGGAGCATTCTGGTGTGCAGCCAGCCAAAGGGCATTAAACCAAAAATGACAAGGAATACATCAAGGTGTGGTGAAAAATGGCAACAAGAATTAAAGCAAAAAAAGTGTACAATAAACGGGTGTAAAATGGGGGTACTGTGTATGCATAAATCGTCTGTTATCCATAAACTCACACGCTCCAATTGTATGAATATCTAATTAAGGCTTGCTTGTCATTAGAAGTGTCGATATTTTTTGCCAAGCAGCTGACTGTAGTTATGACATGTGGGGTAATAACCACCTGTTTCTGAGTTGTTTTGTTATGTGGGTTTTCAGCAGATGTTTGCTTGTGTGGTGATATCACTGGTTTATTCTTAGTACACAACTGTATAAATAATTTGCACACCAGCATTATGACACAACAGTGGAAAAATGCACAATGTAGACTATGGCACTATTCTAATGCAATTATAAATGTAATAAGGTTATATTTGTAAACCAGGGGTCCACAAATTTTCCAAAAATGTAGCAGCCACTCTAAAATTCTAGGTGCCAGAAGGGTGACATGAAGCAAGTTTCATACTGAGGACCCACAAATATTTTATGTCACCATACAAAATTTAGTTGTATGGGCAACCTGGCAACCAGGATTTGCACACCCTTGTAACAGACTGTAAAATACAGTCTTTTCTTCTTGTATGTGGGCGTTGCTGTACGTCTTTTCAACAAATATTAATAACATCACAGGCCTGGCTGAGCTACATTTGTTTAATTCAATTTATTGTACACCGTAACAAAACATGAACTTTGTATGGAGTTTCACAGTAGATGTTGGTAAAAATAAATTATCCCTGTACTATGAAGTTTGAAAGAGCTAGAAGCTACAAATGTAACACACACAAAGGCATAAGCTAGGCTGTTGCTACTGTTGCTGCTACTACTACTATTACTATTACTACTACTACCACCACCACTACTACCACTACCACCACCATACACTGCACAAATATATAACTTACCCTCGGCATAAAGGCGTTCGGCAAGAAATATTGCATCAGGATAAGCATAATGATTTAGGCAATGCCATATAGCTGCCTGAAATTCAAAACAAGTGTTAGAATACTCGACCTAGTCCACTGCACTTGATATCACCCAAATGCTCCGCTTGTGCACAAGCAGTCTTCGACTACATACGATAAAATGTAATACAGATAACAGATGGCAAAACTAATTCATGCATATGACTTTTGACATAAACAATATACTTCCTAAAACAATCCGTTTGTCAAATTTTAGGACGTGCCTGTGGTCCATCCAACAAATCCCTGAATCTAGAAAACTGCTCCAGCTTACCTGAACAGGTTCTTGGACTATCATTTTATTTAAGGAATAATACACCTAACCACAAGTCACTTCAGTTTGTAAAATATTTAAATTACACAAACTGAAGGCCTAATATCATTAGTGAACTAATAACACTTTCCATCAACTGCCACCATATTGAAAATTGATACAGATGGCACTGTATGCACAAACAATAATACCACCTACAGGTGGACGCGAAACATCACGTAGTAAACATATGCGTGTAGCAAGTTGTTCTGTGGTCACGGATTAGGAATTAATGTATGTCAGATTTTTCATTTGAATTGTTCTAGTCACACGGCGATAGGGATGCAGGTGATAAGCATAAATGATTGTAGAACAGTGTAGTACAATAAGGACGTTTTCGCCGCCGGATTTTAATAGCATTTATGTTCAATGCTGTTTTCTATAGTGGTCGTATGTACGTTAGGGAGTACGTGTATGTACTTGTAAAATAATTTTCTTCCCAATCGTTCTGCATGGTAAAAAATGATGTCAATATGTCAGGAAACATCTGCTGGAATAATCTGAAAATAAACTTTTAAGTTAGAAACAGTTGAGTGTACACAGCACGGAACTTAAGCGATATAGGCCAGCAAGTGCACCTAGGATAGAGAAATAGACACGGCAACGGTGGGTTGAACATGTCACGAGGAATGGGCACAGCCGGTATGCATACAGAATTTTGGTGGGCAGTTGTTTTGGAAAATGAGCGCCTGGTTAGTCAAAAAGGAGATGCGCGAACAACATTAAGATATGTCTTATGAGGACAGGTTGTGAGCATTGGAGGTTTACCATGTTCAATCGTGGGTAACAGGTTAGGAATCATAAATCAGTTAGGCAATGAGAAACCTGTCATTCGCCTTTTTCTGATGGGAATTAACTGATGAAAATAGGGAAAGGTACAAATTAATGATAGTGCAGATAGTACTGCACTTGCACTTGAGTATGTTAACATTTTATTATATGTCTTAAGTGAATCTTATGCTTGCTATCTGAACTGCATGGTTTCATTTCATATCAGATGGTTAGAAACTGTGAGGGAATGGCAGTGGAATAACTACAGTAATGGAGAGATCTGGGAATCTAGTACTGTGGGGTGAATAACATTCCCTCATGGTATCATAAAAGTTTGTAACCAGTGCTGCTTACATGTTTATCTTAATTATCTTTCATGTACCAGTAGTTTATTACACAATGTGATATTCTGTGGTTTTAATAAGAGTGCTTTGTCACAGTTTCTTCTGTAACAAGTGCTTGCTCTCATTTCTGGAGTCATATAAACACATATCTAGCAACAAACATACCTTAGTTGATAATTTTATTCTTTGCAAGTCAAATGAGCACCCTTGGCTCAGCATCTTGACTCATGGAAACAGGGTATGTGGAGGTAATAACAGCCTTCAGTTCTAACCCTATCACTATGCGTAAAAGAGTGTAGCTGTTAAAATGACAGACCTTAAGGGACAGAGGATTCTCTGTCAAGGTCACTATTATCACTTTCAAGTATCAAACACCCAAATGACCTTCTTTTTCAAAATCATCTGTATTGTTATAAAGATACAGGAGGTTAGTTTCTTCCCTCATTTTATAATTTTTGATAACTCTCTAACCAACTTCTTTAATTTTATCTACAAAGATGTTTGTTCTTACAACTGCTTTGTTATATAACAATATATGTTAGAATGTTGTTGATATAAACAGCCAAGGGTTACTAAGATGCTGGCCCAGGACATGCCCTGATAATGAAGGTAATAAAGAAATCATTGGAAATCTTAGAGTAGTTAGTGTCCATACTGAGACTTTGAATTGATGATCTCCATCATACAAAGCAGAAACCTAAGGAAGAAATTCTTCACTGCCATGTGAATCTGTACCATGACCTGAACAAATTATGGTGTTTAACAAGTTGTTCTTGCCTGCTGTACCATCCATACCCATATTAACCTTTTTTTTTTTTTTTTTTTTTAGATTTAAAAATTTCAATTAAATTTTTGCAAACAACAA
>Ga0123355_10014900_pt1 | contig 12176 bp, 7 predicted proteins | sample TergutEmb28metaG_3_FD_89872 | JGI IMG/M metagenome (GOLD analysis project Ga0123355, IMG submission 89872) | Embiratermes neotenicus P1 segment gut microbial communities from Petit-Saut dam, French Guiana - Emb289 P1 | ecosystem: Host-associated > Arthropoda: Insects > Digestive system > Gut ...
CCCCCCCCCCCCCCCCCCCCCACCATTTTGGTGGAACACTAAGTGTCAGACAGAGTTCGAAAGCTAAGTATTCTTAAATCATGATAAACAGCCTCATATTTCTTTAAACAGTTATATTTCCTAACATTCTGACACCATAATGCTCCTGCTCACCAACACAATCATCCTAGCCAGAACAACCAGGCACATGGACAGGCCCATAAGGGATGTGATAGATATCAAACTGTACCCTAATATGAACTAGGATGACTTTCTCCATAAGCATGTTGTGGAAGCCTCTCATTTATTTTTTGAAGGAAAGGGAGCAGAACGTTTTCTCTAAGAACAACAAAATCTCACACTCTTGAAGCTCTGCTGTACTAATGCCATTATAAGGAAGACTTACTGCTGCCCGTTTCACCTCCTAGCTGCTACAACCCACAAAGAAATATATGTATGTGATGTCACACACCACTGTCATATTTCTCACTGGCTGTTTGATACCTTGGTAGTCCTGCTTTGAAATCTCAACTGGATTGGCTGAGTGAAGATCTACTCACTCTTCCATTTCCATAGAACAAATTGGACACCTTACTATACGTGGTTTGTCCATAAAGTTCATGCAGTATGTTTATAAAAACTTTATTTTACAAATTTTAGGATACGTCAATGTGGTCCCCTTCACAATACTCCCCATTAGACACAATACATTTGTCCCACCTCCGTTTCCATTGCTGCAAGCACCCTTGGATTTCCTCTCTTTTAAGCCCTTCAGCAGCGATGTCATTTCACTTTTAATCGTCACATCCCCCAATGCCGCCCCACGCAGCACCAGTTTCCATTTGGGGAACAAGAAAAAATTGCAGGGGGCTAAATCCGGTGAGTAAGGGGGATGTTCGAGCACGGTGATGGAATTGCGCGCCAAAAACTCACGCACGATTAATGCAGAGTGCGCGGAGGCATTGTCATGGTGGAGAATCCATCGCCTCCCCTCACACAATTCCAGTCACACATGATGCACATGACCTCTCAGATGCTTCAAAACCTCCACATAGAAAGCTGCGTTGACAGTTTGACCCTCAGGTGCGAATTCGTGGTGCACAATTCCATGGCATTGCACTGCACGAACTTTTTGGACAGACTACATATAATGAACACATTTTCTCTGCCATATCACTTCAGCATCTACCTGAACCTAATTCAGTCATCCTAAAGATGGATGCAGCACACCGAGATACTGCACAGTACTGCTAAGGATTCAGGTCATCTGTGATAGGACACTGTGTTATTGGATGAGTGGTTCCTTAGGTTTCAGAGGATTATGGTGCTTTAATCATCAGCATCAAGCAGTTCAAGAAGTGTATGACTGCCTGCAGGAACAACTCGCCAACAAGACAGCATCATATCTCAGACCAACGTCCACAGAAACACCACTGTAACTACTAACTCTACTGTTTCTCATGACATCCATTTGAATTGTACTTTATATCCCAGTATTCTGCTAACTCTTGTTCTGAAACACATTTAATTTACATTGTTCCACCAACTAAGAGTCTACGTTTCATAACCATTTCTAACTTTTAAAATGGTTATTCATGTATCTCGTTCTTTAATGTTTTAAGAATATCATGAATCAATTATTTTGACTGAACATACACAACTATAAAAAATACATTAGAGTTATTAACTGCTGTTATACACTCAGTGGTCCAAATGAAGCCTTCCTATATAGGATGAAAAATATGTTCCATTATATGCAGATGGCACTTTGTGATGGATACTTTCATAGGAAGGAACATACAGTTCGTTGCTCAGTAACCATATATTAGGTTAATCCCAAATAAAACACAATGTTAAACAGAAACTGAACATTTAAAACTACTATTATCAGGATCTATCACTGGATATGACATGGAGACAGTTCCATCCACCCACATGTGCAATGCACTCATAGACACACACACACATACATACTTGACTTTTCCATACTTAAAGTAGATTTCTAAATTATATCCTGCATGTACACATTTACACATATACAGGCACTCCTCAACTTACATAAGCATTCTGTTCCACAAACCTGTATGCAACTCAAATTCTTTGTATGTCGGAATTTTACCCAGTATCCACCAAACATATAAATGTACAATTTTATTTTTTTAGATATATTTTTATTTTTAGAAATAAAAATATATCTAAAAAAACTAAAATTAAGACTAAAGAGCACAATAATAGGCAAAACTTTAACGTGCACATGAGACACCTGGATACTAACAAACAGAGCTAGAAAGCAAGTAAACATTTTTGAAAGGAAAGTGTATAGAAGAATTTTAGGCCCAGTATATGACAATGAAAGAGAAAAATGGAGAATATTAACCAATAAAGAAATTTATGCAATGGTTAAAAAACCCACTATAACAGACACAATAAGGTTAGATTACGTTGGTTTCGGCATGTACAGAGAATGGAAGAAACTAGAATTCCCAAAAAAGTATTATATATGAATTTGGAAACCACAAGGCTGAGAGGTAGACCAAGAAATAGAGGGCAAGATGAAGTGAGGGAGGATGGCAGACTAGTTGGTGGATGGAAGGGGTACATAACAGAGAGGAATGGAAGAAGCTCCCGAGAACGGCAAGGAATTGTCGCATTCTGCACATGCCAATGGAATGAATGAATGAACATACAGAGTGTGTGTGTACGACTAGTCATGTAACTGTCTACTGAGATACTCAGCAAAGTGTAATTGTATTGAAATATAAATAGTAATTGTGGGTACAGTGAATAAGTCAATGGAAAAATGGTAGATTTGTAGCCATGTTTCAGTTAATTCTTTGTCTCAGTAGTTCTTCATTTCTGGAAATGCTATTTTTCAGGCAGGATGTTTATAGATTTAAAAAAAAAAACAACTAAATAATGGGGCTGAGGGTGCTTGAGACTAGAGTGCTGAGGTACACGTTCGAGTCTACGAGGAATGAGGTAAGAGGGGGGAATGGGGAAGACTACATAACAAGGAGCATCATGATATGTGCTCCTCAACTGTAATTATTTCAGTGATCGAATCAAGAACACACAGGTGGTCTCCAAGGTGAGAAGCCTCTAGTCGATAGAAGAATGTAGGTAAGGGAAGTTGGCAAATTGGATCTGTAACTTCGAGATAAGGATTGGCTCCGAGGACCTGGGCGTGTCGGGCGTGGTCAGGAAGCAGGTTTGCGCTAAGCTGGGCCTGGGCGAGGTGATGCCGTCTGGCAACAGGCATGCAGATCCGAGCTCGGCCCCATGCCTTGGCCTCCCGCGGATCTTCCACGCCGCGAGGGGCCACGCTAGCTCGCGGCATACTCTTCGGCTGCCACTCAACGGTCGACTCAGAACTGGTATGGACTCGGGGAATTTGACTAATTAAAACAAAGGTGAGGCATATAGCATATCAGAGAGAGGAGAGGGTTTTGATGGGAAAACTGAGTGAGAGAGACCACTTGGAAACATAGACAGCAACGGGAGGATAATGTTAAAATGGATCTTCAATAAGTACGACGTGGGGGCATGGAATGAATTGATCCAGCTCAGGAGGGACAGAAGGTGAGCTCTTGTGAATTAAGTAATGAATCTTCAGGTTCCACAAAAAGTGGGGAATTTCTTGAGTAGCTGAGGACCCTGTTACCTTCTCAAGATTGGCTCAGCTTCATGCAGTTAATTACTCCCAATAATGGATGTTTATGTTCCAACTGTAGTGTAATATTTGTGTGTCTATAATTTATTTGTACACATTGTACAGGGTGAGTCTCTCGCTAGAGGCCCCAAACTATTGCCTATGTATACAGTCGAACAGCGCGGGTTTCTCGTTTGTAAATACTGGCAAATAGGTTCATATAAAGCATGCCAGACGACATTTTGAACGGAATTTGGTGAAAGACGTACACCATTTAGGTGTTGCATCCAGAAATTGGTTAAAAAGTTAGAGACAAAGGGAAGCCAATCTAAAGCCTACCAACTTCTTTCTTTGGGGCCTACTGAAGGGCAAAGTATACCAAAATGCAGCCCGCACAATCGAACAACTCAAAGACGCTATACGCCAAGAGATTCAAGCTGTCAATGTCGACACTTTGGGAAAAGTATTGCAGAATATTGACTATACGTGTGCGTAGTGTGTTACATATGTAACACACTACGCACACCTATAGTCAGGCGCATTCACGATGACGTACCCTTACACAACACGACATGCTGCCACAGCACCCTATTAACACAAGGAATTAATTAATGAGTGTTTTTAAAATGACTTTTGCAAGGAACAATGTAGCTCCCTGAGGAAGATCTTAGGATCAAAACATGTTGGAGTGATTTTTAATGTTTTAATGTGGAATTTTATGTAAGTGCATTAGTTGGTGTGATAATTACAGTGTTTCTACAAAATGCACGGTGCAACACTAATGATAAAGAATATGGTTTGATAAGAAATAAATTTTAATCAAGTCTTCATTTCAACCAGTATCTATCATAGTGCACATTGCAAACAAACAAGCAAAAAACCTGATGAAATAAGCACTGCTAAACAGTATTAACACTATTTATGCAGCTAAATCGTGTGTGTACCTTAACAGACTTAGAGTAAAAAAAAAAAATGCCTACTTGGAATTTTAAGAACTTGAGGGTAATACGAAAATACATGAAAAAGGTCCAGCAGGGTGCATTACTAAAGTGGGTGGCAATACTGCCCAAATGTATATTAAACTCATGGATGGACACAGTAAATAGTTTATCATGTTTCATTATTACATTGTGATTAGTTTAGTTTTACACTTAAGAGTATTGTTACAGTTTCCACTAAAATCCCCCATTGTTGGTATTACTTTATCTTATTTTCAAACCTACTCCTGAAACTTCCCAAGCTGGGCCCATGTTCATGGCATGTGTTTTGACTAAAAATTAACTGGATCATTTACCCACAAAGTCTGGCACAATCCTTCTGAATCACCTTGCAAATTCTTTACATTCTGTTATAAACATTTCACATTCACACAACAAGCTCCACATGACTATGAATAGGTATTTCGTCTCTTCTCATAAACATACTGCATGAAACACCAATATAACCCACTGCACTGTTTTATGTTCAGTTCCAAGCACTGACAGTTGAGCATCATATGAAAAACTTGAGAGCATACAGAAAAAAAAATAATATGCAATAAATGGAGAAAGAAGTACATACTCAAATGATTTACATAATAATTCACTGTGTTGCCTTTGCCTTTGTTTTAGTTTTCTTCAATTTCTTTAAACCATCCAAATTTCCTTTGAGCAAACTGCAATATGCCTGCTGAAATTTGTTTACATCCTTAGGGTGTACCTGAAAAGGAAGACCAAACAATAATTTAACACAGAAAAAAATCTGGTGTGACCAAATATTTGTATACAAAAAAAGTAAAGAAAAATACCAAGAACATGTGCTTTCTACATGTGTTTGTACCAAGTATAAATGAGTTTTGTAGCATCTCCAAGATTTCTCTGTTAATAAAAACCAAAGGTTTGGTAAGTCTAAACCACTTAGTCCACAACTTATTTCCGTGAAGAACCATTAGTGTGAGGTGCTACAAGGTTATGAACAAAATGGGCATGATTAATGTACATGAATTAAGTACAAATATTTTCTAAGTGCATTCTTTGTTACACCTCAGTTTCCTGAATATTTACTGATACATACTTATTTTTACAAAGTTAAGCACACCACTGCTACCCTTGGTTTGTAAATTATTTTTCCAGTCATGCCATTATATATTCAACTAACTGGACAATGCCACACACAGTACTTGTATGCCATAATGACATATGCTTTATGTCATGGACACCAATATTTTATGCAAGTTATTTTTTTATACTGCACAAGTATGATTTAATTTTAATGTAATGTATGGGCTTTTCAATAGCTAACAATGAAAACTAGATTTGCCTGATAATGTTAATGGAAACCCCAAATAATAAAATAACATAAATTCAGTCAACGACTGTTATTATATCAGTATGCAGAACTTACAACAGTACTAATTTTCTTGTTTTTTAATCCAGCCCGAATTAAGCACATATATTCAGATGGCTCAGGTAGCGGCTTCCTTCCTTCTCGAGGTGTGGGCTTCGTGCGACCATCATCTATCGATTAAAATATGTAATATTACTAAATTATATTGCTGTGCTAATATGAACCATAACGTTTACAGTTTATGTGGAAACTTACATCTTTTCATCGTTAAAGTAACGGACCCCTGATTTCTTGCTTTGCGAAACATTCGAGCTAGTTCATTTAAAAACTGTGGGAAGAGAAAAACAAAATGTATAAACACCAAATACACTTTTCGGCCGCAAAAAAATGTAAGAACGCAACAAACGGACTAAATCCATATGTTAACCTACTCACATGCTCATTCTCCAGCAGCACCATGTTGGCATGTTGTCATACATCCACGCCGCATGGATAATATGCTCAATCTCATATGTATGGTTCTGAACGCTGTGTGTGTGTGTGTGTCTCGTAGGCGCAATGGTTGAAACAGGTTATGGTAGGCCAAAAGTTGCAATTTTCGGTAGTCGTGGTGCATTACTTTATGAATCGACAGGCCCAAAACTGTTTGAGGGTGGGAGTCTGAAACATATTATTGACTCGCTTAGAGTAGTGCAACGAGAAACCAATGAATTTTTGACCTGTCTTGTGAATGAACAATCTCAGCAAACCAGTAGTACTGCAGTAGTGGATAAAGGTAAACACGAGGTCCAGCCCTGTTAGAACCTAACAGTTGATAGCGTCGTTAAATAACACACTTAAATAGACCGATCTACCAGGTGACATGGCGTCATATTTCAGCAGACCGCAGTCTGAAATTATTTAATTCAGTATGTATATTTTGTGTTTGCGAAAGTTTGAGACATTTCAATACCATACGTGAATAAAATACACAATTCCAGCGTAAATAAACATTCAGCTACATATTATAGTACCGTATCCGCGTATTTGTAGTTTTTGTTTCTGTTCTAGTATTAGTAAAGATAAAGATGTGGAAGTAAAAGGAAAGACTATGTGTACACTTGAAAGGCACGTGGGGAAGTGGAGGTATCGTTGCACTTGTTCTTAATCTTGACACTGCGTGTAGGTGAGTGCTAAGTGGTGTGCCCCAGAGCCGGTCTTGTTTCTACCTGTAATCAAACTATGATTCCTCAGTTGTCCAGCCCAGAAGGTAGTTTCTGTAGTGACCATGCTGTCTTGCCTGTAGGATGAAGATATACTAGTAGTAATCTATGTCCATTATATGAGATGGTTCATAGTTGTCATTATATATGTGTTAGGTCTTTGGCATGTAGTTTTGATGAAAACTAATAGTTTTCACGTGCTGACATGTGGTATTGTGTTGAAAACTGTGCTATGCAAAGGATAAAGAATGTGACTGAATTTGCTGTTTCAACATAGATCACGGCTAGGAAGGAATGGCTACAGACAAATGAATCAAGGAAAGTAACAAGGATAGTGAGGGATGATAATGTGAAAGAAATAATTTTCTTTACTTCAACTATTAACCAACAAATGTACCTATGTAACTTTCACTTAAAACACTTAAGACCACTCCGACATGTTTCGATCATTTCAGATCATCATCAGGGGGTTTCATTGTTCCTTGCTAAAGTTATTACATATTCACGATTTAGTTCGTTTTTGTAAACAAGGTGTTGTGGCACTATATCATGTTGTGTAGGAATCTGTTGTAGAGAGTGTAGTTGGCTAGGTGTGCGTTGTATGATATGTAGTGGAGTCCCTCGCTGTGTATCATACGGCGCACACCTAGCCAACTACACTCTCCACAACAGATTCCTACACAACATGATATGCTGCCACAACACCTTGTTTACAAAAACGAACTAAATCGTGAATATGTAATAACTTTAGCAAGGAATGACAAAACTCCCTGATGATGATCTGAAAAGGATCGAAACATGTCAGAGTGGTTTTAAGTGTTTTAAAGTGTTTTAAGTGAAAGTTATATAGGTGCATTTGTTGGTTAATAATTGAAGTGATTTTACGAAATGCACGGTGCAACGATGAGATTCATAAATAATTTCCTGTTGAACTTCAATGGATATGTTCTGCTGGTAATAGTAGTAGTAGTAGTTATGAGTGTCTCACGTAAGAGTGAACTAGTTGTTATGTATGTCTCATTAATTGTGAACCTCATTACAGTAGGTACGTGTGTCTCGCATAAGTGTAAACCTTGTAATAGTAGTAGTAGTAGTAGTAGTAGTTATGTGTGTCTCACATAAGAGTGAAATAGTTGTTATGTATGTCTCATTAATTGTGAACCTCATTACAGTAGGTATGTGTGTCTCGTATAAGTGTAAACCTTGTAATAGTAGTAGTAGTAGTTATGTGTGTCTCACATAAGAGTGAACTAGTTGTTATGTAGGTCTCATTCATTGTGAACCTCATGATAGTAGGTATGTATGTCTCATAGAAGTGTAAACTTTGTAGTAGTAGTAGTAGTAGTAGTGTATCTCACACAAGCATGAACCTACCACTAGATTAGTTTTCAATAACTTTGCCAGAGAGAAAAAATTATGGCTGACCTTTGCATTACAAATAGTAGGAATACTATAGACATACATAGTTATTCAATATTCCATCTTACACAACACAGTTAAAATTAATTGTGTCATGTAAGATGGAATACTGAATAAATAAGTCTTTTGATCTTAGCACAACGGGGATGTGTCACCTAAAGTAGTGATACTGTTGAAGTGGTAGTAGAAACCTGTGCTTTCTCAGCTTACTTGAATAGAGTCAAACTTTATAAACACGTCAAAGATTGTAAAATTCAATATGTATTCTATTATGGACTTTAGAATGTGGTCTTTCATTTATTTTTCCAATGCACAATACATAAGGAGAATTCAAGACAGGAAAACATGAATGCATTATGTATGTCACAACTTAACCAGAGAAATAAAGATATTCTAAAATGCTTGTAGCTTGCTGAGTTAGCTGGGGTGGACAGTTTGAGTGTGTTTTCTGGTGTAAAATCCTTGTATGTTACATCTCAGAATTATCTTTTGTATTTCAGATAGTGCAGATGAGGAAGATGATGAAGATGAAGAAGAAAACTGTGCTTTACCGAAGAAAAGAAAAAAGGATTAGATCTCAATATACAAGGTGGTTCAAATATGACCGGGACTGATGTCACCAGATTTACACACAAATCAGTCCCGGTCATATTTGAACCACCTTGTATAAAAACAGACAAATACAACTGTTATATTGTAACAACACTTGTTTTGCGATGATGTGCCTGACAATACCCATTCATGCAAAACATGTTGTGCATAATTAAGATAAAAATGAGTGTCTTTGCAGTGTATCATTGTACGATTTTATTTATTCACCACTTATAATTCTGATCATGCAGTGGGATGACTGTACCTAGGATTAGATCTAATCCATTTTGGTGGAAAGTAGGAGTGAAGTTCTAATGAACTGTAAATTATTTACGATCCTAGTTTTTCCCGTAGTTTTGGAGATTGTTGTTTCAGCAGTTTCTCCCTTGAAAAAAAAATGTTAAAGGCTCCCAAACATGGCAGTAGTGTACCTGGTAAAGGTTTTTTCTACATGCACATATCAGACACATTCAGTTGATGCTTTGTATTATAATAAAATGTGCAACACACTGATATACATCCAGTCAGCACAATTACCTTAACAACAAGACATACCATATTTAAGTGCATATAAGATGACTGCACTCACAGTCCTTAATTTTCAGGGAAATGCCTAAACAGAATGTATTTATGTGGAATAAGAAACCAACTAGATGTCACTTAGTATTATATTTATTTCTCCTTTATAAGTTGTTCAATATGGAGAAATAAATATAATACTAAGTGACATCTAGTTGTTTGTTATATTAACCAACTAATCGCACTGTTGTATGTTCCTAAAATATTTATTTACACCCTAACACTTTAAAAACATATCACTTTATAAAATTTCGTCATTTACTCCTATATGTTTCAGTCCTATTGGACCATCTTCAGGTAGTACAATGTGCCTTGTTTTTGAAGTTGCTAATATTATTGGTGTTGTGCCAGCATGCCTGCAATGAATTATCACATTATAGTAAATGTTGTGTATATGAACATGGATAGGGCTTTAATATATTATGATCATGGAAAGCAGAATCTGTTTACATACTTACATATGGGTGTTTAGGTTATGCCTACGTTTCTTGTTGACGTGTCTAGTGCCGCCTGTGACGATGTCATACTGTGGTTATCCGTCTGTGATCTTGTTTCTTGTATACAGTCATAGAGCAAATATTGGCAACTTCAAAAACAAGGCACATTGTACTCCCTGAAGATGGTCCAATAGGACTGAAACATGTAGGAGTAAATGACGAAATTTTATAAAGTGATATGTTTTTAAAGTGTTATGGTGTAAATAAATATTTTAGGAACATACAACAGTGTGATTAGTTGGTTAATATAACAAAGAGCAGACTATTGCATGGTCCAAAAAATGAAAATAAGACATCTAGTTGGTTTCTTATTCCACATTGAACTACAATGCACAGTCAACCACACATCAAGAATGTATTTATGTTCAATGTGTGTTTGACCATGCATCATTGGCATAAATAAAATAGATGACCAACTAGATGCAACAATAACAATTTATTGATCTTCGAGTTAGCTCAACATGTTTTGAGCAATTCTTAGCCCATCCTCGGGAGCCCAAGGTTGTGATTTACAGCATGTGGTATAATACCCTTATCTTATTGTATATCCATCTTTGCAGGACATTATACCACGTGCTGTAAATCACAACCTAGCGCACCTGAGGATGGGCAAAGAATTGCCTGAAGCATGTTGAGGTAACTTGAAGATCAATAAATTGTTTTTGTTGCATCTAGTTGGTCATATACTTTATTAGAATGTATTTAACTTTGTGTATGATCATAAGGTGACACCCCAGTTTTCCAGATCATGAATTAGGACACAATTTTCAGCTTATATTCAGGTAAGTATGACATGGCTTTCATCGAGAGAAGTGGAAAGAGAATGAGAGACAAGTTTTTATTTGATGATGACAGGGGAATAAACATAAGTATAGAGCACTGGTGGAATGATACTGATAGAGCAAAACTGAAATCATCATAACAACCCTGTCTTATTGCCACTTGGTCCACCACATAGCCAATGTGAAGTGGCCGGAGTTCAAACCCAAGCCATTGAGAGGTTGATGACTTACCTGAGCTGTGGCATGACCTTTCATTGAGATGAAATCTCTTCCAACTACCATGCTGTCTGATGCTTTTCAGTGTTCCTTTGTTGTATTTTCAGTTGCAACAGATTACGTGTTACACATAATTGTACCTGTCACAACTATTGACAATTATCATTCACGTCAGTGCTCTAACACAGCTATCATGTTGAATGTCTAGAGCTGCCATCTTCTACAAAATTCTACTGAAGTTAGCTCCTTACAAATACAATAAAAATCTTGTAATCATACAGTCCACATGGCTTTGTTATAATATACACAGGTCTATATATGCCACTTTTGCCTTTTATTGCATTTAGGACAAAATTATTATAGATTTGTTGCAGTTTCAGTAAACCATCTTCATTGACATTATAACTTAGTGAATGAAACAAAATTTGAAAGTACAACTTGCATGTTTCTGAAGTGTATAAAAAGACTTCAGTAGTACTTAATTGAATGATAATAGAATATCACTAAATAACTGAACATTTTGCCATGGACAACAATGGTATGATGAAAACAGAATCTGATTCAACTTCTGAATTTCAGAAAGAGGTAAGACAAACTATGATGGAAGTTATGATATCTAAAAACCTTTAAGACCAAAAGGTGATCAGATATTGCCCTTTTCCAAATATTTGTGTAAGTAATGTGTATCTTACTGTATGTCCCATGGTCATACTGAGCCATTTAATGTGTTACTTGATATCCTGTCCTATTTTCCTTGCTGCACTTTCTGTTTCCATTATGTCACTATTTAACATGTTGTAAATATGATCTTTGGGGGGGGGGGGGGGGGAAGGGAAAAAACAATATTTTTCCCTTTTTTTTTCTTTTTAATAACCACCCTATATCCATTGTTTTAAAAAAAAAAATTATAGGCCCCCCTCCCCCTTCCCCTACTATC
>Ga0123355_10014901_pt1 | contig 12176 bp, 12 predicted proteins | sample TergutEmb28metaG_3_FD_89872 | JGI IMG/M metagenome (GOLD analysis project Ga0123355, IMG submission 89872) | Embiratermes neotenicus P1 segment gut microbial communities from Petit-Saut dam, French Guiana - Emb289 P1 | ecosystem: Host-associated > Arthropoda: Insects > Digestive system > Gut ...
TGTGCTTTTTGCGGCAAGCAGTCGAGTTGTAATGGTGCGCTTGTGGGCATCGGTAAGCTCGCCGCCTTTTATTAGGAAGTGGTTGGTCTTTATCATGAGAGAATGGGCTTGGTTCATACAGTCACGTCCTTTATGGGTGATGGGTATGTATGTTCGATTGCTAGTATACCAGAATATAATTATGCGTCAAGTGAAATAGAAATAGTATCATGAAAAAGGGCTATCACACCCTTGAGGCTAACACATTTGTTACGCAGCTACCAATACCTAACGTAGCCACTCTTCGCATTCGAAAAGCTGTAATTACATTAATTTCGTGCCATTGCTTCGCTTTTAATTAGCTCCAATAAAAAGGACTCACTCTCTGCGTCAAGTTTTATCTCAAAACAAGAAACGAGGCATTTTTGATACCGTTTGTCACGTATTGAAAAGTCATATCCGCCGCATCCTGTCCAACATTTTTGTGGGTTAGTAAATTTTACGCAATTCGGTGATTTATCAATTTGTTGTACAATGTTTTCTGGCAAAGAGTCTAGTCGTGTGGGGTATACTTTATGGTTTGTACCGTATACACGAACCCGCAGTTCGCCATCACGCAGGAATAGTATCACAACAACTCCTGTTATACTTTTTACCTTTGGTTCGGCAAATGACAGTTGTAGCCCTGTTGTTTTTGTAACTTGTATTTTTTGCTTGAAATTATTTTCCAGCATATAATCGCGGACAGATATAACGAAATTACAATTGTCCTCACTTACGTTTGCAAGAAAATCTTCTATCTGATATTTTGGTTTAGACATGTAATTTTCTCCCTTACATATGCTTTTTTAATTGCAGTATATCATCCCGTATAGCAGCTGCTTCTTCGAACATTAGCTCTGCAGCAGCCTGCTTCATTTTCTTTTCAAGCTTCTTGATTTCTGCAACTATTTCATCACGGTTCATCGATTCTGCATCTTTTAATAGAGTAGGGGAGGTTTGCTCCGCTACCTTGGTTAGCTGTATCCGTTCATGTATCTTTTTTACAATAGACTGTGGGGTGATGTTATTGCGTCGATTATACTCTTCTTGTATTCCTCGGCGGCGGTTAGTTTCTGTTATTGCCATGTTCATTGAGTCGGTAACGGTGTCTGCGTACATGATAACACGACCATCCACGTTTCGTGCGGCACGTCCTATCGTTTGTATCAGAGATGTGTTGGAACGCAGAAAACCCTCCTTGTCTGCGTCAAGGATTGCTACCAATGCACATTCTGGGATATCCAGCCCTTCGCGCAGAAGGTTTATTCCAACCAGCACATCAAAAACATCCATGCGTAAATCACGAATAATCTCAAGCCGCTCAAGAGTGTCAATATCTGAGTGCAAGTACCGCACGCGAATACCTGCCTCGCGCAGATAGGTAGTCAAATCCTCTGCCATGCGTTTGGTGAGGGTAGTCACAAGTGCCTTTTGTTTTTTCTCGGTTATTGCGTTGCACTCGCCAATCAAATCGTCTACTTGTCCTTTAACTGGGCGTATGATAACAGGTGGGTCAAGCAGCCCAGTTGGTCTGATAATCTGCTCTACCTCAAGCTCGGTATGCTGTCCTTCAAATTTAGCCGGCGTTGCGGATACAAACAGCATTTGCGGTATCTTGGCTTCAAATTCTTCAAACATAAGCGGTCGGTTATCCAGAGCACTTGGCAGGCGGAAGCCATACTCTACAAGGGTCTCCTTGCGGCTGCGGTCGCCCTTGTACATGCCGCCAACCTGCGGGATTGTAACATGTGATTCGTCCGCCATTATAATGAAGTCTTCCGGAAAATAGTCAAGCAGTGTGTGTGGTGTGCTGCCAGGCTCACGTAGAGCCAGATGTAATGAGTAGTTTTCTATACCACTGCAAAAGCCGACCTCTTGCATCATTTCGATATCATAGCGTGTGCGCTGCAGAAGGCGTTGGGCTTCCAACAAACGGCCATCGGCTTTCATTTGGGCAAGCTGGTCTTCTAGCTCTATATCTATACGGCGAATGGCCTCGTTAAGCCGTTCGCGGCTGGTTGCGTAGTGAGATGCTGGGAAGATTACTATGTGTTCCCGTGTTGATAGCATCTCGCCTGTGAGTGCGTGTATCTCTGTTATTCTGTCAACTTCATCACCAAAAAATTCCACCCGCAGTGCAGTCTCAGATGAGTTGGATAGGAAAATCTCAAGCACATCGCCGCGTACTCGGAAGGTACCTCTCGTAAAGTTCATATCGTTGCGGTTGTATTGGATTTCCACAAGGCGGCGCATGACATCATCACGGTCGCGTGTCATGCCAACTCGCAGGGATAGCATCATTTCGCGATATTCGGCAGGGTCGCCAAGACCATATATGCATGAAACCGATGCGATAATTATGACATCTCGTCGCTCGAACAATGCGCTGGTTGCTGAGTGGCGCAAACGATCAATTTCTTCATTGATGGCAGAATCCTTTTCGATAAATGAATCTGTAGACGGGACGTATGCTTCCGGTTGGTAGTAGTCGTAGTAGCTAACAAAGTATTCTACAGCGTTGTTAGGGAAAAACTCCTTAAACTCGCTATAAAGCTGGGCGGCAAGGGTTTTGTTATGTGCCATAACAAGAGTGGGCTTTTGCAGTTCTTGAATAATATTGGCCATAGTGAATGTCTTGCCAGAGCCCGTTACGCCAAGCAGAGTTTGAAATTTCTTTCCGCTTTTGAAGCCTTTTGCAAGTGCGGAGATGGCTTCCGGCTGGTCACCCGTTGGGGCAAAAGTTGATTCTAGCTTAAATTGCATAGTTTCTCGCGCCTTTCTATAGGTCAAAGTCCTTGCTCCACAAAAAATGGTTGGTGGTATATCCAGCTATCTTCCATTTGCCACTGATATTGCACAATTGCAGCCAGTGGAAATTGTCAAAGTCTATGTTGTGTAATGTTTTTACACGTATTATGTTGTTGGCAATCAAGCTATGTCTTATGTCAACTACCACCAAGTCAGAAGCCCATTCTCTCCATTCGTTAGTGGATTTATTCACAAAAAATTCAAACACGGCATCAACAATGTTGTCGCAAATATTTTCGTCAACCAATGTTCCGCAGGGTAGGGGAGTCATTTGCCATATCCGACTGTTTATGGCATCATTTACTTCGTATGTGAGTACCACCAATGCGCGGAGCAACAATTGGTTGCCACCTTCATCTAAAAGCGGCATAAACCCGACATAATTATACTCGCCACCATTGTACATGTACACCAGAGTGCCTGCACCGCTGCCAGGTGGAGAATAACGTACACCAATGGCAGGAATGCCGTTGTATGAGTCGAACAAATGAAACTCAAATGCAGACATCTCCAAAACATGGTCGTCCCACTCGTTTATAAATGGTATGATAATGCACTCGCGTGTAAAGATATGTTTGTAATATGTGAAAAGGAACTCTTCGATAATATGGCGGTGGTAATCGGAAATATACGGCTCGTTTGTGTCAATTGATATGAGTGCATCGCGGATTTGTGTAAGGGTTGCTGGGCAGTGTGACAACGAGAGTATATCTGCAAGTGTGGCATATGTTTTGTCATTTATAATGCGAAAGTCAAAAACTAAATGCGCGTCATTGTAATGGAAGAAACGCGCTTGTGTTTTTTGCAGAGCTTGCTGAATGTCGCTTATTGAAAAATAAATTTTACCGTCAACTTCGTATGTGCGAAACGGGGTAGGGCAGCGATTGATAACGACCATTGTGGTGGTAGGTTGGTAGTCATCCTCCGTAACATTATCCCAATACTCTTCTTCAAAATGAAGAAGATACCGTGGTGGTGTTACCATTTCCACATGCTGAATAAGGTGTGGAATAGCCAACTGTACCATGTCTTGAACTGTACCACGCCCGCTAAACGCGAGGGAATTATGTGTTCGGAAATGTAAGATATAGTTAGCACCATCCCAGTGGTGGACATTTACTATTAGCTGGTACGGGTCGCGGGGTTCGCTAAGTTGCCAACCAGTGCCGCTTGCAATATGTTCATGCAGGTTATGCAAGTCCAAGCCTGACACAAAATATGCGTAGTTTACTCCAGATGTATAAGCACCCGGGAAGCCATATGTCCAAAAAAACGTAACGACACCATTGTCATCTGCTGGTATACTTCTTGAAATAACACGCCATATGCCAAATGCATTTCTTCGCAGTGTCGCAAACTCGCCGCCGTTTGTATCAGAAAATATAACACGAAATTCTTCCCTGCGACGGCCTGTCCATGGGCTTTCTGTCCAGTTGGAAAAGCTGCTGGGTTGTAGGGTTTCTACAAGCCCATTTGCGCGAAGAGCTATACTATAGAGATTGTGGTGTAGGATAAAAAGCGAGACAGCAAGCACGACGCATATGACAAATTTTTTATGTGTACATATCCATTTGTGAATATTTTTCATTGTTGCCTCCGTTTGATATAATTATGTAAAAATGGAGTGCGCTGATAAATAATCGCCATTAATATAACGAGGAGAAAATTATGTTTACTGACATCAAGGACAAATTGGATGAAATTTCTCTGCGGCGCATTTTTGCCACTTGTGTAGGGGATTCTTCACCGGAAGGTGTTGCACGCAAGTTGGATGCGTATAGGAATAACGAGACATGGCAAATGTACGGCTGGGTGGTAGATGGCAAAATTATCGGAATCTGCGGGTTTGTAGACCACACAAATAGAGAAGAGTCTCCCGTGAAGCAAGTTGAAATCCTGCATATTGCGGTGAGTAAAAAAGGCCGACACAGTGGAATAGGACGAGCAATTATAAAAGCATTGCAAGAGAAATGTGCCTTGCAAATTGCAGCAGAAACGGATGATGATGCGATTGGTTTTTACAGAGTGATGCGTTATTTGCAATACGAACTCAATGAATCAGCTTTAACGAACCGTTCTCGCGCAGCCTTACCCCAACTATTCGCAAAAGACAACTTTTGCGAATAGTTGGGGTATTTCCTTGCTAGAGCAACAACACTACTGCTGCTTTAGCTTTTGCATAAATCGCTCAGCATCTATAATAAACCGCTCATGAGTACCGCTTCCTATTTCACTAGTGCCGTCAAATGCATGTATATCAAAACAAACTTTTCGCCCGTCAACCTTAACAATTTTTGCCGATGCAGTAATTTCCGTACCAATTGCACTGGCGGCTATGTGCGTCACATTCACCAACGTACCAACAGATGTTTGTTGCGGCTCTAGGTCACTAGCCAAACATTCGCAAGCGGCTTGCTCCATCAAGGCAACCATCATTGGCGTAGCGAAAACATCAAGATTACCGCTTCCTACGGTCTTTGCGGTATTACTTTCGGACACAACTGTGGTTGCCGTGGCGGTTTTGTTAATACATATCATATATACCTCCCACAAAGTGTTATTACTCAAAACATACGGCTATATCCTATACGGCTCAAGTAATTGTAGCAGTGCATCTTTTGTCTGCACGCCCATTATCTGAGCAACGGCTTTACCGTTATTCAATACTACAAGCAAAGGTATGTTAATTACACCAAATGCCGCAGCAAGGTCTGGGTTTTCGTCTACATTAATTTTTCCAACTTTGATATCATCCGCTTCTGCCGCAATTTCATCCACCACAGGGCCAACCATGCGGCAAGGGCCGCACCACGGTGCCCAAAAATCCAATAAAACGGGTTTATCAGATTGCAATATTTCGGTTTCAAAATTGTCTTTTGTTATAATAAGTGTTTGCATAGAAGCCTCCATTAATTTTCTCTTATACAGCATACCCATTCTATCACAAATGTTATTCAAGCGCACATATTTTCGTAATTCAACTATCGGTTGTATGATTACCAACTGTTAATAGCACAATCCAACTAATGATATATTGTATATCATTGGCATTTGTATTAACCTATGGTTGCAAGAAAAATAACTCATTAGGAGGAATTAACATGACACTAGGAAGCAGAATCAACGAGTATCGCCGTCAGCGCAATATCACGCAGGAGCAACTTGCAGAATCGATGGGCGTAACATCGCAAGCAGTCAGCAAATGGGAAAATGATATTTCCTGTCCAGACATTTCCATAATGCCACAGCTTGCTGACTATTTTAACGTAAGTCTGGATAAGCTGTTGCGTGGTGAAGAACCTAGCCGCCCACACGTGCTACCTGGTAACGCCCGCAAGGATATCAACAGTATGATTTTGCGTATTGTTGTAGACTCTGCAGCAGGAGATCGTGTGCGCGTGAACTTGCCAATTGCGCTAATTATTGCAGGTCTTGAGATGGGTCTTCCGCTTGCAGGTATGAGCTTTGGCGACAACGGCTCATTCAAAAATGCTATGGATCAAATCGACTTTAAGAATATAATTAGATTGGTCGAGAGCGGAATCGTTGGCAATATTGTAGAAGTGAATACTGCAGATGGTAATATCGTAAATATTTTTGTTGAGTAAGTAAGGGGGTGCGCGATGCGAATTAGAGTGAACTCAAGTGATACAAATTTTAGGCTTTGGTTGCCCACGCGGCTTTTTCTTAACCCAATTGGTGCGGCTATTTGTACAAAAGTAATAAAGATTGGTTTGAGCCATAGCGGTGCGAGTGTTAGAAACCACGAAGTCATCCCCTACTCTGCAATATGCCAATTGTTTAAGCACATACGCCAAAGCCGCTATATTTTAGATGGAGAGCCGCTTGTATCAGTACGCAGTGCAGATGGTGATTGTGTTGATATCTGGATATAGTATGTGTCCATCAATCATGTAATGGAATATTAAGAAGTTGTTATGATTTTGTTAAAAATCCGCTTTGCCTATTGCAATGCGGATTTTTTTTGATTATTATATCTATAATTCTACAATTTTCGGAGGGATAACAATGAAAAAATACATATTTATTGTATTATTCTGCGTACTCGCATCTTATGTCATAGGGGTTGGTGCATCTGACATACGGCTCAAAATTGACGGTCACGAAATAACTGGACTTCCAGCAGCACCTGTTATCCGAGATGATTCTGTTTTGGTGCCTGCACGTGCAGTTTTTGAACGCATGGGGGGTACTGTTGGTTGGGACGAGGGACGTAGACAGGTTACAGTAAATCATGGCAATGATGTACTTATAATGACCATTGATAATGAGATAGCAGAGTTTAATGGTGTGGCGATGCGTATGCCTACAGCACCGATAATTTTGCATGACAGCACAATGATACCACTACGTTTCCCCGGAGAAGTGTTTGGGTTCGGGGTTTATTGGGATATCGCTAACCGTGCGGCAGTGCTTTATTCGCCGGAGGACATTCCTCTCCCGCCACCACTGGTTGATCTGCCATCGGCAGAGTTCCCCCCTATTCAGGAGTTTCCATATGGTGACCCGCAACAGGAAGCGCAACCTGCTTTGCCACCGCCGCCACCTCTTTTAGGTAATCAACAGCAACCGCAAGAATCCCCTACCCTAGTACTGCCGCCAGATAACTCTTTAATATCGGATGAACATGTATTTGCTCCACCAACAATAGTGCCAAATGGCACGGGCTTGGCAAGGAATATTTCGACATCACCAATTACAGCGGCAAACTATCCGCAAACAAACATTACTCAGATTTTATCTCCGACAGAGGCTGGCTCTGCAGCATATGTAATTGTTGCATCTTCTGCAATATCAAATGTCTCGTATTTTGTTTTATCGGATAACAGGCTTGTTTTGGATATATATAATGCTGCAAACATGGTTGATGGCAATGTTGCCGTTCATCATTCTGTACCAGTCAGCGCGGCGCGTGTTGCGCAGTTTTCTAATGTGCCAATGGTTACGCGCATTGTATTTGACATTACAATGGCGGCAGATTTTAGCCTGTCACTTTCTGCAAGCAGGGATAGGTTGACAGTTGCATTTGTAGCAAATACGATCACGAGTGTAAACATGTTTACAGATGGCAGCAGCGACACGCTTGTTATCCAAGGTAATATATTGCCGTATATCCGCGTTAGCACAGAGGGTTTTCCTCGATATTTTACTGTAAACATTGATAATGCTACATTGGCAGCAAACTTTGCCGGCAGTATTAATGGTGTTTTTGCTGCAAGTTTTGTGTCTGGGCATAAACATAACGGAGCGGCATATGTGCGCATCTATATAGGTGATGAATGGCCTACTTTTGGTATTACAAATGAACAAAATGCGGTATCGCTTACATTTCACCGCAATGTATCTGGCATTAGATACGATTCTGGACGTCGTGAATTGCATATTTCAAGAAGCACAGGATTTAGTATGGATATCAGCCAGGTACATCATGTGAACGAATATTTACACCTTCGTTATATGATTACATTACCAAGCGTGGCTGGAATGCTAGGCCGTGGAGAAATTAGTGTAATGGATGGTTATATTAATTCCATTACAATTGGACAGGATGCATCCGGTAATGCCCGATTCGAGTTTGACACAAACAGGATACTTGCTTTTACTGTTCATGAAACTGCTGACAGCTATATAATACGAGCAAACCTACCAAGAGATGTTCATCCATTTATTGTGGTTATCGACCCGGGGCATGGAGGATGGAACGAAGGGACTGCCCATAATGGTCTTGTGGAGCGGCATCTAGTTCTTACAATTTCAGAAAAAGTCATGCAGCTTATAGCTGCGAACCCAAGTATCCAAGGCTATAGAACCCGCTGGGACGACAGCGGTGTATACAATCACATGCGTGCAGAATTTGCTAATGAACTTAGGGCCGATTTATTGGTTTCAATTCATGCAAATGCGGCTGGAACAAATGACGCACCAAACCCGCAACCAAATGGAATTGAAACATGGTACAACCTAGGCGAGAGAGAAACGACAGCTCGTAACCGCTTCAATAGCCGCCAGTTTGCTGAAATTGTGCAGCGTCACATGGTTGCTCGCACAGGTGTAAATAACCGTGGTACAAGATATGGTGCAGATATGGTAGTGTTGCGAGAGAGCAATGTACCTTCTGTGCTTGTTGAGATTGGGTTTTTGACCAACCCAGCCGAGGCGGCACGGCTTGCTTCTTCACAATATCAGTGGTTGCTTGCTCATGCAATTTATGACGCTATTGTAGAAGCGGCGAGTATGTTCCCTAGATAGTTTTTGTTGCAGTATAATAAAGACAGTCAACGTCATTCTGTGTTGCATTGTTCGCAAAACTGTGCTGTGGCAATTCCTTGAGGGTGCATTTACCATCATATTGATAAAAACAATTGTGTGTGCAGTTTATGTCCATGATATCTCTCCTCTGAGAAGTTTTTGAGAGTTTACACACCAATTAATAATTTCAAAATTGGTGTGTAAACGGGGATGTTTATAGACATCCCTTTTTATTATACCCGCCATACGGGTGGTTATTCTGTTACTGTGTCAGATGGTCCAAACATTCAAAACGATAGCCAAGTTCTTTGTACTTTGTTAAAAGTTCATCTAATATGGCGGCGTTTGTAGTAGACGTATTGTGCAACAAAATAACTGCCCCGGAGTGCGCACGTGGAAGCAGCTTATCAAATGCTTCCTTTTTTGTCGGCTGATTTTTTTCTTCCCAATCTTTGTATGCACAGCTCCAGAAAACTGTCTTGTAACCAAGTTCCTGTGCATGACGTAAATTGGTTTCGCTATAGGTACCTTTTGGTGGGCGGTAATAGCGGGGTATTTCACTGCCTGTAACATGAAGATAAAGCTCCTCAACCCGTGACAGTTCCTTTGCAAAGGCATCCTTTGTGCTTATTTTACTCATGTTCGGATGGGTCATTGTATGATTTGCGACAATGTGTCCTTCTGTAACCATACGGCGGATAAGCTCAGGATAATCACGTATATAGTTACCAACAAGGAAGAAAGCGGCAGGTACTTCATGTTTTTTTAATGTATCCAATATACCGGCCGTCAAGTCAATTTCATATCCTGCGTCAAATGTTAGGTATAGCACTTTTTCGTTTTCGCACCCCATAAAAAATGCATCGAATTGTCGTAAATGTTCTGCCGTTACAGGGCCTGTCGGGCGTGAACCGTCTTTTGGGAAGTGTAAACCCCAATTTTGCCCGGCAAATGCAGGGGTTGCAAGTACGATTAACAAGACAGTACAGAGAAAAATTTTTTTCATAATATATCACCTCGGACATAGATTGCCTGCGTTGAGGTGTTTTTATTCTCTGTAAAAAATTGACTTGCTAAAATTAGTGAAACTGCCTATAATAATTGTGAGCCTGGGATGCTCGACAACCTATTATTTTGAACCTACAGAACCAAAATGGGAGTCCTATTATTACAAAGTCTATGCTGTGCTGAGCATTTATGCACAGAAGCAGAAGCTTTCGTTGCGGACACCCCCCTAGCCTTCGGCTAGGTGTCAAAATATAGGACCGGCATTTTGGGTTTTTATTTTGAGAGGATTCAACACCATGACACAAACGGATGCACAACTGCTCGCCGCTGCAAAAGCTGAACGGACAACGATGCCGCCACTAACAGGGGCTTTTGAGTGCATACTTCTTAAATATGAGAAATTAATTTACTACATAGCAAGGAGGTATTTCTCTAACAGTGAAGATGTGTTAGATGCGAGTCAGGACGCGGCTCTCAAGATATATAATGGCCTCCCGCAGGTAATAATAAATGAAGATGGTAGCCTCAAGCCTTGGATTTGTACTGTAGTTTCTCGAACATGTTTGGACTCGCTACGAAAAAGCCGTATTCAAACCGTGGATATAGCAGATAAATATATACAACATTCCCTACCCCACATCTCATCAGCGGAAGAAGATGCCGCTGCAAATGAGCGTGCGAAAGAGATTCTTTCTGCAATAAAATCCTTGCCAAATGAACATAGAATGATGATAATACTTAGAGATATACACAGCTTGCCTTACGATGAAATTGCACAAATATTGGAAATAAATGTTGGGACAGTCAAGTCTAGGCTGTCCCGCGCCAGAGTAAAGTTAAAAAAAATAATCGAGATGAGTGAATCCACATGACAGATGAAAATTTGCGCAAAGGGCTACCCGGTTACACACGTGGTGAGGAACTATTTAACATGATAACCCATATAGTTGGCGGTGGGCTTGGGCTTGTAGCACTGCTTGCCTGTGTAATTGTTGCAGGTTTGCATCAAAACGCACTGGGCATAGTCAGTGGTATTATCTATGGGTTTACGGTAATTTTGCTGTTTACAATGTCCAGTATTTATCATGGGTTACGTATTGGTACACCCAAGCGCGTGTTTCGTGTTTTGGATCATTGTACGATATATATATTAATTGCTGGCACGTATACACCGGTTGTACTTGGGCAATTTAGAGTGGAACATACGCTTGACGCATGGCTTATTTTTGGTGTGATATGGGGGCTTGCAGTTCTTGGCATCACACTTACAGGTATCGATCGCAAACGCTTTGCTGTGTTTGCAATCGTTTGTTACCTTGGTATGGGCTGGATGATTGTATTTAGATTAAACCGAATGATTTCGGTTTTGGGTGTGCCATTTTTTGTGTTGTTGCTGGTTGGTGGTGTACTCTATACGGTTGGGGCAATATTTTATGGGGTAGGCAAGCATAAAAAATACATGCATTCGGTATTTCATTTGTTTGTGAATGCCGCATCTATTTTACATTCCGTAGCCATTGCCACATTTGTCATGCCGGTTTGATGTATAGCGGGTAGCATAGTGTTATAGCGTAACGGATGAACCCATTATGCTATAGGATGCTATCTATAAAGGGCGTAAATAACGCAGTTGTGATAAAATAACTTTGCTCGCTGAAAAAATGTAAAATGCGCACTTATGTACCACCAAGGGTGGTACGTGCGAAAAAATTATTTGTTGCAGGAGGAAACTTTATGGTATCAGACAGCTTATTAGTATTTGCTTCACAAAATTATGGGTTCGATAAATCAACACTTAATTTTGTAAGTGACTCCACTAATCAAATTTATACTTTCCAAAAAGACGGAAGGAATTATGCTTTAAGATTTTCAAATCGTCCTGCCGAAAAAATGAGCGAAACAAAAGCCGAAATGGAGTGGCTTTATTATCTTGCGAAGCAAAATATTTGTGTTAGCTTGCCGCTTAATGCAGAGAACGGCGAGCTTGTTATTTCTTCGCAAGATGAAAAAGAACATTTCATTGTTACTGCTTTTGAAATATTAGCCGGGGAGTTTTGGGATAAAAACAA
>Ga0123355_10014902_pt1 | contig 12176 bp, 9 predicted proteins | sample TergutEmb28metaG_3_FD_89872 | JGI IMG/M metagenome (GOLD analysis project Ga0123355, IMG submission 89872) | Embiratermes neotenicus P1 segment gut microbial communities from Petit-Saut dam, French Guiana - Emb289 P1 | ecosystem: Host-associated > Arthropoda: Insects > Digestive system > Gut ...
CAATTATAGCCGGCAATAACCCAAATAACCATCCAAGCACAATAAATGCTAAGAGTTTCAAAATTCCACGAGCAGTAAACGAAATTCCTATATATTTCATTTTCCAGTTTTTTTGGTCTATACCATGAAGCACATCAATGAATGCCTCGTTGGCACGAAAAAGCATGTAACAAATGATAATCATTCTTTGCATGAGCGTAAGGTCCATAATAAAAACGAACGCCGCACAAAGTACAATAGCAGCTCCGCATGTCAACAGACGCATACGTATGTATTCGCGGTCTTTATATTCTTCTTTTATATCTGAAACCTGAAATGCCCGGACATTATAGAGTGCAACCATAGCAAATACATTAGTTATGTTCATTGCAAGCGACAAGTTAGCGACATTTGTGTAATCTTCATACAGCCAGACAACAATAATAGTCATCAGCCATTGACATGCAAAGTATGTCAACATACCGATAGAATTCCATATTGAATTGTTTACCAATCTGCTTTGATTATTCTGCAATTTAATTTCCCCTGAAATAAGTTAAGCTAATTTGCTGATAGTTAATGAAATGCTAGTCAATTGGCGGATATCCTAAGAACAATCTATCATCGTGAAATCTTTCCCGACTTTCTTGAGCTACCACAACATCAGATACAGCCATAATAACCAAATCATAATCATATCTGCCAAGTAAATCCCACAGAACACCCGGCGTCACACTATTGATTATATATACAACATGGAGCGATTCATACCCAAGTGATAGAAATGTGCCCTTTAGCATCCCATTCGATTCTGCAATAAAAAGAACTCTCATATCGTTGCTTGCTAACTGATTCGTTACACTCACAAAAGGTACAAGTGGCAATATCATATCATCGTAATTAAATCGCTCATTATGTTCATTTCTTACTTTTGGCATAAACACGTCAACAAACTCTCCATAAGCAACAGCATAGCCGATTTTCATAATAAGCTCAGTCTGAAACTCCGGAAAAAGCACCGTTATATCCTCAAACAAATGATATGCATGCATATAAGTTGCTTCATGGCCTTGAAACGCTTGTTCATATGTAATGCTTCCAAAATTATTTCTATCCCATACACTAACGTCTATTCCTAAATTATGCTGCCTGTTTATGTATTCATTTATAACGCTTGTTGCCCATAATGCCGTTTCAGCAGTCAAGTGATGATCCATTCTGAAAAATGCGGTCGTAAAGTCCATATTTTCTTGCATCATTATCTCGCGCAAATCAAGTGTGTCTACACCACCTTCGGAAATCAGGTTTGTTAGTCTGTCACCATATTCGATACTTTGGTTATCAGAAAATGCAAAAGGCAGAACACTGTTGTCTTCTATTTTACTGGGTAGCCTTACATAGAGAAATGGTATGTCTCTTCCGGCTAGATAATCACCTAGTGCAATAATATTGTCGGCTCGTTCATATAAGAAAAAGTTCGGATCCAAGTTGTGTAACATCATCCGTCCATCCGTCAAAATGGTAATTTCATTGAAATGATGACGGTTTGTTAGCCTTAGATATCCAAAATGAGCATTCCTTAAAAATGGAGAAACCGGAGTGTCTTCAAATAGCCCCTCAATCCTATTTGTCAAAAAATAATGAACCTCTCTATACGATCTATTTGTTCTTACACCAAATAAAATCAAAAGTAGCACAACGGCAACCATTGCTACATAAACACAACCTTTAATAAATTTCATGATATCTCCAATACTACCTAAAATGCAAAGTATATAAACGGTGCTGATTCTCCCCCGTACATGACAACCAATGATACGAGAAATATAACAATAACATATATCCAGTGCAACACATTAAACGACAACTTATTTGCAAAGCGACTCCTCATAAGCATTTGCGAAATCGGAATACTTGCGATTATACCAACAACCCATGTAAACCAGTATTCAAACACAATTCTATACGTATCAAATCCAATAAAGGGGTTGGCGTTTAACCCGCCCATCGTAAGCAGATAATCTATAACGTGTTGAGCACCCTGCGCTCTAAATAGAACCCATCCTACCAAAACCAATATATGCATGTAGAGATGGCCCAAAATCGGCACACGTTCTGTAAACTTATTAAACCCTGTCAATTTCTCAAATGCAATCAAAACAAAGAAGAATAACCCCCAAAATATGAATGTCCACGCAGCGCCATGCCACACCCCTGTGAACGCCCAAACGACAAAGAGGTTGAACACCAATCTAACTTTACTCTTCACACGACTGCCACCGAGCGGAAAGTATATATAATCTTTGAACCATTCTCCAAGCGAAATATGCCATCTACGCCAAAATTCAGTGATAGAGCGTGAAATATATGGGAAGTTGAAGTTTTCTAAAAAGTGGAATCCGAACATTTTTCCAAGCCCGATTGCCATATCCGAATAGCCGGAGAAATCAAAATAAATTTGTAGTCCAAATGCCGCTGCCCCAAGCCACGCTGCTGATACAGACATAATGACAGGGTCTGCACCAAATGCAAATTCAGCCGCTTGGGCAATTATGTCAGCTATTAGGACTTTCTTACCTAAGCCAACAACAAATCTTTGAAGCCCCGAAGTGAAGTCCTGTTTATTGAAATTGCGATTTGTGAGTGCTTTTTCAATTGTCTGATAGCGAATGATCGGACCTGCCATCAATTGAGGAAATAACGAAACGTATAATGCAACCAAAGATAGTTTTTTCTGTGGTTGAACTGTGCCTCTGTATATATCAACGACATAAGAAATAGCTTGAAAAACAAAAAATGAAATACCAATTGGAAGTGCAAGTTGTGGAACAGGTATCTCAAAAGGAAGTATTTGGTTTGCATTTATTGTAATAAAGTCTGCATATTTGAAAACAACAAGTAAACCCACGTTTGCAATAAGTGTTAATATAAGCGCAGGTTTAATCAGCCGTTGCGAACCTTTTCCGGGTCTTGTTTCGTCTCCTCGTACAATAAGACAAAGATACCCAAACCCCCAATTGATAACGATTAACGCAAGCATGGCAAACACGAATAGAGGTTCACCCCACGCATAAAACAGCAGACTGGCAACCAGCAAAATAAAATTTTGCCCTTTAATATCTTTTTTGAACACAACAAAATACAGGAGTATTAGAACAGGTAAAAAGATAAATATAAATTCAAAGCTTGAGAATAAAATAGCTGTTTCCTCCTTTCTCGTCTCGGTTTAATCTCTACTAGTGCTTCGCATTTTAAATAACTAGCTAAATATTCTCTTTATCAGAGACACGCCAGACTTAACACTGCGCCATCCTTCTGACGGGTCACGCACAGCTTGTCCCAGCTTCATTAATAAATAACGTGGACGCAAGTGATATCTTCTTATGTTTTTCTCACAAAGAGCCACCATTTCTTCCGAAGTCATGTCGGCCATATGAATAACACAGTTATGGCTTCCGTCATCTTTCACCCATTTTGCATAGTCTTCTGTATCAAGGTATCCTTCTTCTTTAGCCCATGCATAAGCTTCAGTGCCGGGGTAAACAAACAGAGGATAAAATTGCACAGAATCACAGTTTACTTTTTTCGCAAATTGGAAATTTTCTTCTTGTATTTCCTTAGAGTCACCGGGTGTGCCACACATAAAGCACCCATGCAACATAAGCCCTGCACGTCTAACATCTTGAGCAAACTTATGATATTTTTCAACATTTTGATTTTTATTCATTTTATCCAGAGCATCTTGATTCGCACTTTCAAAGCCTGCAACAACCAGTCGGCATCCGGCATCTTTCATTAGCTTTAGAGTCTCATAATCAACATCACCACGAACATTGCAATACCAGGTCATCCCAACATTACGATCTATCAAAAGTTGACATATCTCACGCACACGCTTGGGGTTTGCAGTAAAGCAATCATCTTCGATAGCTATTTCTTTCACATCGGGAAAATTCTCTTTTATATACTCAAATTCAGCAACAACATTTTCCGGTGAACGCGCACGATATCTGCGACTATGAAAAGTTTGCGGATAAACACAATAAAAGCATTGGAACGGACAGCCTCTGCCTGTAATAATCATCATCATCGGATACTTTGCAGCAGAGAAAAAGTAGTTCATGTGATTTAGATGCTTTTTATATACCTCACTTACAAACGGCAATTCATCGAGATTTTCAATTTTCTCTCTTGTTGCAGTCTTAACAATCTCATCGCCTTTACGTAGTGCCAGACCCGGAACCTCGTCTGTTGGGCTGTTATCTGCCAAAGCATTTGCAAGATCAGAAACTGTATGGTCATACTCACCAATAACTATAGCATCGAGGGCTTCTGACAACCCAAGTGTTTCTTCAGGCAATGCAGACGGGTGTGTTCCTGCCAGCACTGTGAAGCAATTTGGTAGTAATTCTTTTACAGAGTCTGCCGCTTTGATGTCATTGTAAATTGATGCTGTACTAGTATCAAACACAGCCATCTCCGGCTTAAAATGATTCAGCTTATCGAGCGTCTGTTCAAGAGTTAGTCCCTCTGCAGGTGCGTCAATAAATAATATTTCATGTCCGGCATTTTCTGTTGCTCCTGCGGCATAGGCAAGCCAAAACGGATAGTATATAGTGCCACCACTAGCTATGGCAGGGCTACGTGAAGTCCTTGAGAAACGGCCTCTGAATGGTGGGTTTACGAATGCTACTTTCATAATCAGTATTTGATGTCCTTTCGAGTTGTTTTTGTATATATATCATACAGCAGCAGAAAAAAGCCAGGTATGTATATTCTGTATAGAAGTAGGCAAAACCATATTCCCCAGCCTCTCATTCCGCGATTTCGCAGAGAGGAAAGGTGTAAAAACCGGCTACCTTTGAATAATTTAAAGTTTTCCACAAAGTAGGTGCGGGTCCATGAAAGATGCTCACGGGTATTTATTTCCAAGCTTTCATTTGCTCTGATTGCCATTGACATACCAATATGCAAAAATGCTGACTGCTCAATAATATCTGTCCTACAGACATTAGAACTTTCATTATACAACTTTTTTAGTTCTTCTGCAAAGTCATGAATATCTTTGAGCTTAGTGTTAGATATAACAGATGCTCTGTGCACTTTGTAGTGAATTAATACTTGACTCGTAAATCTTATTTTTCTGCACTTTGTGTATAGCCTCAACATAAAGCAAGCGTCTTCACCCACACTAATGTTAGAAAAACGCGTATCAGCTATCAAACTCACCCTAATCAGTTTATTCCAAATCGCAGCGTTTATCAGTGCTGCAATTTCGCTTTCTAATGGCTTTTCAATCACTTCGGGAAATTTCTGCATTTCAACACATCTGACACGCCCGGTATCAAATTCAACTCGATCATAAGCACAAACAGCAATATCCGTGCCCGGTTCTTGAATCAGATCGTGGAGTGTTTCCAAGTATTCAGGTTCAATGGAGTCATCGCCATCTAAGAACACTATAAATTCGCTGTCTATTTTGCCGGAATCCAATGCAACATTTCTTGCAAGCGCAGGTTTGCCAAGATTTTCTTCCAAGAACACATCAGTTATCCTCCCGGGATAACGTTCCATATAGTTTCTTACTATATTCACTGTGTCGTCCTTTGAGCAATCGTCAACCACCAAAATATTGAAGTCTTGAAATGTCTGTGCAAACAGCTCATCAAAAAACTTTGCAATAAAATGTTCGAGATTGTATGTGGTGACAATTACCGTAATCTTAGGCATGAACAGCTTTCCCTTTCTGTAATATCAATGCGTATTAATAAAAATCAACTCAATCGGCAGTTAATAGTTTTGAATGTTATGCACCCTGTATATCCTTGAATCGCCCTCGTCATAGAGAAGCGTAAAGCTAACCGTTTCAAAGTCATCTAATGGGTCAAGTGCGTGTATAAAAGTGACTCCTATTTTCGCAAGGTCTCTGTATGATAAATGCAAAGCAAAGTGATCTTGAACTAACAACTCAAAACTTGTGGCTTCGGTTGTCAACGTGACGGACACATGTGCATATCTGTTATATACTTCTTCATATACGCCATCCGGGTCCAACAGACTCCAAAGTTCCATATTGGGGTAGAAGTTAGAAGAACTAATGGTCGATGCTCCGTTTGCAATCAGAAATGCAGAACCTTGAACGCTATGGAGCGATATCCATTTTTCATCTGTATCCGTAGCTAATTCTGATATTTGATAAGATAGGGGCTTTGAATATAATGCATCTAATCCTCTCATGATAGGATGTATTGTCATCCACGTAACAGTTGATAAGATAATCATAAAAAGACAGGCTGTGCGGAAAATCAATTTCGTTCGAGAATAATCAATAATGCTATATATTGTTACTGTTATTCCTATTAGTGCCGGAACGTAGAAAATCTGATGTATCGAATACTCAAATGCAACTACACTAAAGTGCAACGTAACGTATGCAAGAAATCCTCCGGCAACAAGTGTAAATAATATATATTTAACTTTTGTCTGATTAGTTTTCAATATACTTTGCTCATCTCGCTGTGCATGCCTGTATGATAATGCACGAACAAGAAGGAACACTTGTGCTAACAGTGTCACGTCCATCGCACGTGTCTGAAGCGAAAATGACATCAATGTAATATTAGCAAGCCACAGGGGCCATCCAATCATTATATATAATCCCATCACAATTGTAAATATAATGATTATCAGACTTAACAAATCAACATTTTTTGTTCTTATCATTTTGTACGAAAGATATAATATTGGAATGGGGAATAATGAGAACATCCCTCCAAATTCACTTACATTTGAGCCTACAAAAGATCCTTCAAAAGCAGTCATTGGCGCAAAAACACCACCATTTGCCCACCTGTTCAAAATAAATCCCAACTCTGCTCCGCCACCATAAGTCTGCCTTGCCCCGGGGAATGCGGTGTTTGATATTGCTGTAATATACCCCCCAGAGTTAATTATAAACGTTCCAACAGCTAATGAAATCAGAGCCAGTGCAAAACCTATAAATAGCAATTCATATTTCCCAAATTTCTTTACATCTTCCCAATTCTCTATCACAATCCATATTAAGAAGCCTACGAAAAGATAGCCGGCAGGAACCTGCCATGCAGGATACAATGTTACTACAAATTGAGAGAAAAACGTAGCACTACCTATAGCAAACAGTAGCTTTCTTAGCCTTGTTTCAGACTTAATAAAGTAATAAACGCACACAACAGCACCGATCCCCGGACCCAAAAAGCCCGGAAACGACCACCACTGATAGAATGGCGAAAATGTAATCAAGCACGCTCCAACAACAGCTAGAAGTTTATTCTTATCTGATATAATATACATTAGCTCAAATGACACCATAAAAGTCATTATGAGCGTTCCAACCCAATGAGCACTCACGCCATATTCTGCACCAAACAAGAAAAAAATATGAAAGGGAAATGCAAAAGTTGCTATACCTAAATACATTCCGAACAGCATGTTTTCCGTTTGTGTTCCTCGAACAATTTCATTATACCGTCCGAACGCATCATGGCCAAATTGTGCAGCTAGCTGTATCGGTGTTTGAACCATCCACTCATCTGAACGTACGGCTCTTGGCCACCCAAAAATAGGGTTAACAAATTCAGACCCATACCCCGGCTGAATATGGCGGTCAAACATTGCTATTGACGAAAAATGGATTTGTCCGATTACCAGTAAAAAGAAAGCAGTTACTGCAATCACATATCTATATTTAAAAACGGCATTGTAAAAGACTTTAATATCCACAATGAAGTGAATCAGCACAAATAACACTCCAACAAAAGCAAATGCCACTCTATATGCATTAAAAAGTGAGAAGTTTGAAAATATATTTGCAAAGCCCCCGCCACCGAACCTCTCGCCTAACAACATAGAAAGTATCGGCTCAGCAAGAAAGGCAGCTATCAACGAACATATAACCACAATGCTCACACTTAGCATTTTATGACTTTCAAATCTCGCCATGCCTGAAAAATCGTTTTTAATACTCTCAAACCTCATAAATTATTTCAAATACCTTTCAAGTGCATCCTGCCACGTCGGCAATCTCTCAAACCCTGCCTCATCCAAACTTTTTTTCGACAGTCTTGAGTTTTTAGGTCTCGTTGCCTTTGTAGGATACTGCTCTGTTGTAATGTCAACTATTGCACAGTTTTTGCGACTTATTTGCATTATTTCAGTGGCAAATTCAGCCCAGGAACAATACCCTTCGTTCGTCGCATGGTAGACACCGTATTTGCCCGATAATGCCATGTCGCAGAGAAGCTTCGCCAAATCAGGTGTATACGTAGGGCTTCCGATTTGATCCCCAACTACATTAAGCTCATCTATTGTTTCAGCAAGTCTCAGCATAGTTTTGACAAAATTATTGCCGGCATGACCAAATACCCATGAAATTCTGACCATGTAATGCTTATTAGGAATGTGGCTTATAACTGCTTCTTCACCCGCAAGTTTGGTTTTGCCGTATGTCGAAATCGGACCCTTAACCGAATCTGTTTCATAAGGCAAATCACCGTTGCCGTCAAACACATAGTCTGTGCTTATATATATCATTTCCGCATCAATCAAAGCGCATGCTTTTGCAATGTTCTCTGTGCCAACAGCATTGACTTTATAGCACAAATCAGGCTCGTCCTCTGCTTTATCCACAGCAGTATAAGCTGCGCAATGTATAACACATTGTGGGTTATTATTGTTTATATAAGCACTAACTGCATCTTCATCAGTTATATCCAAGTCAGCTATATCAATACCGACATATGGAATGTCACGTTTTTTAAGCTCCAAGACAACATCACTACCAAGCTGTCCATTCGCCCCTGTTACCAATATCACAAAATACCTCCACTTGAACTCTAACCTCTAGCTACTAACAACTAGCCCCTAACCCCTAACTACTAGTCCCTAACCTCTACCGATTCCCATACATTTTTTCATAATACTTCTGATATTCACCATCGAGGACATTTTGCCACCATGACTTATTATTTTTGTACCACTCAATTGTCTTTTGCAAGCCGTCTTCAAATTTTGTTTCCGGCAACCAACCAAGCTCTCTATTTATCTTCGTCGGGTCAATACCATAGCGTTGATCATGACCGGGTCGGTCAGTGACATAGGTTATAAGCGATTCAGGCTTTCCAAGTTGTTTTAGTATTGCTTTCACAACCTCTAAATTAGTTCTTTCGTTGTGTCCGCCGATGTTGTAAACCTCGCCCGGTGTCCCTTTTCTGACTATCAAATCAATTGCCCTGCAGTGATCAACAACATATAGCCAGTCACGCACGTTTTCGCCCTTTCCGTAAACAGGCAGAGGCTCATCTTGCATAGCTTTCGTAATCATTAGCGGGATTAGCTTTTCAGGAAAATGATACGGGCCGTAATTATTGCTACACCTTGAAATTGTTATGGGCATTTTATAGGTGCGACAATATGCCTGGCATAATAAATCCGCTCCGGCTTTTGATGCTGAATAGGGGCTTGATGTGTGAATCGGCGTTTCTTCCGTAAAGAATAAATCAGGGCGATCAAGAGGCAAGTCACCATAAACTTCATCAGTTGATACTTGATGATATCTTTCCACTTCAAATTCTCTTGCAGCATCCAACAAAACTTGTGTCCCAAGTATATTTGTCGTTAAAAATACACCCGGATTTTCTATACTCCTGTCAACATGGCTTTCTGCTGCATAGTTTATAACATAATCGGGTCTGTGCTTATCAAAAATCGCCCTTATTGCCTGCTTATCTGCAATGTCTGCTTTTTCAAAATGGAAATTTTTCTTGTCCAAAACACCTGCAAGTGTTTCCATGTTTCCGGCATATGTGAGTTTATCAACACATATAATTGTATCTTCAGGGTTTGCTCGCATAGTTTCATATACGTGGTTAGCGCCAATAAACCCTGCTCCACCTGTAATTAATATCTTTTTCATTATCTTACTTGTCCTCCTATGACTTTTCTCAAATATTCCCCGTATGTGGATTTTCCATATCCATCTGCAAGGTTCTCTAGTTGCCCCTTGCTTATAAAGCCCATACGCCATGCTATTTCTTCTATCGCTGATATTTTTATTCCTTGACGTTTTTCAACTGCCATTATAAAGTTTGATGCGTCCATCAGGCTGTCCATTGTGCCCGTATCAAGCCATGCAAAGCCACGTCCAAGCAGGTTGACATCCAAGTTTCCTTCTTCGAGATATACACGATTGAGATCTGTAATTTCAAGCTCTCCGCGCGGACTTGGCTTGAGATTTTTTGCATACTCAATGCACTTATTGTCATATAAGTATAGACCCGTAACTGCATAGTTCGACTTAGGTGCTTTAGGTTTTTCTTCAAGACTTATCGCTTTGCCCGCACTGTCAAACTCAACCACACCAAATCGCTCGGGGTCATCGACGTAATATCCGAACACAGTTGCTCCGCTAGGTTTTTTAGCAGCTTTTTGCAACATACTTGAAAATCCGTTGCCATAAAAAATATTGTCTCCCAAAATCATAGCACAACTGTCGTCGCCAATATGTTCTTCACCCAATATAAATGCCTGTGCAAGCCCGTCAGGTGAAGGTTGCACTTTATACGACAGGTTAAGACCGAGTTCCGAGCCACTACCAAGTAATCTTTCAAAGTTCGGCAAATCCTCCGGTGTGGATATTATCAAAATATCTCTGATGCCTGCCAGCATAAGCGTAGATAACGGATAAAATATCATTGGCTTGTCATAAACTGGCAATAATTGCTTACTTGTAACTTGCGTGAGTGGATAGAGACGCGTCCCTGCTCCGCCTGCGAGAATAATACCTTTCATACTTACAACCTCATTTCTTTCGTCATTCTGCGCGCAGTCGCAGAATCTATTAAACAAAGATTTCCTGGATTCTGCGACTACGCGCAGAATGACGTTAATTTTTTGACATTACCCAGATTGTTTATTCAAATCTATGCTATTTCATCTATTTTGACAGACAATCCGGCACGTATACCCCTAACAAACGCTTTTAGTCTGCTCATTCTGTCAGGCTCTAAAACAAATTTAACACTAAATGCAAAAAATAAGCGTATCCAGCGACGAAACAGGCTTGGCGTATATTCTCTGCCATATTTTCGCATCATATAAATTAGGTTTCTTGTTTGGTAGAACACTCTAAAGGGAGTGTAATTTCTGTATATAACAGTTTTCCATAAAAACTTTCTGGTCACGGTTTTTAGCCCGTATTCATGGTTTAGTGTAACAGAATTGACTCTAACTAACCGAAAACCGTTAAGCAGTAATCTCAAACTCATCTCGCGGTCTACTTCGTCAATAAACAACCACTCATTGAAACCGCCCACATCAATCACAGATTTCACATTCGTCAGACATCCGGAAGTTATGCACAGCCGTACATCTTCCACTTCGCTTGGTTGCTCATCATGTCGAATTTCCGCATCTGCAATACCGCGATCCATTATCAGAGGGGATACCATTGCTATTTTATCATCTTCTGTGACCGCAAGCAACCTTTCTACCATGTTATTTTCGCAAATACTGTCTTGATCCAGCGTCAATATCCACTCATATCCATTCCTGTCGGCAAATTCAATCAGTTGATTTAGAGCTGTAGCAATACCAAAATTTCCATCGTTTTTAATCCAAACGTGTCGCTCATCATCAAACCGTCCTTGGATTTCGCCTATATTTTCCGATGCATTGTCAACAATAACAAGCACATCAACTTGCGGACTGATAGCTTCAATATTCTTACTAAGTCGCTCTATATCAGGATTATATAAAATTATTCCCGCACAAACCCTCATAACGACCCTTCCTGCTTTGACTCTTTTAGTGGCACAAACAACAACAACAATTGCATCATTTTTCTTGCAAAACCATGCATAAATGTTTTGTATTTTAGAATAATTCTTAGCTTTTTAAATGCAGACAAATTCACCATTGATGAGTAGACCTTGAGTAGATCTGAATCTTTTTCGTTTAACTCTCCTCCATACAGCTTCAAGAAGCTTCCCGCTTGTCTGTACGAATCTTGAATCATTCCCGCCATTTTCCTGAGGTGTGTCAAAACATAATAGATGTAGCCTGCCGATATCACCTTTTTTGCACCACTGTCATTATCTTCGTGCTGTCTGTATAAAGTTGTGGGCTCACCTACCACACCAATCTTACCCATCGAAGACGCA
>Ga0123355_10014903_pt1 | contig 12176 bp, 11 predicted proteins | sample TergutEmb28metaG_3_FD_89872 | JGI IMG/M metagenome (GOLD analysis project Ga0123355, IMG submission 89872) | Embiratermes neotenicus P1 segment gut microbial communities from Petit-Saut dam, French Guiana - Emb289 P1 | ecosystem: Host-associated > Arthropoda: Insects > Digestive system > Gut ...
TGCGAGCCGACCGGGCTCTGGCCCGCCAGCCGCGCGGCCTCGGCCAGGCTCATGTCCGCGGCTGGCGTTGTCGACAGCTCCCGGGCAATAGCCGGCTGCGGCGCGAGCCGGGCGGGCCGGCTCACGTCAGCCCTGCGGCGCAGCCAGCGCCGGGCTGGACCGCGGGAGACGGTGGCCGGCGGGACCAGCTCCGTCACCACCGCCCGGACGGCGCCGGGGTTGCCGCCGTACTTGATGAGGATCTGCGCAGCGACTCCTTCGCCTTCGCGGACGATGCCGAGCAGCACATGCTCCGGCCCGATATAGTCGTGGCCGAGCTGCAGCGCCTCCCGGAGGGCAAGCTCGAGGCATCTCTTGGCGCGCGGCGTGAACGGGATGTGGCCCCCTTTGAGCGGCTGCTGCCCGATGCCGATGATCTCGGTCACGTCGTTCCGCGCGGTGGTGAGGTTCACCCCGAATCGCTCAACGGCAGCGGCGGCAATCCCGTCCGGCTCGGCGAGAAGTCCTAGCAGCAAGTGCTCGGTGCCGATGTAGTTGTGCTGGAGCAGACGCGCCTCTTCCTGGGCGAGCACGATCGCCCGGCGGGCCTCGCCCGTGAATCGCTCGAACATGCCACCACGGTGGTGGTGGTCGCTGGACCCTGTCAATACGCTGCTATTAATAGGGAGCGTCGCTGAGAGAAACGGGGTGACACCGTGGACTGGGAGGACCGGCTCGACGCCTGGGAGCTCGAGCTGGAGCTCAGCGCCCAGCTCGACGGGTCGGAGTGGGTCACCCTGGATCGAGCGGCCGCGCAAACCGGAGCCTCGAGGGCGGCGCTGCGCAGCTGGTACCGGAGCGGGCAGATCCCATCCCGGCTCGTCGACGGCCCGCACGGCCCCCAGCGTCTTGTCCCGCTCGCTCTCGTCGCCGCTCGGGCGGAGGCATCGCCGCGGCTGCGCCGTGCGGCGGAGCGACAACTCGCCGACCAGGCGCAGCTCGAGATTCTCCGGCACCGGGTCGATCAGCTCGAGCTACGCGTGTCCGAGCTCGAACGGGGGCAACGTCACGGACAGCGATAGCGCGCACGATCTAGCCGATAACCCCGACCGGATCCGCTGGAACGAGCGCTACGCGACCGGCGGTTACGCCGAGTCGTACGCCGTGCGGCCGCTGGCCGAGCAGGCGATCGCCATGCCGCTGCCGGACGGGCCGGTGCTCGACCTCGCGTCCGGGCCCTCCGGGAGCGCGCTGCTGTTCGCCAGTCTCGGGCGGCAGGTCACCGCGATCGACGTGTCGGACGTCGCGCTGGGCATGCTCTCGGCGGAGGCACGGCGGCGGGGCGTCGGCGATCTCGTGACGCTCGTGCACGCGGATCTGCCGTCGTGGCGGCCGGCGGGTGACGAGGGCTATGCGCTGGTGCTGTGCACGGGTTATTTCGCCCGTTCGGTGTTCGCGGTAGCCGGCACCGCGGTCGCGCCTGGCGGGCTTCTCGGCTGGGAGGCGTTCACGCTGGCAGCCCGGCGCGACCGCCCGCGGCTGCCAGCCGAATGGTGCCTCGGTCCAGGCGAGCCGGCGAGCCTGCTGACAGCCGGTTTCGACGTCATCAGCCAGGACGATGTAGGCGCGGAGCCCGCGGCCAGGCGCCGGATGCTGGCCAGGCGCAGTCTCTAGCCACTGAGCGCAACGGCGATGGCCGTGCCGAGTGCGCGGGCGACCGGGGGCGGGAAGGCGTTGCCGACCTGCCGGTACGCCGCGGTCTTACGGCCGGCGAACTGCCAGCTGTCCGGGAATCCCTGGAGCCTGGCCACCATCCGGACCGTCAGTTTCGGCGCCTGGTCTTGCGGGTGGTCCGGCGCGGGAGGCTGGTCGGCGATGCCCAGCCCGTCAACACCGAGGTCGCGCCACGCTGCGCGGGCCCGGGTGGGGCCGAGATCCGGGCCGCCGTGCTTCTTGCTGCCGCCGACGATCGTGGGCGCGATGCCGTTGGCTCGCTCGGCCCAGGCGGTCGCGCCTGGCCACCCGCGCGAGGCCATCAGGTCAGCCAGCGTGTCGCCAACCGTCGCTGGCAGCCGGTTCAGTGGTTCTGGCCAGCGGAACGCTGGTGCCCACCGATGCGCGACTGCCACCAGGACGAACCGCGGCCGCAGCTGCGGGACGCCGTGATCGCTGGCGCTGACCAGGTCCCACCACGCGTGATAGCCAAGACCGGCCAGACGGCCGAGCACCTGAGCCCGGTAGCCGTCGAAACGGCGGGTGCCGAGGCCCTTGACGTTCTCTAGCAGGACAGCCCGCGGTCGGGCTTCCGCGACGAGGCGCAGCGCCTGCGGGAACAGGTCACGGTCGTCGTCGCTGCCGAGCTGCTTGCCCGCGATCGAGAACGGCGGGCACGGCACACCGCCGGCCAGCAAATCGACACCCGCGTAGGCGTGACCGTCGATGTTGGCGACGTCGTCCTCGACGATCTTCCACTCATCGCCGCGGTTACGGCGCAGCGTCTCGCAGGCGTCAGCGTCGAGTTCCACCGCGGCGGCATGGCGGTATCCGGCCTGTTCCAGGCCGAGCGCCTGGCCGCCCGCGCCAGCGCATATCTCCACGGCCGTCAGCCCTGGTCTCGGCAGCAGCGCCACTCTGTCCTCCCAGAGCATTCTGCCGGGCGGCCCCGGCCCTGGCCGATTTCCCACGCCGCTCGACCGCCCGCCTGGTCAGCCGTCAGCCAGGAGATAATCCGATCATGAACGGTCTGGCTGTTGGGGGGTTCACGGGGGGCGGAGCCCCCCGTGGGTGAGGATGCCCGGTGACTGACATCAACGCGCTCGCCGCCATCTTGCAGGCGGCGCAGGTGAACGGCACGCCGGTGCCGCCGCTAACGGAGACTTGCGACGGTCTGACGCTGGACGACGCGTACGCCATCCAGCAGGTCCAGATTCGCGGGCGGCTTGACGCCGGGGCGGTGATTGCGGGGTACAAGGTCGGGCTGACGTCAGAGGCTATGCGGCAGCAGTTCGGCGTCAGCGAGCCCGACTTCGGTGACCTGCTCTCCGACATGGAGTACGTGGCGGACGCGTCGGTGCCGGTGGATTCGTTCCTGCAGCCGCGCGCTGAGCCGGAGATCGCGCTGGTCCTGGGCCGGCCGCTGACCGGGCCACGGGTCACGGTGAGCGAGGTGGTGGCGGCGACGGCTTACGCGGTGCCGGCGATCGAGATCATCGACAGCCGCATCGCCGACTGGCGGATCACGCTGGTCGACACGGTCGCGGACAACGCCTCCAGCGGCGGGTTCGTCGTCGGCCAGTCCCCGGTGCCGCTGGACCGCGTCGACCTGTCGCTGACCGGGTGCGTGCTGCGCCGCAACGGCCGGATCATCGCGACCGGGGCGGGCGCGGCGGTGCTCGGCTCGCCGCTGCACGCCGCGGCGTGGCTGGCCAGCCAGCTGATCGGCCGCGGGGCCGAGCTCGACGCCGGCCACATCATTCTGACCGGCTCGATTACCGCGTCGATTCCGGTGCAGGCTGGTGACGCGGTGAGCGCGAGCTTCGATCACCTGGGCTCGGTCACGGCGGTCTTCGACTGAATCCGGTGCTCGACAGAACCGGTACTCGACTAGCAAGGAGGGTGCGGCCGTGTCGGAGGCTTCCCGGACCGCGATCGTGACGGGCGCCAATCACGGCATCGGAGCGGCGACTGCACAGGCACTCGCGCAACGCGGCTGCGCAGTGCTGTGCACGTTTTTGCGGATCGAGGATCCTGTCGAGCCCGGCATTCCGAGCGAGTACCGGGACCACCGCGCGCAGAACGCCGGGCCGGTCGCCGAGGAGATCCGCGCAGCCGGCGGCCGCGCCGTGGCCGTGGAAGCCGATCTGTCCGATCCCGCCACCCCCGTCGCGCTGTTCGACCTGGCGGAGCGGCAGCTCGGCCCGGCGGACATCCTGGTCAACAACGCGACCGGCTGGCTCGCCGACACGTTCACCGCGCCGGCAGCGGACCGGCATGGCAGGACCCTGCAGCAGGTCAGCGCCGCCACGTGGGAGCAGCAGTTCAAGGTGGACGCGATGGGGGCCGCACTGCTGATCGGCGAGTTCGCCCGGCGGCACATCGCGCGCGGTGGCACGTGGGGCCGGATCATCGGGCTCACCTCGGGAGACGTGCTCGGCTTCCCCGAGGAGGTCTCGTACGGCGCCGCGAAGGCAGCACAAACGAACTACACGATGTCTGCGGCCCTGGAGCTCGCGCCTTTCGGGATCACCGCCAACATGATCTTCCCCCCCGTCACGGACACCGGCTGGGTGACCGACGCCGTCCGCGCGGAGGTCGCGGCTCGCCGTGAGCTGATCCACGTCGCCACGCCTGCCGAGGTGGCTGCCGTGATCGCCTACCTGGCCTCGGACGAGGCCGCCCTCATTACCGGCAACGTCCTCACGCTGCGGTAGGCGTCAGAGGAGCGGGCTGCGGCGCTCGATGAAGATGACATCCCGCCAGCGACCGTGATGCCGCCCGATGCGTTCCCGGATGCCGACGACCCGGAATCCGGCCCGCTGGTGCAGCTCCAGGCTGGCGGCGTTCTCCGGGAACACCCCGGACTGGATAGTCCAGATACCCGCGGCCTCGGTCGATGCGATCAGCGTGTCGAGCAGGGCGCGGCCGACGCCAAGGCGTCGTGCGTCGCCGGCGACATACACCGAGTGCTCGACAACGCCGGCGTAGACCGGCCGGGCCGATACCGGCGACGCCGCGACCCAGCCCAGCACGCTGCCGTCTCGCGCCGCGACGTAGGTGTGCCCCTCCAGCTTTGTGGCAGCGAACTGCGGCCAGTCGGGCGCGCGCGTCTCGAAGGTGGCATTCCCCTCATCGATCCCTGCCTGGTAGATGGCGAGAACCTGGCTGGCATGCCGGTCAGTCATCGGCTCGATGAGCACGGGCGCGTGGGCGGGCATCCTCCTATCTGACAGTCGTCAGACCCTGTCGGCAAGATCAGTCGTCCTCGTGGCCGAAGGCCTCGCGCAGCCGCTCCTCCTGCACCTCTGACAGGTTCGTGCTGATGAGCTCGGCGCCCGAGTCCCTGAACTCGGCCGCGACCCGGTCCATGACGGCGTCCGAGCTGAGCAGGAACAGGGCCGAGGTACCAGGGGTCACCTTCTCGCGGACCCGGTTGATGAAGTCGTCGCTGATCCCGACGTCGGCGAGCGACCCGAAGAGCGCTCCGGTTGCCGCGCCGATTGCCAGGCCCAGGATCGGAATGAAGAAGATGAGGCCGAACAGAAGTCCCCAGAATCCGCCACCGAGGGCACCCATCTTTTTCATCGAGTGCAACTCGCGGGTCTTCGGCTTCTTGCGGTCGGGTTCCCAGCTGACCACGGCCGCGTCCTGCACCTGGATTAGCTGCTCGCTCTGCAGCTTCTCCAGGGTGGCCAGTGCGTCGTCGGCCCCGTACGGCGACGCGAACTTCCAGGCCGTCAGTGTTGCCATGTGGCATCTCTCCCATCAGTAAAGATCCGCTCGGATTACAACGATCTGGCCCGGGCTGGGGCGACGTCATCACCCGCCCTGGGTGATGGCTCCCCGGCCGGGGCGGTGGCCGGCTGCCGGGGAAGGAGCACGGCTATGACGAGGCCGATGACGGTGATCACGGCTACCACGGTGAGGGCGGCGGCGTACGGGCCGGTGCCCGGTGTCCTGGCCGCCACCAGCACCGAGCCGACGAGGGCCGTGCCGAGCGAGGACCCGAGGTTCGAGATGCTGCGAGACAGGCCCGAGATGTCGCCCTGATCTGATTCCGGGAAGGCCGACTGGACGACGTTGACGGACGAGGTCAGCATCACGCCGACGCCGGCTCCGAAGATCAGCAGGCCGGGGATCCAGCTGGGGATCCCGGTGTCGGCCTTGACCACCCCGACCAGCAGGCCCGTGCCGGCGACGGCGAGGGCAAAGCCGACAATGATGAGCCAGCGCTGCGTGTGCCGCCTGGCCATCCGGTCGGCCGCAGCCGAGGTCACCAGCAAGCCGATGATCGCCGGGGTCAGCAACAGCCCGGTCTGAATGGCGCTGTAGTGGTGGATCTCCTGCAGGTAGACCGAGATGACGAAGAAGGCGCCCTGCATCGTCAGCCACTGGATGAGCTGGGTGCCGAGGCCGAAGTTGGCGGCCCGGCTCCGGAAGAGCCGGAGGGCGAGCAGCACATCCCGGCCGCGTCGCTCCGCGAACCGGACGTGCAGGAAGAACCACACCAGGAACACCGCCCCGATCGCCACGAAGATCCAGACCGGCGAGAGGCTGCCCTTCGGTATCAGTACGGTGCCGCCGACGGAAAAGTCCTGCCGGGCGATCAGGAAGCCGTAGGTCCTGGACTCCAGGACTCCGAGCACGACGAAGACCAGCCCGAGTGCCGACAGGATCGCTCCGGTCAGATCGAACCGGGGCCGCGGGCCGGGCCGGGCCGGGTCGCCGATCCGGCGGGCCAGCAGGATGACCCAGCCGACGATGAGGACCTGGAGCCCGAACGACGCCCGCCAGCTGAGCACGCTCGTGATCGTCCCGCCGATCAGCGGCCCGGCCGCGGCGCCCAGGCCGGCCGCGCCGCTGACGATGCCGAAATTCCTCGCCCGCGACGTGACGTCGGGGAACCAGACCGTTACCAGGATGTAGATCGGCGGGATCATGAGCGCCGATCCCACGCCCTCAAACAGCGAATATCCGATCACCAGCACGGTGATGCCCTGCGCGGCGACGGCCAAGAGAGCGCCGATGCCGTAGATGACCAGGCCGATGATGAAGCAGCGCTTGCGGCCCCAGATGTCGGTCAGCTTGCTGCCCGGAATCATCAGCGCGGCCATCGTCAGCGTGAATAGCGTGATCGCGGTCTGCACGCCGGAGACAGTCGTGCCGAGGTCGGAGGCGATCGCGCTGATGGCGACGTTCATGTTGGTGGCCGCGTAGCTGGCCACGAACTGGGCGAGCGCGAGGGGCAGCACTGCGATGCCAGCCCGGCCGGCAGGGGAGTTCATTGCCTGAGACTGCCCGGCCGCAGGCGGCCGGGCATCACTCCGGTCGGGTGATGCGGACGGCTGATCAGCGCTGCGAGGGTGAGTGACATGACCAGCTACCCGAACATTAGCGACCATGGGCTCATCGGCGACCTGCAGACCGCGGCGTTGGTGAGCACCGAGGGCACGATCGACTTCTTCTGCTGCCCGCGGTTCGATTCGCCGAGCGTGTTCTGCTCGCTGCTGGACGCAGAGAACGGCGGCTATTTCCGGATCTCGCCGGTGGCGGACAGCTACGTGTCCAAGCAGCTGTACCTGCCGAGCACCGCGATGCTGATCACCCGGTTCATGACGCCGGACGGGGTGGGCGAGGTACTGGATTTCATGCCGGTCATCGAGGGCGAGCCGACCGACCGGCACCAGCTCGTGCGCTACCTGCGGGTAGCCCGGGGCACGATGCAGTTCCAGTTGGAGATCCAGCCTCGCTTTGACTACGGCCGGGCCAGTCACACCGTAGACGTCAGCGAGAAGGGCGCGGTCTTCCACACCGCTGGGGGAATGGAGCTGACCCTGCACACCGTGGGCCGACGGAGCGTGGCCGAAGGCGGCGCGCCTGTCGAGCGAGTCGGCGACGGGCTCAAGTCGACCATTTCGATGCGCGAGGGCGAGAGCGGCCGCGGGGTGGTGCTGGAATCGATGGGCGGCCAGCCGCGCGCACTCGAGTCAGGCGAGTTGCAGCGCCTGGCTGACGACACCGCCAAGTACTGGAAGGCGTGGCTGGCCAGGTCCACCTACACCGGCCGATGGCGGGAAATGGTGACCCGGTCGGCGATGACCCTCAAACTGATGACCTATGAGCCGAGCGGCGCACCGGTGGCCGCCGCCACTTTCGGCTTGCCCGAGCAGGCCGGCGGCGAGCGGAACTGGGATTACCGGTTCACCTGGATCAGGGACGGCTCGCTGACCATGCACGCGCTCGCCAATCTTGGGTACCTCCCGGAGGCCGCCAAGTTCGGCATCTGGCTGCGGGACCGGATCACCGAAAGCGCAGGGCAGAACGGCAACGGGCCCGTGAAGATCATGTACCGGGTGGACGGGTCATCCGACCTCACCGAGGAGGTCATCGACCACTTCGAGGGCTGGCGGCAGTCCCGGCCAGTGCGGATCGGCAATGGCGCTGCCGACCAGCTTCAGCTCGATATCTACGGCGAGGCGATGGACGCCATCTACGCCGGCACCGATTTCGGGCTGCCGGTCGCCCACCAGGGCTGGCTCGCGCTGACCAGGGTCATGGACTGGGTGGCCGACAACTGGGACCAGCCCGACGAGGGCATCTGGGAGACCCGCGGCGGCCGCAAGGACTTCACTTACGGCCGGTTCCAGTGCTGGGTCGCGCTCGACCGGGCAATCAAACTAGCCGAGCGATACGGTCGGCCCGCCAGCATCGCCAAGTGGGCGGCGGAGCGCGACAAGCTATACAACCAGGTCATGACCCGCGGCTGGAACGACAAGGTGCAGGCGTTCACCCAGCACTACAGCACCGATGTGCTCGACTCCTCGATGCTGCTGATGCCGATCCAGGGATTCGTCTCGCCCAGCGACCCGATGTGGCTGTCGACGCTGAAGGGCATGGACGGCGAACTGGTCTCCGACAGCCTGGTCTACCGGTACAACCCGGCCGCCTCACCCGACGGGCTGCACGGCGACGAGGGCACGTTCTCGCTGTGCACGTTCCTGTACGTCGACGCGCTGGCTAGGGCCGGTCGGCTCGATGACGCCATCCTGGTGTTCGAGAAGATGTTCACCTACGGGAACCACCTGGGCCTGTTCTCCGAGGAGATCGACTCCACCGGCGGGCAGCTGGGCAACTTCCCGCAGGCGTTCACTCACCTGGCCCTGATCAACTCCGCGATCACTCTCAACCACGAGCTCGATCGGCGCGCCATCACCGAGCCGGTCTTCGCGGCCGCGCGGTAACGGCTCACCTCACAGCAGGAAGGCCCGCCCGCTCTTTGGGCGGGCCTTCGATGTTGGCTAGGCGCCGGCCAGGCCGGCGGTGCTGTCAGGCGCCGGCCAGGCCGGCGACGCCGTCGGCCACGAGCGCGATCCCGGCGACGGCCGTGACTACCACGAGAAGCTTGTGCCCGTGCGAGTGGAGCCAGCCGTCGAGTTCCTTGAGTCGTCGCGTGGTCGCGTCGGGCGCGGCGAGGAACAGCAGCAGCGGCAGCCAGGCGAACATCGCGTCGATGCCTGCCACGAGCGCGAGCCCCACGACGACCAGGGCCGTGTCCGCATTCGAGGTGGCAATGACCTGGACGGCCGCGACGTAGGTGATGGACGGCGTGAAGACCAGGACCCCGACCGCGAACGCGGCCCGCGGCGCCGGGCTCGCCGCCATCCTCATCACCAGGTTGGGCTTCTTGTCCGGGTTGGGTGGCCTGGGCGTACGGCGTGCCAGCAGCGCACCGACGCCGAGTGCGAGCACGCCGAGGCCGAGGCGCAGGCCGTACCGGGGCTGGCGGGCCGTCGGATGGCTCAGGCCCCCGGCCCGCAGCACCAAGAACAGGACCACGGCCATCACGACGGTAATGAGCACGGCGCCGAAGAAGAAGTACAGCGCCGCCCGGCGGGGGTTTTCCGACCCGAGGAAGACGGCGGCTACGACCAGCGCGGTCGGGGAGATCGCGCCGAGCAGTGCATATCCCAAGGCCTGCGCGAGCATCGCCCGTCCCCTAACGACCGCGACCCGATGGTCGTGGCCGCGCCGACGTCCCGGTCACTGATCAGCCGGCCCGGCCGCCAGCCGCGAGGGCACCGCGGACACAAGCCACCCCGTTCCCCTTCTGGTTTTTGCACGGGTGAGCCTCATCCTTCCTCCCCGGCCGGACGGTCACGTCACCCGCTGCGGGTGATCGGGCCCGCGCTGCTGCGGGAACGCATGTCGGCAGGGACGCACAAGGCGCCAAGGAAGGACGAGATGAGAAGCAACCAGAAGTCTGCCAGCGCGATGGCGATCGAGCACCACACGCCGTCGATGATCGCCGGGGCGGTGATGATGGGCGCGGGCATCCTGATCGGGCTGTGCGGCATGATCACCGGGGGCACAGCCATGTTCGCCGCGATGCGGCACTGGCTCCAGGAGTCGGACATGACGCCCAGCGAGATGATCAGGCATCGGCTGGATCAGGGCAAGGCGGCGGCCGCCGCCTCGGCGAACGCGTGGCAGCAGCACAACGGCGTGCCAGTCCGGCGTGTCCGCGTCTGACTCAGCGGCTCGCACCGCGCGAGCCTTCTGACGGGGTGGCGGTGGTGGCCGTGCCGGGCAGCGGCCAGGACTCGGGCGCGATCCGCAGGCTCGCCAGGTAGGCGACGACGACCGCGACGATCACGAGCGGCGTCACCGCCACCCCGTCGGAGACCAGCAGCAGCGCTGCAAGGAGCACCGCGGTCAGCGGGAGCCTGAGCATGACCGCCAGCATCGCCCCGATTCCCATCGCCACCGCCGGGATCAGCGGCAGTCCCGGCAGATGCGACATGGCTATGCCGCCTGCCGCGCCGAGTAGGAGTGCGGGGAATACCGGGCCGCCGCGGAAGGCGCTCATCGACAAGGCGTAGCCGAGGCCTTTGCACGCCAGCAGCAGTAGCAGCGCCGGGACGGTGTAGGCCGCTGCGTGCGTGATCAGCGGGCCGAGCGCAGGCTGTCCGGAGAAGAGAACCTCCGAACTGGACTTGCCCGTCCCTTCCGCGTAAGCGATCGCCAGGCCCGCGACGGCGAGGCCGACGGCTGGCGTCGCCACCACCAGCCGGCTCTCGACGTGCGGTCGCATCGCCAGCGCGAGCCGGCGGACGGCGACGCCGGCCACGGCGGCAGCGAGGCCGATGACGATGGCCCAGCCGAACTCGGCGACGTCCGGGTGGGCGAAGTGGGGCAGGTTCGGGATGGCCAGGGAGTACGTGCCGAGGCCCGACCAGGAACCGAGGCCCACGAAGATCAGCGCACCGACGCCAGCCGCCAGCAGACCGGGCAGCAGCACGAGCTCGAGCGACGCGCCGCCGAGCCCGACCAGCTCCATGAGCAGGAACGCGCTGACGATCGGGGAGCCCAGCAGCGTGCTGATGGCGGCGAAGCTGCCGGCCGCCGCGACGACAGTCGTCGCGCTGGCGGGCATAGGTCGGCGGGCCAGCCCAACCAGTGCAGCGGCCAGCCCGCCGCCGAGTGCGATCAGCGGCGCTTCCGGCCCGAGTACGGCACCGAGCGCCAGGGTGGCGAGTGCGGCCAGGAACACGCCGGGCAGCTCCGACGCCTTCGGCGAGCCCGGCTGCAGGCCGTCGGCGGGGGAGTGGCCGCCCGTTCCCGGCAGGTATTTGATGGTCACGCCGACAACCAGCCCGGCCAGGCCGAGCAGCGGCAGCGGCCACCATATCGGCTCGCCGTGAAAGCCGAGGCCAGACGGCAGGCTCCGGAATAGCCAGCCCTGCAGCTTGCTGACGAGGGCGAGAAAGCCCCACGCCACCGCCGAGACCGGCACCCCGATGATCGCGGCCAGCGCGAGCAGCGCGAGGTAACGGCGGCTGCGCAGGACGGCCACGGGATCGGGGGAGGTCACGCGGCATTCCGATCCGCGTCGGCCGGCCTTGTGTCGGGGGGCCCGGCGTGCCGCAGCCAGGTGCGCCAGAGCAGTCGCTGCCCGCGCAGCGCTAGCGCGCCGACCACGATGAGCAGCCCGACGTTCAGCAGCAACTGGACTGCAGAGCCCCCGGCCTCGTGCCAGCTGGCGTAAGCGAGGGACACGCCGACGTCCGCGGCCGCGGGGATGGTCGTGACGGAGATGAAGACGCCGATGAGCGCGCCGGCTCGCGCCAGCGTCAGCGACACGACGCCGACGAGGCCGGCGATGACGGCCACGACCACGGAGAACAGGTTCGGCGAGTTGATGAGGCTCGACACCGGGCGCACCCCGTGCAGGTACAGCGGCGGCGTGCGCCCGATCGCCTTGATGCACAGGGCGAAGAGCAGGGTGAACCCGATGGCGAGGACAAACCCGGCGGCGAGGGCCAGCAAGCCCTTGCCGACTGGCGGCCACTCACGCCGGTCCAGACCGAGCGCGATCGAGATGATCGCGCTGTACTCCGGGCCCACGACCATTGCTCCGACGATGAGGATCTGCGAATTGGTGAGGATGCCGCTCGCCCCGATCAGCCCGGCGAACACCAGCA
>Ga0123355_10014904_pt1 | contig 12175 bp, 8 predicted proteins | sample TergutEmb28metaG_3_FD_89872 | JGI IMG/M metagenome (GOLD analysis project Ga0123355, IMG submission 89872) | Embiratermes neotenicus P1 segment gut microbial communities from Petit-Saut dam, French Guiana - Emb289 P1 | ecosystem: Host-associated > Arthropoda: Insects > Digestive system > Gut ...
CCGAATGTGAAGCAGCCCTATGTGTTGAAGAATGTTTCAAGGCATTTCACACCAAGTTAAATTTTTAAGGTAAGATTTGATTGGATATTTGAAAAGCTTAGACATTCCTAAATATTTTGTTTCTAGTTTCATCAAAATCCAACCACTATTAACAAAACTACATTATTTTGAATAGACTCCTGCACAATTTAGCTCAAAATGTAAATACCCCGTACAAAAACCTCCCCAAATCACAGTATTGACTGGGTTTTAAATACCCCCACGCTGAAGGGTTAAACCTGTTAAGGTAAAGCTGTCCTGTTCAAGCCAAGCAGGCAATGGGGAGAAGGAAATTTATAACTCTATCCATACTTGACTCTGGCATTAGAATGGGGTGGGTGGTCAGCACCACGCCCCAGCCACTTTACCTCCAGCAAAGAGACCCAGTACCCCTTGCACTCAAGGCTGGGTGGGTCTTGGAGTTGGTCTGGATGGATCCCGAAAATCTCACCCCCACTGGGGTTCAAACCCCAGACCATCCAGCCCATGGCAAGTTATTAAACAAACTACATTATCCCAGCTGCTGATTAAAACTGTTAGTGACTCGAAAACTGCAAGCAGGTATAAGATATCAGGAAACGATCCAATTATAATTATATTCCATTTCTATTAATTATACAGACTGCAAAAATGATATGAGATTAAGAAAAAACCATGCACTGACATGAAGCTCAGTTGTTTATTAGAGTGTCCGATCTTCCTTGTCATGTATCAGTCAGCACACAAAAAATATGATAACTAATTTTGAGAGGTACTATGAAGAGTCACTGAATATGCACACCATGCATATCATGCATACCATGTACTTGAAATATTCTTGAAAGACACTTCACAGAAGAAGCAGTATTTCTAGCTGGCAACAGTTTCCTACCATCAAAGGTAAAGGTTTCCTTACTGATCAAAGCATAGTTACCACCTCTCTGCTTCATGACAGAATATTTGGCAATCACTGCTACCTGGCACACATATCAGTAACTACAAGAACAACAAACTACAAAGGGAGAATAATGACAATTTCAACCCAGGCTTTCAGTATAAGCTGTGTACAGACATGTGCATTAGCATCTTAGTTTCTCCACACCGAATGGACAGAGACACTTTTAAACCAAAAGGTGATAACTGCCAACAAAAGATTACCTTTCACTGTAGGAGGTGCGAGTAGTGTGTCATTGATGGCAAGCAGGAAGAGTAACAATGCCTCCCATGTTTCTCTTGTCAGACTGTTGGAAACCTGTGCCAAGTGTTGCAGTGTTCGCAACACCCGATGACAGAGGACTGCCTGGCGGTTTATTGTGTCTGCACCTGTCACATGTTTTAATCTTCAATAAAAGGTCATAATTGCAACCCAATAAAAACCTACATATAATGAAATACATATAAACACAATTTTTTAACTCTGCTATCAAGGAGTGTTTTTTGAAAGGGGGGGGGAGCATATTTACAGTTCTGTGATATCCAACTATTTTCATGTCAAACGGTTTTGACTGGCCCACCACTAAAAATAAAAATGCACCTGAATGCTGTCTTCCAATTCAGTTGAATGGCAGCTAAAATTTCAATGTCATAAATCCTTACCCATCAGTCCACATATCCACTAAACACACTCACATTCAACACAAGCTCAAAAACATTTGTTGTCTCACAATTTCACCATCTGCAAAGCTGATTATTTGAATCAAAGGATTCCCATGCTATATGGCAGTACTTGTTACAAATTTTGGTTAAGCAGAGAGTTTGGTGTAAAATCAAATGGGCATTACGTGTATACTAAAGGCCAATAAATACTTCAAATAAAAATGTATTCATATACCATTCATATTAAATTTAACCCAAATCACATGGAGCTGTGACTGTGCTCAATAAGTACTGTGACTAAGCTATGGACTAGGCAATCAGGGAGTCACAGGAGAGAACCCAAAGTCATTAAGGCTGATTCTGTAATTCACCCACACTCCTATTCCTCCCCAGATGTAAAGCATCCAGAATGTGACCATTCACTTCCAAGGTTAAGAATGTATGCAGGTTTACCTCATTTCCTCCACACATATTCACTGTGTGGTGCTTAATTCAATCAGCACAAGAACAACTTTACTCAACAACCTTCATTTGTCAGTTAATGAAATAATGCAGCACAAAGTTTGTGCATCAAATATGCAATATAAAGATTTTTTTTATTTAAAAGTTTTAAAATACTGCTATGATACCAGTAATTACAATTAAAATATCACATGTACCCTTCATAATGCAATCTGCATATCTCAATTAAGGAAGTGATTAACTATGAAATCAGCAGCCCAGTGTATAACACTGGTAAGTTTTCATTTCAGTTTATCCAGTACTAAGATCTATCCCATTTTTAAATGTCCTCCAACCCTGAAGGTCCTACAGCAGTAGCAGTTGATCTAATGCGTTCTACCATATACAACTGCAGTCAAATCGTAAAGTTACCCAGCCACTGTCCACATACTCAGATATAACGTGAAATGATACTTTACTTGATTCCTCCATAGCATACTGCTTAGCTGCATGACTAAATATACCTTTAAGTTACCTCACCAGAACACCCCAGTAACACTTTTAAAAAACTTACCTGATACATAATTCATGCTTTAATTAATTCATTCTTTAATTTATCATGAAGTCAAGCACATATCTAAATAACTGCAAGAAGCCTGACAACCAACATACATTATCTGGACTGAATAACAAGTTTTCTCATTATAACTGGCATTCGTTCTTAGAGTTTGTAAAATTCAACACAAGTATTTTTGTAGCCTTAGTACAAACATGTGAAATAAATATAAATATATCAGTAAGAACACCTATATGGTTATATGTATAAAGATAATTACCTATATCCAAATAAGGGAATGCCCAGACTAGAAAATGAAACAAAAGAAGTTAGTCCAATGTGTGTACAGAAAAAACATATATCATTATGATTATAGTCTTCTGGAGTGTGACACCATGTAGTTTGGTATATGGGTGTCAATGTTCCTTTTTACCCTGAAGATAGGAATAGCAGGTGTCTCTGGCAGGCATACACCAATCTACCAGACTGCATGGCATCACATTCCAGATGGTTGTGATGTTTCTATCAGATCATAATAATGGGCATGATGCAGTAAGACCTGTTAAGTCATCATGAGATGTAACATGAAATGTGGTGTGACTCTACAGCCATGTGAATGTGACACACATGCCAATGAAACCTACAGTGGAAAGTGACTTATAAACATGCTAAGAGGAGAATAAAGTAAAGAATAAGCTACTAGGGGAAAGTCGCCTAATGTGGGGAGGTGCATTATTTCATACCAGGTGGTGCTGCACTGCCTGCTTAAGAATGTAAATGATAAAGCACATGACGCTGTTCTTTGTAATCAAAGTATAAACGGTCAGTTGCTCAGGGCTGATTGGGTGTCTTTGTTTTGGTGTGCTGTGAAATTTTTGCTTATCGCTAAACTGTGACTCTTGAGCCATTGAAAGTAAGCAATTTTTCTGAATTAGTTTGGTGCTCAGTTCTCTGTTAAGTGCACTCTTAAAAACCAGCTTTGTTTCATAGGTACAATTTTATGTCCTTCTGTTTTATTCACCCTTTTTCTTGAGCACCTGTTTGTGCCTATTATGGGGAGGTTTGAAGAGCCTAATATGGGTTTCCCCATATTAGGAAGTCAGTACCTTGTGAATTATTGCTTCTGGGTTATATCATATTACAGATGGCTCAAAGGAAAAAATGGGACCCTGAAAGGATGAAGAAAGCTAATGAGGCTATAAGGAACAAGGAAATGGGCAGCTACAAGGCATCCAGAGTTTTCAGCTTAACACTAGAGCGTTATGTTAAAGACCGGCAGAAAAGCTCAAGTGAAACAGTAAAAACAAAACTGGGTAGGGAGCAAGTTCTTCCTTGTGAAGCAGAAAATGATGTGGCTGAGCACTGTCTTTTGATGGAAGGAAAGTTTTTTGGCTTGACAGTGGCAGACGTCAGGCGTCTCGCTTATCAATTTGCTGTAAGAAATGGAATTAAAAACCAATTTTGCAAGAGAAATGAAAAGGCTGTAAAAATTTCCTACGTTATAATCCACAAATTTCAGTTAGAACCCCTGAAGATCTTTCACTCTCAAGAGCGAGGGATTTCACTCCTGTATCAGTAACTCAATTTTTTTAAATCTATGAACCTGCAATGGACACCATTAAACATAATCCTGCAAGACTTTCAATTGCGACAAAACTGGCATCACTATTGTACAGCACAAACACACAAAAATATTAGGATTGAAAGGCAAGCGTCAGATATCTTCCGTTCAATCCGCAGAACAGGGACCTCTTGTGACAGTCGTCAACTGTATGAGTCCAACTGGACTCTTCATTCCTCCGTTACTTGTATTTCCAAGAAAAAATATGAAACAAGAACTGATGAATGGCACACCGCCTGGATCAATCCATGCATGCCATCCCTCAGGGTGGATACAGAGCGAGATTTTTTTCCAGTGGTTTCTTCATTTCATCAAACATACAAAGCCGACAAAAGAAGATCCTGTTATCTTAGTACTGGATGGGCACTATTCACACACCAGGAACCTGGAGATCAATACTTTAGCTCAAGAGAATCATGTTCACATCATTTGCCTCCCACCTCAAAGCAGTCACAAAATACAACCCTTGGATAAAGCTTTCATGGAGCCCCTGAAAACATTCTACTGCCAAGAAATTGAAAAATGGCTCCGTTCACACCCAGGGCAAGTTGTCACCGTCTACCAAATTGGCAAACTATTCGGAAATGCATACAAGCGAGCTGCAACAGGCGAAATAGTGGCTAATTGGTTCCGGGCGACAGGCCTTTTTCTTGTGACAAGAACATCTTCAGACCGTATGATTTCCCTCTGTCCTCAGAGGACAAAGATGCTGCTCCTGTGAACCATCCTGCTTTGGTAAAGACCAGCGATCAGCCATCATTCAACTCTGTTAATTTTTCACCGTTCACTTCTGCTGAGGCTCTCCGATCATCAGATATCAGCCCTGTGCCAAGCCTGAACCTAAAGCCAAATCCTCGTGGTGGAACAGCAAACAAAATAATGAGTTCACCTTACAAAAAATTTGTTGAGGCAACTCAGGAAAAGAAGATAAAACAGGCCACTAAATCCAAAACCAGTTGACCTGGGTCGAATGCTCTTCTTGGTCCTTCAAAAAGATGGAAGAGAAGGGTTTGCCGGGATCCAGCTCCATCTGACACTCCATCACATTCGGAAATTGACCTAGCTGTTCCTTTCGCTGACAATTCGATGGACAGAGATGAGGAACAAGAAGCTGATTGTGTGTTCTGTACTGGTCGTTTCTCTGAAGACCACAATGGAGAAGACTAGATACGATGCATGAAATATTTCAGATGGGCACACACACTTTGTGCTGGTATGGAGGAAGATTTTATTTGTGAGCCTTGTCAGCGATAAACACTGTTTTGTTCTTATTCTGTATTCCTTGTATTTGTATTTTTTTGTATTTTGTAACTATTCCTTGTGCTTTCTGTGAAAATTATTCACCTCTCCAAATTAGGCGCACTCACCTCCCCAAATCAGGAACACCTGTGTGCCTAATTTGGGGAGATGAAGCTTTTACGGAAACAAATTTTACACCCGTTTTTCTTTTCATAATGTATGATATTTATGTAGCAAATGTCTCTTCATTAATCAAATTAAGTTTTACTTGTGTTTTGAAAAGTTTTACAACATTTTCCTAAGTTCAATAGCAGTTTAAAAAAACCTCCCCATATTAGGCAACTTTCCCCTACTTGTAGCCAACTAATCGTACACATGTCCACCAAGTTATTCAGAAACAACATTTCACTTTTCAGAACAGATCAAGTAGCGATGCTTTCCAAAAATCTCTGTGTGCAAGATGCACCAAAGTTTCTGATTCTCAAGATTTTGGGAAAAATGAATGTCAATACCATGAAAATATACACATAAGTTTTAGGACTGATTTTTTTAAAGAACAGAATTAGAGCAATCTGTCAGTCAACCCATTAAGTACTATCAACTAACATCTGTTCAAACACCGAGTTTCATTTGTTTATCTTCAACAGTGTATGAGTTACAACTAGTCTTGTAAAGTCAGTTTTCTATGCATGTCATGGATGGTGGAAATGAACAGAGAGTTGCCATAAAATTGTGTTTCAAAGCCAGTCTATCTGTGAGAGGAACACCATATTGGTGCAAAAGGCTTATGGGAATGAGACTCTGAACTGATCAAACTTTTTAGGTGGTATTCTTGATTTCAAGACAGAAGGGAGCTGGTAGAAGATGATGAGAGAGGTGTCCATCCAAAATCGACTCAAACTGAGGTACACATTGCTGCTGTTGCGGATTTGGTCAAAAATGACCGTCGAATCGCATAAATAATGATAGTAGAATCTTTGAACATCCTCAAGACTGTAGTTCTTCAGATTCTGAAAGAGGATTTGGGAAAGAGAAAGTTATGTGCACGTTTTGTTCCACACTCCTTGGCACCTGAGCAAAGGGCACATTGAGTCACATTTTGCCAAGACATTATTGCAATGGCAGATGCAGACAAAAATTTTTTTAACAAAATTGTTAAGGGAGATGATCCCTGGTGTTTTGCCTATGACCCCGAAACAAAGCGACAGAGTTCTGAATGGGTTGGTGAGACATCACCTTGGCCAAAGAAACTGAAATTCCATAGGTCCTGCATCAAGACCATGTCGATAATTCTTTTTTTACTCTCAAGGTGTAGTGCAGGAAGAATTCATACCAGAGGGAAAAAATAGTAAATGCAGAATTTTATAAAGGAGTACTGGATCGCCTCCCGAAGCACATTCAACGGGTTTGTCCAGCTGCGTTCTGTTCTAGAGATTTTTTCTTGTTGCACGATAATGCGCCCACCCACAAAGTTGCAAGTGTTTGCCAATTTTTGACCCAAAGAAAGTTACAACCCTTTATCCCCCCCCCCGGTACTCTCCAGATTTATCTCTGCCAGACTACTTTCTGTTCCCCAAGTTGAAAATGAAGTTAAAAGTACTCCACTTTGCAGATGTTGCTAAGATCCAAGAAGCCATAACTGATTAATTAAAGAAGGTCCAAAAAGAGGAATTTTCGGCAGCTTTTCAGAAAATGTATGACCGTGCAAAAGCCTGTATATATGCCAAAGGAGCTTATTTTGAATTTAAAAAAAAAAAAAGGTATGTGTTTACCTCATATGTTTTCTATTTTTAAAAAAATCAGTCCTAAAACTTTGGGAATGCACTGTGTATGGTGCAAATATGAACCAGAGCAGTATAATAGTCCTGTATCTGTGTGACTGAACCAATAAAAATATTACAAAACATCAGAAGCCTCAAGTCAAACTTACCTTCTCCCTTACGAGGGACAAAGAGATTGTGAAAATGACAAATCATCTTCCTGGCATACAAGTTGGGGTCCTCACACACAGGTCTTGGGACACAGATCTTAGGGATGGGATGAAGCGCAGATAACCATTCACAGTACACATGAACACAGTCCCTTATTGTGTCATGTTCACTTAGTGGAAGGCTCATCCCAAAACAAATAACCTGCAATACCACACAAATGACCAAGTAAGCTCAACATCTTTAGTCACCCACTCTCCTACCTAAAAATGTAACTGTTAAAACAGTAATGACTATAATTTTACACTTAAGGCTTGAATATTTCAGTGACCAAACACAATAAAATGTTTACAGGTGGCCACCCATGTCACTTAAGAAGGAAGTTCAAAGTTCCAAATACCTTCTGTCTTCACTGTAGAATGACACACTGGATATATCTGGGCCAAAAAGTTTGATAAGTATGCAGGTATGTTAAGCAGTGTATAGATATCACAAGAATTGCCAAGTGTTCGGTGCTTTGTATGGGTATACGCAGTGGTACAGCAGGTTGAGGCATTATGCTACAAGCCAAATGCTCGCAGATTTGATTCCCAATGGAATCACAGGGATTTTTCATTGATTTAATCCTTCTGGCTGCCCTTTGGCCCTGGGGTTCACTCAGCCTCTGACAGAAATGAGTAACAGGGATGTCTCCTGGGGTAAAGGCGGCCAGTGCATAGGGATGACAACCTTGCCACTTGCACGTGCTGATTGTCTACAGCCGTAAGGATCTGTCGAGGTCTGTATACACATAGCTTTATCCTGCTTTATATGACACTACATATACACAACAGGAGCATAATGTCATGCAGATGCATTGTTCTGTCCTACCTTGTCATGCAAAGCAAGGGGAAGGTTGTTGGTACTGGTAGTGGATGAATGGTCTGATAGACGCGACTTTCTTTCTTTCCCAATACCCAGGATGGAAACAGATCCAGCATTCAGAAAACTCCAAACAACAAAGTCCAAAATAATAGTCATGATTATTATTATTTATATAGTATACATTATATGGTGTAGGTTGAGTAGCTCAGTTGGTATAGTGACTGCCTATGAGCTGGACGGTCCGGGATCGAATCCTGGTGGGGACGAGATTTTCCGCCCGTCCAGACCGGCCCTGGGGCCCACCCAGCCTCCTGTAAAATGGGTACCGGGTCTTTCCTGGGGGTAGAATGTGACTGGGTTGTGCTGCTGACCACTCACCCCCTTCTAGTGCTGCGGTCATGGAAGAGTAGAGCTATACCTCTACCCACCCTCTGGGCCACACCTGGCCTGTAACAGGATCACTTTACTTTTTTTACATTATTTGGTATCTGGTACTTGCCTCCATGCACCACTGAACTTCCCGATCGGTAGTGAGGGGGCTCGGCTCTGCGGTTTGAGCAAAACCCAGATTGGCAGCCAGTTGTTTGACCACAGACATGGCCACTTCCTTCCCTGCCGCCATTGGGAACTTCCCCAACACACTCTGACACTCTTCATTTCCATTCTGGATTAGTGATGTTAGGGACGCCCACTCTGAGTACATACCACTACACTCAGAATCCTGCAAGCAGTTAATTGAATACATCAATTGCCACATACAGAAAGCATAAAACATTCCAAACGCTCTCCTTCTTCCATGTATTTTAATTAAACAATTCATAATTTAATAAAATGATTCTATTGTTTTCTCACCAGTCACCCTTATAATTATTCCATTTCCTTATACACTATGCACATTATCTTCACTTGTTCAATATTGAATCTTAAAAAAGAGACACATTTTAACAGGCTCATGACTCAAAATCAATGACAACTGTCCACCCACACAATGTAAGGAAAAGCTACCAGACGTCTTTTAAAAACTAACACATCACACTCCACTACCAATTTTCTTCAACACAAGTGGAGCACAAACAGAACTGAAGACACATATAACCTCAAAACAGCATTACTGTGTACATTTCAACTGACAACTTCCCTTGTCCCACCGCACATATTTGTGCTTTCAGTTTTATGGGGGGGGGGATTTTAGTCCCAGAATAAACACTGTAGTTTTATGGAATATCATAAAATACAATAACTAAGACCCTGCAGTTCTTTCATCTCCAAAAGCCTTTGAGTTAGAAGAATATTAAGTATTTAGTTATGGTCCTGTGGCAACACCCACATGTCAGCAACCACTGTACCACACAGCACATCTCCTTCCTCTGTCACCCATACATCAAGCAACCACTTTTCCTCACAGCAGCTCTCTCTCCTTTCTCTCTCCGCTTAATGTACTGCTCCCTTCACTGAGTCAAACAACTGCTTGCATCAGAGCGACGAGTCTGCAACCTACCCCGGAGTCAAACTACGAGACCTGCTCTAGCTAAACAGCCCTTCTGAGGTCCTCAGCCATTGATAGACATTCACCTGACCATGCCCACACCTCTGCCAGCTAACCAATGGCACAGCAGATCTCGTAGATTGACTCCGGGGTAGGTTAAAGGCTCTCATCACTTGCTCTGGTGCAAGCTGTTTTTTGGTTCAGCAAAGGGAGCAGTATATTGAGTGCAGAGAGGAAGGTGAGAGAGCTACTGTGAGGAAAAGTGGCTGCTGGATATGTGGGGTGATAGAGGAAGGAGATGTGCTGTGAGTTAAAACAGTTGCTGCCATGTGGTTGTTTCCACAGTCAATACATCAGATCTCATCACTTCAAACGGTACAATGATTAGCAAATAATAAACAGGAAAGACTATAGATATGGTTATGGCTTAATCTGAGGTACTATAGCAGCATTTGCATGGACAACTGAGAAAAACCATGAAGAAGCCAATCAGGACAGATGGTGTCTCCACTCAGATTCAACCTAAGCACCTCCTAAATACAGATCTAGCATCACTATCATATGTTGTGTTTTAGTGTGACCATTTAGGTACAAAAAGGTAATCAAACGCAACTGTTTACTAACAATCACTTTGTTTCTAAGCACACAGCTAAATGTTTCAGCTTCATTACACTAAAGCCATCTTCAGGCTATAGTGACAAATAAGCTAAGAAGAGAAATTTGTGGTATTCAGCACATCATTACAATGGGAACTAAGATTTCAATTTTACCATGATGTTATTCCAAAGAAATTTCAATGATCTGGTAGCTATACAAGGCTACAGTAAATTTTGGATTCTACAATAAACTCATTGTTGCTGTTCAAATATATGTCATAAAACCATTCATTGTGGTGATTTCACTAAAACTCCTGTGTTTCAATAGAACTATGATGTATTTACTGCATGTAGAAATCATGCCCCATTAACAATATTAGCCAGTGGCTAAGAAATAATTACACACCTTGCTTGCACTGTTTTGGAAGATGACCACTACCACTCCAGTGGACATGGGTTATTTTTGTGATAGTAGTCTGTAAACGCTGTTAGGAAGCTGGGGCAGCTTTTTGTACCAACTGGTCAGAAGACGGCAATCAAACCTCATGTGCCTATAGCTATGGCTGAGTTAATATCCTGCAATATTCTTTGCAGTGAATTTTCATTGCCTGGTTCTTACTACCTCTGCCATTTACGTACACAGCTTGTTCTACATATACAAGATGCTGTGATAACTCTAGTTTTCTGTCCATTATTTTCAGGTACCTCTGTCTCTGTTTTTATGGAGGCACTAGCTTTTATGTATGCAAGAAGTTGTGCTACAAGTAGTTATCTGTGCATTATTTTCAGGTTTTTATGGGCACTAGCTTCAATATTTCTCATGAATATGTTCCGAAAATTGCCAAATTTCACACTAACATCGTAACTGTTCATCAGATGTTTATCAGCTTCATTTACTTCCTCTACTTTTGAAAATTTTTGGTAGATTGTATCCCGCGAAAATCAAATGCTGGGAATGATGATCAGATGGCCCATTTATTTCTCACTCGTTCTACATAATAATAATCTTAGGCCTTGAAACACATCGAGTGTGAGGGAATACGCTTCCACCCCAGCAATGCTGTACATTATTTATCTCGTTCTGATAATACCGCTCTGCTGATTGACAGCGACAAAGTGGCGTTTGTTTTTACACTAGCTGCTTCCACATCCCCAACGTCAACGTACCAAATGGTGCCCTACCTCACTCATCTTTCTATGCTTAGCATCATGGGACGTCTTTCCTACTCAAATTCGGATGATACATAGGTTCCGACACCAATGGCCCACATCAGAATACGTCCCCACTGTTCAATAACCCTAATAGGTATAACTTACCTTTACGTTATAATTTACTCTGTTAAACACGCCCAAATTCATAGATCATCATTTCACATTACTCAAGAAAGCTACTACTTCTAGCAGCAATTAAGAAACTATCCATCTGTCAAAGTACAGCTGACGTGTAGCACTTGATTTTCAAATCTACGACATGTTGTCCTACGCCCTACTGCTGCACACATGTAAATCACACATCGCTACGAATGCATATCACTTAGTAAATGGCTTATCGCGTACACCATCTGAAACCGTGGTCCAGAATTTCACACACACACACCACTCAAAACAATCCACAAACGCTTCTGTGACCGTCACATCTGCCATGCCTCCTACCCACGGATCGTCTATAATCGTGGCAGAGTATGACAATACCCTCAACATTTTGTGACCAATGGCTTAAATTTCCGCCACTACAAAAATAAAGCTTTCAGAAGCAGGGAATATCTATTTCATAATATGGCAACGCAGGTGCTGATAGTATATATATGATCTGTGGTATATACACAGAGC
>Ga0123355_10014905_pt1 | contig 12175 bp, 8 predicted proteins | sample TergutEmb28metaG_3_FD_89872 | JGI IMG/M metagenome (GOLD analysis project Ga0123355, IMG submission 89872) | Embiratermes neotenicus P1 segment gut microbial communities from Petit-Saut dam, French Guiana - Emb289 P1 | ecosystem: Host-associated > Arthropoda: Insects > Digestive system > Gut ...
GGCTGCGGGTACAGTTATTAATACTCCTGATGATGGGTGCTGTGACACCCGAAACATGTAGAGTAGCTTTGCAGTAAATAAATATCTGCATACTGTTGCATCTGTTGGATTTTTATTCACATTACACTATGCAGTTGAAAGCGAGTGTTACAATACCACTAAAAACAATTCAGGGTTTATATTGTAAAGTATTATCCACTCCTCAAAATGTGGTCACCAAAGAAATTCTTTTGAATAGGGTAAAAGAAATTGATCCTTAAGGTAAGGATTTCTAAGGGCGAGTAAGAGTAAAGTACAGGCAGTTTTTTACGTATGGATGCCCTGAAGTCTTACAGGCGATTGAAGACATAGCTGCGTACTTTCTTAACCTCGTCACTCTTTGGAGATGAGAAGTTGGCCTCTCGATACGATCACTTCACTCCTGGGGAACTAAGTGGCCTCTACCATAGTGTTCACGAGAATACTTCAAACTAACACAAACAAGAAGGAGAGAAAAGTTGATACTACACATTAAATAGCACATGGTTCGTCAAATATGGGAAAGTCACTTTAGCTCCCTCTGTTTATCCTCATCGTACATTTAAATCGACCTTCTTCCATTCTCGCGTTATTTTCCCATCATATTATCATTTCTCACTCCCTTTCTTCGTAGGTCTGGTTAATCTGAAAATAGTTCGCTTACATTCTTCTTCCTTTTATTTATCCCTTTCTTATCTTAATTTTCTCCCTTCATTTTTTCTATATTACTTTGCATCCCTTCAATTTTTTTTCCCCGTCATATCGTTATTTCTTTCCATCTTTATTTCTCTCACAACTTCACCTTCAGCTCTCTCATCCAGGTCATTCTTTCGCAAATTATTTCTCATTTCATCTTCTGCCCTTCTTTCTCTTTTATTACTTTTACACCCCTTTTACTTCTTCATCCTACTGTCATTCTTATCCTTCCCACCCCCCTTCCCCAGGTTGAATTTTTCCGTATTCTACCAACGAAACTAAAACCACGCTTCTGTTTTCTCCGGTCAGAAAGTTGTTTGGATTTTCTTCATATCCTGAAAACTTCGCCACGGTAGATTGTTGGGTTTTCCTCGACCTTGAATGAAATTGCCATTGATATATACGTGAGATATTAATCGTGATCGGTGGTGTACAAAATAGCAATGGGACGGTGTTTATTCCGAGTACTTCGGCTCTTCCTTGTCATTATCCTTCCATTATCCTTATTCATCTGTCACCGACGCTCTACAATCTCAGTAATTCACAGAACCGTTTCTTTCAGGTGAGACACCCCAGGTGGTTTTCAATAATCAAAAGAATATACATAATTTTACAGTCTAACACAACCGTTATTGTGTGAATACAGTTGAAAGATATTTAAACGATCATAACAGCGATATATTCCGGCTTTTTTTAAAAAGCCTTATTCAGGCTATAACATAAAAAAGTTTTTAGTATACAATTAACAACGTCATTGTTAATTGCGTGCTAAAAACCTTTTTAGGTCACAGTCTGAAAACGGCATTATGAAAAAGCCGAAACATGTCGCTATTATGATTGTTTAATTCCCTTTTAAGTTTACTCATATAATGAATTCTGTGTTAGACTGTAAAATTATATATATTTTATTGGCAGCGTCGTTAGTTAATAAGCTAAAGATATTCATGATTATGAGAATATAATAATAATTTTATGCCAATTACATCATTAAGGTAGGATGAACAGAAAGTAGCTTAATCCAAGTATAATATTGACATAGAAACTTCCGGAAGACCTGCTACATGAAAAATCGAAAGATGAGAGGTAAAATTTTTAAAATGGACGTTAAGAGGTTATTTTCTGCGACTGAGACTGATTTAACCTAGAATATTCCGAATCTTATTAGGGACGGGTTTGCTGTCAGTTTTGTTACGATTTTATGTTCTCTTTTCCTCTGCGGTGCAACAGCCCATTTCGGACCTAGGCCGCCTCGTCTTTGAGCGGTGTATATCACACACACACACACACTCGGCAGGGCTCCTCAGAACGAGTGATCAGCTCGTTGGAGAGGTAGCTACATACACAATGCTACAAACACAACAGACGTATATCTATTCCATCAGAGGGATTCGAACCCGCGATGGCAACAATCAAGCAGCTTCAGACCGACGCCACCGCGCTCTATTAACACTGAGTATTAAAAAGCGCGTTCTTTAGTTAACTAGTATTGGAAATTACTATGTTCGAGTCTCCAACGCAGCACCATCTGAGCTGTCGTTACTTCAAAGATTCTACAACAAATATCTGGCGACATGTTAATTTGAGATCGAGCGCTAGTACTGATCAGACAGCCCTGTGGGATCGCCAAACCATGCGAAGTTTGAAACTTTGAGGTCTCCACGGCCCCCCATGTGAAGGTTACTGTCTTCTGGGATGTGAACTATCCAACAAACTACACGGCGTCACGTCCCGGAAGACAGTTATCTACGGGTTTAGTGTGTTGTGCGAAACGTGACACTGACAGGCGAGTGGCAGTCGAGTCTTCTGACTGGTTTGCGAATATTGCCTAAGGCGGGAAAGACCCTGACGTGAGTCTCTTCCAGTCTGGAGATGCACATAACGTCGCTGTGCCTTGAACAGCTACACTCTTGATTCCTCTCTTCTGCATTTGGCCGTGAAGAGAACACAATAGAACGTCTACAGGAAATTACGAACGGCGACAGCTGGTGAGTAGAAACTTTGACACTAATTACATTTGAACAATAGAAATGTTTTATCATCATGAGTGTTACAGAAAGTAGCTAATTAGTACAGGACGTAAGTACATAAGCCTTTCTTGAAGAATTTTGCCTGGTATGAAATGTAATTATTTCTGTCATCGTCGAATTACACAACCAAATATTTACTTCAGGTCTCTCACGTAATTAACTTGTACTATTTCCTTTAACCCGATGGTTATTATGTATATATCTTACTTTACCATTAAAGAACACTGCACTTTGCGTAAACAATCTATTTATCTGTTTCGTAGATTTAAAATTAATGGCTGGGATTTTGTAAAGTAGAATCAGTGTTGGTGTCGCGGGAATTGAATATTCAGATATTATTTGAGACGAAGTTTAGACTTAACACGGTTAGATGTTTTTTTTTTAATGTTTCTCCTCATAGGTATCATACATTACTAATTGTATCGGTGCACCAATCATCTGAGGTGGAAATATTAATGCCTAATGAAAAATGTAGTTTTTGATTTTCAATGTTTCTTTATTAACGTCTCTCAATCAGCGCTGCCTTCCTTTTGAGTGCTCTAATACAGATAATTTTACACATGGCTTTAGTTCTATGCCTAAATGAAATGGTCCAGTGCATAAACAATCGCTGTGTGTGTGTGTGTGTGTGTGGATATAATGATATGTACAGTGTAGTAAGAAGTGAGTAAGTGCAGCTGTCGGGGTCGTGGGAGATGCGTAAATATTCAACTAATGTCACAGTTATTAGGACATAAAGGATGATATGAATGGGGTTTGTATTCCTATAATGTGTGTGGGGAAGCTGAGCAGTTCATCCAAAATCTAGCCTGAAATTATGAAAGGATGAGAAAGAAAGGAATTTGCAGTTAGGTTACTTAGTTTACATGCTGGTTTGTTTCACGGTGCGTTATCTCTCACTTAATAGCGAGGAATGGTACGATGATTGAGGATTGAGGAATTTAAAGGAATATAGAAGCAAGCGAATGTGATTGAATTGAATTTGGAAGGAAGAGTATGTGGTTGAATAGAATATGGTAGGAAGTGAATATGGCTGAATTGAGACGTTATCCCACTACTTTCCTGGAGAACAGGAGAGGCGCCACAGAAAACTTCGGGTCTGGATGGGCGGTGTCCCTGAGCGGATTCGAAGCAGGAACTTTCTGAATATTTTAAACGTGGGGTATGAGGGTATGGCCTAGTCATATATAGTAATAATTCAGCATAGGATATAATGGTGAACGTTTTTAGAACCACCCACTTAACCGCTGAATTCTGAAAGCTGAAGGTTTGGCTCGGACTTAAATGACACCATTAGGATGCCGACGTTGGAGCAGATGAAATCTGAGTTTCCCAGTGTGGTTGGGATAGGCAGAGCACTGCACTGCCTCCTTCCATAAAGTAATTGAGGTGGAGGATGGCGCGGAATGTTGGTCGAATTCCGGTCCCTTATGACAGATAACGAGAAGCTGCTGTCTTAATGAGATTTGCATACGTCAGAACTGCAATTTTACTTTCATTGGCAGCAAGATATCTCAACAACTTAACTTTGTTAGCAAGGTGAAATTCAATCAAACAGTCTGCAGTTTGCGCAACTTTACTTAAAGTTCCGTAATCGAGCCTCAAGAAAACGTAGGCTGTGTCATGTGAGCGGACTACCCCGAAGGTCACGGTATTAACCGGTTTCACAACAACACAAAATGGAAGGAGCTTTGTCAGTGCCACGCTCCTAATGCTGCGCTATGCGGTTTACAGAAGTCATGCAGGAAGAAGAATCTTGATGGCAGGTCGGATGTGTAACACTGTGTTTCTCAAAATTTCTCTGCTTTGCTCCTTAGCAGTTTTTAGTGTTTTATTCACGACGCTATCAGGAACTCAAATAATATACGCCAGTGGTACATAAGTGAGTATAGCTGTGGGATTTGATGTAACAATACTGATATGGGGAAATCTAAAGCGCGGATAAATCTTGTTCCAATATGCGTTTGGTCACCATAAATTCCTCACAGAGTGCCCTGTGATCGAATCCGAGTTTCTGTGGTGAGAAGCCGGCGACAAAACGTCAGAGATATAATATTCGTATATAGTTTAATTTGTTGCGACACATAACTTCAAGTGTTAAAATAATTCCTGTGTATGTATGTATGTATGTATGTACGTATGTATGTATGTGTTTTTTTATATATGTATTTATGTATATATGTATATATGTATTATTTATGTATGTATAAACGTATTGTTTATGCATGCATGTATATATGTATGTATGTATGAATGTGTTGTTTGTGTATGATTTATGTATGTATGTAGTTATGAATGTGTTGTTTATGTATGTGGGCATGTATATATGTATGTGTACGTATGTATATTTATGTATTTATGTATGTATGTACTCATGTATGTGTATATGTGTAATATGTATGGGTACGTATGTTTGTACGTGCGTAGTATGTATGTATGTGAAAATGTATGAATGTATCTATGCATGAATGTGTGCACGTAGTATGTGTGTATGTATGTATGTATGTATGTATGTATGTATGTATGAATGTATGTATGTATGTGCGCACGTAGTATATATGTATGTATGTATGTGTGCAGGCAGTGTGTATATATATATATATATGTATTTATGAGTGTAGTACGTGTATATCATATGTATGTACGTATGCATGTATAGTTCGTCGCTTCACAGTAAACACACCTCGCTGAACTACAAATCTAGTGCTGTTAAGCACCAGTTCTTATCCTGCCGCCCGTGGGTAGGTTTCAGGGGGTCTCTGACCTTGGCTGGGAAAAAAAAAATTATATCTTTATTTGTAATGACCTGTAACTGAATTTCAGCTTTTAATTCAATAATGAATGCAGGCAACAAAGTAATTTATGACCCCTAGACTCCAAAAATATTTATTACCTTCAATAAATCTCACTACCTCAATTTTCTGCACGTTAATGCATTTTTCTGAGAAGTCCGTAGGTTTCGCCAGACTCTCAAAGGGGTCCATGGCACAATACATGTTAAGAACTCCGTTCTGTAAAGCATGGACTTCCAAACTTCTTACGGCAAAGGGCCACACCCGTTACCGTCGGTTGCTTCGCGGGTGGACAAATGACAAGTGAAATACCTAACAGCTTAAATTATTTTGAAATTATTATAATACATTCATAATTTTCTAATGTATCCGCGATATGGAGACACATGCTGTATAAGGAAGTTATCGCAGTTTGTTCCCAGATCCATACCAAAGACATAAATACATTTATTGGTTAGAATTTAGTTTTTGAACGTTAAATGTAGTGATATGTACAGTAGCCACTAAGTCTGAAGGGTTATTGATTAAGAAATGCGACGGTATTCCTGAGGTGCCCGATTCTATTCTTGGACGGGACTCGGGCTCACAGGGAATTCGCTTAGTTTTTTGCAGTGCCCCGATTTTAGCACCTTAATGTTAACACAACTTCCTTCTGAACTCATTGTCCAATATCATTGTTTTGTGGAAAGTTCCCAGACTTCTACCATTTGTCCTTCTGGTAATTCCAACACATAGCGTAGGATGAGTAAGGAGTGTGGGTGGAATTATACAATGACAATCCTAAGTACTTGGTGCAAATTCTGACATCGTACCACATTGTCCACCAAAACCTCGCTTGGAATGACTTGGAATCGAACCCGGTCACCGCAGTAAGGTACTGGAGACTAAATGCCTGAGCCATGACACGGCTTCTAACAGTTTAAAGACACACTTAACCTATATAAATTCTCAGGTCATAGCCTGCTGTAAACACACGTAATTTCAGTTATAAAAACCAGTCGTTTAATGCAGTATCAGGAAATAATACTTATTATCTGCGAGTTCGTACAAAACAAGTGGCAAAGTGCAAAACCTTTGAATGTGAAACTGAGTGGCTCATAAAGGGAAGGCCAAAGCAGTTAACGATGAGCCTTCCCGCCTTCTTCCACAGTATCGATCTTTATCTTGAACAATTTACCTTTCTTTCGACTCTCTGCGATTTGTGCAGATAAAGTAAGGGTATTTGAAGAGACCGGTAAACATGGTTAATAAGTTTAAAGGTTATGATCGTACCGTACGTGGAGAGACTGTTAACGTACTGCGTGACATGCCTGTTACACTGAATCTTCTGGGTTCTTTCAAGCAAAATAACACGAAAGTACAGCAGTTCTCTAGGATTCCGACGGTGAACATACGTTACATCTGGTGGCGTTTATCGACGTTGTCTACCACCCGCGTTAAAAATATTTTGAGAATAGCTTTACCTATCTGGCCCAGCTGTGTAGATGTTAACCTTATGTTTAGATAGAGGAAGGGAACCTGTCTCTTCCACAAAACTCCGTGGATTTTTTTTTTCAGCACAGGAGGAAAGTAAATGATTCCAGACAGGAGTGTTTGTTTGATGATGTGTTGTAGACTGTGGTTTGGGTAAGGCGCTAGGGAGCCACAGACGCACAGAATAATAACATTTGTTTTGTCTTTTTTCGGACTGGATTCCGGGCAGGACGTGTGTCAGGTAGGGGATACACGATAAACACTAATTTTTATTCAGGGAGCTTCTGAGTAGGAAACTATTCCGGAGACCTTGGAATAGGTGGGAGGATAATATTAAACTGAGCATATAGATGATACTTAAGCCTCTTTAGAAATGCGGGGAATCTTTTGATCACCTGAACAAATTTAAGGTACTTACGAAATTTTTGTACAAGGGATTCACTTGCAATTTTATATAAGCAAAATATCCTGGTATATATGAGTGTGTTACAGAGGGGTTATTCTCACAGTTGAATCTTAAAGGTAGCTGACAGTAATTCCTGTCGTTATAAGGCAGTCAAGATTTACTTAACATTTGGTCGACATTGCTGCTTCGATCTTTGCCAATTACGTCAACAAATCAGTTGAGTTACGCAGTTGAATATTTAGTGAAATTGTGATTTCGGAATACTCCTCTTAGACCTATAATATGTACGAACTGTTCAATTGAAGAGTCATCCCTGGAAATCATAACGAGTGACTGAGTAGTTACGTAACTGTATTAAGACGCTATGGGTTAGCGATTGAACATTATGTTAAGCACCATCTGACAAAGGCACAAGTATAAATGCCAGTAATGCTCTCACAGGCCGATCGCGGTGGCCGTGTGGTGTAAAGTGTAGGTTTGAAGTCGCTCGATTGCTGGGATTGCGGGTTGGAACCCCTTTGAGGTCATGGATGGTCGTCTCTTGAGATTGTTGTGTTGTGTGGGTAGCGGTCTCTGCGACGGCCTGATCGTTCGTTCAGAGGAGTCCTACCGCGCGCGCGCGCGTTTCCGATTGTGTGTGATCTAGGAACCTCAAAAAAGAGACTGACTAGGCCCGAGTTGGAGTGTTGTGACACAGAAAAAGAAATTACTCTAGCAGACGCCGGTCCCAGTGGCCGCGCGGTCTAAGGCGTATGTCTACTGCCACTCGCCTGCTGGGATTGTGGGTTCGAATCCCACCGGGGGTATGGATGTTTGTCTGCTGTGAGTGTTTTGTGTTGTCAGGTAGAGGTCTCTGCGACGAACTGATCACTCGTCCAGAGGAGTCCTACCGACTGTGGTGCGTCGTTGTGTGTGATCAAGAAACCTCGTGAATGAGGAACCATACCCAATCAATGTGATTGAGCTTAATATAGGGGATACATCACTGGATATATTTCCTACATGCCATTAATAGTGATCGTCAAACACGATTGCTGAATGTCCTCGGACAGATTGCAATGACACTGGGAGATAAAAAAAACTCTTGCAGGCTATAAGGACTGTGTTACCAATAATTGTGTAGGGAGATGGGATTTAAATAACATGGGAATTACAGAGAAGGTTAGGTCGCCGGCGTGTATACCACGTAGTGCAATAGATTCGTACTGAAGTTTCTGGAGAAGCGTGTTGCTTCTGTGTTCAGGGTAAAGAAGAAGAATAAGGTCCTCTTACCTTGAAGATGGAGACAGTGTATCTCTGTCAAAAGTAGATACCTGTTTACAAGGCTACACGGTATCATACCCATGTCTTTGTGAAGACTAAGTTTGGTAAGATTCTTCCATTGATTTTGTTCATTTTCTAAGTATGTTTTCCACACGGTAATTCGCTATAGTTTGCAGTGTTGCTGTCTGGTTGAGAGAACGTATTTTCTACAGTAAATGAGTATTAGATGTCAGCGTTGTACGGTGTTCCAATACTCCACTTTCCTGTTTTGTTATACCCAAAATACTGTATTTCATGAACCTTATACCATGGGTGTCTGGGACACTTTCTTACTTGTTCAGAGCAGCCTAAACTGAAAATACAAGTAACTAATCACTTCGATAGAATGTCCTGACCTTCATTCCATTCTTCCACATGTCATCAGACCTTGGTGTTCGAGCACAAGAAAAAAATTGTGGGTTTTTTTTTTTTTTTTTTGGTTTTAAGGGCCTTTCCAAGAGCTGATATTATTTAGTCTTAATGATAGAGGAATATGGTGAAAACTGGATTTTTAAACTTTCTGGAAAGAATCAGTAGTGAACCCGAGTCCTTTAGAATACGTGGAAAAATATTACCCACTCGACCTCGATCGTCTATCTTACCTCTTTCCTTCTTTATCCGTTAATAAATAGATTATATTCTGGAAACCACATTCTTGTTTAGGAATGGGACAGGTTTAAGCGGGCCTACGTTTAACAAACACACACTTGTCGCAACTGCTTCGCCATTCTGCAGTAGTCACTACATATGTTACAGAAGGCACTTCATACATAATTGCGTGTACATTTGCAATGCACAACCTTGAATTACAGCCCAAGGCTGGCTACGGGTTGATCCATGCGCAATAATTTTATACTAGTACTTGTAGTTAATGTAAACAAACTTACGCATGTCAGGTCTTTATGCAATGTGTTCGACACTGGTTTGTTTGTTTGTTTGTTTTTTTTTTAAAGAATGTTCTGTGTCCCGTTGCTGCGGTTGGCATTATTACATCTTATTTGGTATGTGCTGATTTGCAGTTTCTGTTTGCGAACAGGTTATAGTGGTAGATGTTTTCATAGTTTCATCGTTCCTTCCACGAAGACGTTGCAGTACAATTTATACTGTGTTACGACCGTTACTTCTGCAGTAATTGTTAGAAAAGTTTCCTCCATAATAAATCTGCTACTTCTCATTCAGAGCTATTGAAGCAGATAAGCTGCACGTAATCTACCGTTACATTAAGGCGGAGAACCGAAGCAATGCAGGGCTGTTGTGCAACTGGCAAAAAGGAATTTTATATTTATGCCAGCATAATTGGAGGCCGGGGTAGGGTAGTCGGTATAGGGACTCGCTACAGGCTGAATGGTCCGGGGAACGAATCCCGGTGGAAGCGAGATTTCCCATACCCATTCAAACCGACCCTGAAACCCACCAAGCCTCTTGTACAAACAGTAACCTTTCTTTTTCCCAGGGGTGGAGTGGCCTGGGCGTGGCATTGATCAACAACCCCCTTCTAGCCCTGAGGTTAAAGAAAGGGTGGAAGTATACACCTATTGTCCCCCGCCCCCCTGTCTTAATGGTATGTTATAGGATAATATTTAAATTTTTATATATGTAATTACCACCATATGTTTGCGTGGTCATGATTACACTCTCAGTGCAATGATTTCTGTCATATCTGCACATAAGTCATTGCAAGGTTCACCTATTTCTTTACAACATCTTTATGTTTTAAAATATATCAAAGTTTTTTCTTTACTTTCTGTTCCTAACTATGTTCATAATTACCTGTTTTCCGTTGTCAAATGTTGTTACAATTAAAAATTATTATATGCGTTTTAGTTGGGTGAAAAGAAGAAACAACACAGGGATATAGTAAATGAGTGCGAGTTGATGTTCTAACAGCAGTGAGTAAGAAAGCTGTTGATGGAACGCCGTCTAGTCGGGTATAAGAGTCCCTTTTTTGAGAGAAATTTGCAGTCTCCATTATCAGTGTGGGTTGATTCTGATGCCTTCTCGCTTCAAGGTAGGTCTACCCTAATGACAGACACATCAGATTAGCCGGAGGTATCGATACACAGACAGCACAGCCTCACAAATCTGAAAATAACTATCTTTTAAAAGTAGAAATTTTATGACGGTTTTAGAAGTGAATGTTAAATTGCTTCGACGCTTTAGGATGTTTGCCATGCAAGTCGCACACAATTTGGCTTATTACACTAGCATCAAAATAACGAGGTTCCTTTTATGTGGTCTATAAAATGAACACCAGAGGCTTCGCTTCAACACGGTCTGATATGCAGGTGCCAGTATTATTCGTCTGCTTGTCTTAACACCTGTAGCTCTTTATAACTGTTTGGTGGCCTCTAGGTTGCTACTGCCACGGCTAGGTACCGTGCGGTTTGTTCCAAAATGGGTTATTTAATGTCTACCTTCGGACGTGCTTGATGGTTAGCATTTATTGTACTTGAATTGCAAGAGGGTATAATAAAGTGTTTTAATTTATGGTTCAAGCCAAGAGCTAATTGGTTGTCTGTAAAGTGCTATGTTCAAAGAATGCCGTGGCTCAGCTGTAGGTGAGGCTTCTTATTAAAAATGTTACAAGCTGATTCTCAGGTTGTGATGTGAACATATAAACCAGAGGACGACATTTTATATAATGTTTTATTATCTGTAATTATACATCATACCTTCTTAGGCGCTTTCGCAAAATCGTGAGAAGCGACTGTTAGCTCCGTCGTGTGTGTGTGTGTGTGTTTCTCTGTATGTATGTCCGTCTGTATGGAACAAGTCAGCTCCCACTAGACAGATTTTAATGAATTTTGATTTTTGAAAATTTTTTCAAACAGTGTTTCGAGAAAATTAAAGTTTTATTAAAATCTGACAAGAATAATGGGTACTTTACAAGAAGACGTGTACATTTTTGATAATATCTCACTAAACTGTTTCACACAGAAGTTGTAAAGAAAATCAAAACACATTTTACGTTCTATAACACTTCCCCCCCCGAAAATCATGCTGTTTATGAGATAATGTGGAAAAATATGATAGAGGTAGAGACAGGTCACAGGTGACTAAGGCTACAGACACACACTCTGGATATGTAATTATTTTGTTTTTCAGGACAACCACTGTTAGGCGAACGTGTCGCAATGTTACGATGTGCGTATATTGCCTCTCTTGTTGCATTATAGAATAACGACGTTTTTTAGTTTAGTTTACTCTATTGATGGTGTATGTGGTACACCATAAACGTTGTTGTTTCGTGCATTTCTTTGACAGTGGTGTAATATGCGAAACATCACTAATATAATTTTGAATTATTTTCATCATCACAGCACACAAAATACACTATACAGTGCATCATCTTGATAGTTGAGTAAAGAGAGACCAACTTGATGTCACTTGCTTTATTATTTCTTTATTTAATGCTCAACATGTTTCGGATGTTAATACATCCATCCTCAGGAGCTTGCGAC
>Ga0123355_10014906_pt1 | contig 12175 bp, 9 predicted proteins | sample TergutEmb28metaG_3_FD_89872 | JGI IMG/M metagenome (GOLD analysis project Ga0123355, IMG submission 89872) | Embiratermes neotenicus P1 segment gut microbial communities from Petit-Saut dam, French Guiana - Emb289 P1 | ecosystem: Host-associated > Arthropoda: Insects > Digestive system > Gut ...
CCATGCATCATTGTGATAGTTGAAGAATAAAAGACCAACTTGATGTCACTTGCTATTTTATTTCACTTCTTATGTGCTCAACATGTTTCAGACATTAATATATCCATCATCAGGAGCTTGCAATTATTCTGTTGAATTACCACATTGGTCGTATTGTTCTTGGTTCGATGTGTGTTGGAGTTTCGGTGTGGTTGGGTTGGAGTGGTATCCATGTTGCAGGCTGTGCTTCAGCCTGCAACACGGATACCACTCCAACCCAACCACACCGTAACTCCAACACACATCGAACCAAGACAAATACGACCAATGTGGTAATTCAACAGAATAGTTGCAAGATCCTGATGATGGATATATTAATGTCTGAAACATGTTGAGCACATAAGAAGTGAAATAAAATAGCAAGTGACATCAAGTTGGTCTTTTATTCTTCAACTAGAATTTTGTTCTCAACTGTGCATATTATTGAGTAATTTCTTACAGCAGGTACATTACTCAATTATTAGTCTGTACATTGTGGTTTAAAAACAGACTTTAAAAAATATTTAAGTACATATAGAGTTTATGAAGATAAAACTACACATTCATAAAGATGACATTTTATTTACAAAAGACACACAGTTGCCATACATACTATTTGTTCAAACCCACACTGTAGATTAAATAAAACTGTAAACAGTTTTTGACAGTAGAGTAATTTACATTGTGAGTAGGGAGACAACCAAACAGTGACATGCCTGGTTGTGAGCAGTCTATGTAATCTGTAGTTAGGTCCAATACACATTGCAAACTGGGGGTGAAAAATTGATGTCACATACATTCAATACTCATTTACTCTTCACGACTATTATGGAAGGGGAAATAAAACTATCAAAAACTGTGTCATGAAAATGCTTCTGTATAAGTTACATCAAATTGGAAACATAATTTTTAAAAGAATCTGAGGCATTTTTATGCTGTATACTTAAATTAAATAACCACTTTGGTTTACTAACAACTGAAATTTAAATGGCTAATATGCTGTTGGAATTTGCTTATAACTGCCCTCTTCTGTGATGATGTTTGGCAGTTGTGACGAAAAACAATACACTAATACACATCCAATGCTCTTCCAAGACACAAACTTGGATTCGGAATATATGTTCCAGTGTGTTTATTCACATTAGTTTGTTCACTTCTTAAGTCCCAATTTTTTGAGTGTCTTCAGATCTAGCTCACCATAGTAGTCTTCACTGCAGGTTTTCGTGAAATAGAAGACAAGATTTTTTCTAGGTTAAGTTGCCATGGATGAATCTTTAGAACTAGTGGTTAGACTCATATATTTCATTCTCTTACTTGTCCAAATGCACTAGAATGATATATGCAATCAACAAAACATACTGGACTCCAAATGAAACAGTGTCTTGTGTCACCTCAGCTACATGTTTTCATACATCATGGTAGACTTGTAAATTACCAAGTATCAAATTCAAATACCTATTACAATATTTTCTCGTTCTCATAGTAGCTTTTTTCTCAGTTAAACTATTATATTGAAAATAAAGGTAAAATTAAAATACTGTGTATTAAAATTCACCTCTATAGGATTTTCAGATAATGATATTGTGAACATGCTTGTAAAAGTGAGTAGGCCCAGTAATAAACTATCTTATTTTTTTTATTCTGGTTTTTGTTAAGTTTCTTTGAATAAAGGGACTTTTAGTTTTTAATAATATTATTTTTTATATGTATGTTACAATTTATTCCTGTTTCTTATTCACACATAAATAAGGAACACCAACTGCAATATTCAGAGTATCTAAATAAGAATTAGAATTAGGAAATAAAATAACTTATTGTAATTTTAAATGTTGTCATAATGGTTCCATTTTGAAAGGGTAAAATGGTATGAAAAATATAATTATGTGCATATCGTGTAAACAGATTTAAATTTGAACATGGTACTTAAATTTTATTTTCAATTAACTATTTTTATTGAAAACAGAAGTACAGATAAGAGAAAATATTGCATAATATACAGTTGAATATGAAATTAGGTAATTATGAGGCCTAATAATGGTATCATGGCATATTAAAATATGTAGTCAACAAGACAAATACCATAAATGTTTGATTGGACTTAAGTATTGTTGTGTTGACTGAATATAACATACATACAGAACTAGTGGTGACCAAAGATGCACTTTTCTATGTAGTTCAGGGTGTAATTTTCAGTGTTTATTACTTCAAAATAAATTCTGTACTTTAAGTCACATTTTAACATTACTACATCACCAGTAAATCTACAAATCTACAGAATATAGTTTGTACTCTCTATTCATGTTACTATGGTGTGGGAAGGTATATTTTTGACATTTCAGAAACCATGATGTGACTTTGAATATGAAATTAGGTAGAAATTGCAGAATTTAATTTCTAGGAGACACAAGAATAAAAGTATGACCGAAACTGAACAATTTGTTTCAGGTGTGTTTTGTCCTCTGAAGAAAACAGTTTTTGTTAATTGCACCTGAAAAACTTACTTTCCCATTTCACAATATTCCATTCATTATCCACAGGTGTTATTACTGTTTAACTTCTTCTGTTAATATTCGGCAACTTTTATACCTGTTCTATTAATGATTACATATAGCACCTTAATGTCATGGTGGCCATGCAATTGAGCAAAACGAATAGTTGTATGGAAATATGAACAGAAGTCTTTGGTGGGAACCAGACTTACTCTTCACAAATAACACACCTGTGCATACAAACAGTCCCCGTGTTTCTGTATGCTGTCACAGGTTAAACTGTTTTTTTTTCCTTTCTTTTCTTTTCTTTTCCCCCAGCAGATGGTGCTGGAAGTAATGTTTGAACAGAGAAGTAACCAGATCTTGAAGCATTACCAGCATACAAGCAAATACCCTGTCTAAAGTGACCTTTAAACATCAGCTCTCGGTTCTCTACTAGCTTTCTTAGTTTGCAAATTATCAGTAAGTCACAACAATCCTTATCTGATGTCATGTAGGAAGTCATTACAGCTTCAAGGTTCAGTGAATTGTCTGCTCAAGCATAACAGACTTTGGAACATGTGTGTGTGTGTGTGTGTGTATTGTTTATTCCTTTATCACTCATTGAAATTCGCTTGAAAGCATTTTAATCAAGTTATGATTGTATTTCTTGTGCAGTTTAATGTTGTAGGCAATTATGAGATAAAGTAAGTTGTACATGTCAGATGTAGTGAGCTCTGCAAAGAATAACAGTATTTTGGATTTGTCATTACCTTTAATGTAGATTATGATGTCTATAGGTTGAAGAAGCATAAGTTTCTAATAACATAACATTAAGCATGGAAGGCTAATAGAACTAGCCCATTAAGTTGGTGACAAAGAAAGTGCAACTTAGTCTGTATTTGTGTAAGACCATAAAACATGGGGTGGAAGATGGTTTTGTTTCTTCCAAAGTTGTTTGTTTATATTTTGTGATTGTTTTTAGTATTAGACTAAATTAATTATGGAAATTAGTGGTAATTTTATGCTTCTCCTTGTGATGGTGGTGGAGAGGGCCTATTTTGGTTATTCTGGGGACGGGGTTTATTGGGCTTGTTGGGGGCTGCGGCTGGAGGGGAGCTCCTGCCCTGTGAGTTGTTGAGTCCTGCTAGAAGTTCACTCTTGCGGATGCTCTTGAGATCCAAGTCGCCATAGTAGTCTTCACTGTTGTGGTAATGGTTAGAAGTAGAAGGGAGAAAAGAGAAATAGAAAACAATAGTGAGAATGATGATTATACATGCACATGCTGTGCCCACAGCTCTTTGAAGTACCATCTGCTGTCCAGAATAAAGTGTGACCAAAGGCATAAAACAGTAATCTGTTAGGCTCGTATTAAAAACATATTTGTACAAACAAGGATACTTATTTATATGTTTTATGTACTTATAAGCTGCATAAAATTACTGTAGCATTGATTAATCAACAAGTGCCAATTAGTAAATGGAGTGTTCCTGCTGTGAACAAACATCCAAAGTTGACTTCATGACACAAAATTAAAAGACTAGTCTTTAGAAATTACATTACAGTTAATAACTGTCTTGCATTTGAATGATCAGTGTATAAATTAATTTGATTAATGTATGCATGTAATCGAGAAACAGCACATACCACATGTGAGACATATTTCCTTTTTATACTGATATCACCCAACAGTTCAACCAATAACTCTTAGGTGTATTTAATAATAAATAAATAAATAAATAAATAAATAAAAAAGCGAAGAGTGACAACTTCGTCACGTATGTTCGTCTGCATGGAACGACTTTGCTCTCACCTAACGGATTTTCGTGAAATGTTATATTGGGTTTTTCCACTAGCCTGTGAAAAGCAAATTCGTGTGTGTGGTTCAAATCTGACAAAAATGGCAGACACTTTACACGGGCACATATGCAGATTTACGACATCTCGCTGAATTCACGAGTTAAAAAAAAGTCTGCAGAAACAGCTGTAGCGAAAACAAACCCGCACCTTCTATGTTACCTAGACACCTTCTCCCGAATTCATGACGCCTACCAGATGATACAAGAACTATGAGAGCAGCAGAGGGGCCGAAACAAGACTGCCAATGGTGTACGCCATGACGTGGTACACAGATTTTACCAAGACGTTTCTGACTGTCAAAATTTTGTACGGTTGCACGGTACCCGCATGATCATAATTATTTGCCCCCATAAGAAAAGTAGGGCCTCCCCTATAGCGGTTTTGACTAAACTCAAGTAAATCAATCAGCATTGTTTTATTTGCATATCTGTTACATCGAATTTCACCCAACTCGGACAACACAAGTGGAAAAAAAAAAACGGACAGAAATTCATGTACGGCCCCTAAGTAAAGTATGGGTTTCACTCCATGTATTGTAACGAACATCACAATCGCTCAATCAGTTTTGTGGACATCTCCCGAGCCAAATTTTATCCAAATCGAATGAAAAATCTAGGGAACAGGACAATTTTTTTTACTTCACGCCCTTATCCATGGCTTTTTCTGCACCGATTTTCACGCACCTCCTAACTGCTCAACGGTATTACGTGCAGAACTACGTCGAATGTCACCAAAATCGGCCAGATATATAAGGTACGGATAGAAATCCATTTGCGACCTTCAGTGAAGTGTGACTCACTAGACCAATTTTCATGAAACTCATTCCTACTGTACAATTTGTTATAAGAATCTGCTCTACAGATTTTTATGAAAAACCCAACAAAGCGTTTAGTCGCGATAATCTGCCACAGACATACGGATGAACGTGGTCTCTATCTGGGGATTTAAGTTTATTAGGTTGAGAACACCTAAAATCGTTTACGATCGTAGTTGATAATGTGGCGCCAAAAACTAGCGGTCAAACGTGCGAGGTCCGAGCAATTTCGCATTGCTATTTCTGTTATATGTTTAGCCGCATCGTACGTATGTAATATAGTTTCGATGACCTGTTTCCGCTCTGTGAATGTTGGTGCTATGTATAGACGTAAATGTATGAAATACGACGAGGGCTGACTGGTTGACGATGAAGACAGAGTCACTAAGCTCCACCGAAACGTCTTCACTATCTACCAGTTGACACAGAATAATATTCCCGAAGACTTGGACCTTCGAGTGCGAATTAGTTGGATCATTCTTTCTTTTCAAAAGAGGTAAGCAGAATTATGACAGTATAAATTAAGAGTGCAAATGAGGACACAGTGATCTGAACAGGCCTGAAAATTCGTTATATTTCCTGTCTTGTTTGTGAATGGTTATAACATTCCATAACGTAATTGTGTGCATCAGTCTGTTAAAAAAACATGATTTCTAGACATTTGAAACTTCACGTTCAGTGTTAATTTATCAAGTAATATTAAACATCTCTGTCCCCCATTCCCAGTGCAGTGTTTCACATCCATTCACAGAGTCATACCAATAGAGTGTGAAGATAATGTACGTAATGGTGTATTTTATAATGTAAACAGTGACATGGTTAGAAAAAAAATGCATTAATTTAGCTGCCATGAATGTTATTTAAAAACTTTACAGCTTCAAAGCTTCGACACACATTACTGTCACAGTTCAGAAATCAGGTATAGAAAAGGTATATGAATGATAGTTTGTAAGTGCTTAGGTAGACCATGTATGAGATCAAATTATACCATACTAAAGCAGAATGAAGCCTATAGATTTATGACCAGTTTGTACAATGTGTACAGTAAATACTTTAATTCTCTAATGCTGATGTGGCTGAATATGTGTTCTGGAAATGAACTCAGTAAACCTGTGTGACCAGAAGTGGTGTAGAGAATGTTCTGTGCAGTAAGATGCACTGTACACTTGAGGGCAGATCAGGGCGTCCTCTCAGTATTCTCTCTAAACATTGGGTGCATTGTAATGGATCAATGGGCATGTGAGAATGAATATTCATACCTGTATGTGTACACAAAGAAATGACAGGAAACTGCTATGTGTCCAATTGTAAGGAGGCATTCATAATTAATTTTATGTTTTTCTTTTTTCTGACTGTATGACTGCTTTCTGATAATTCTGAGCTAATTTAATTGTATCCTGTTACATATTTAGATTATTTCTTCCTTTCTTAGTCTTGGCCTCTGTTTACCTACTCATTGTAGGTGTAGAGGCTATTATTGCTCCTGGTCACATTCACTGACATCCACACACGCGGTAGGACTCATCTGGATGAGGGATTGGCCCGTCACAGAGACACACGATTAGATTATTGAAATTAATATCTGTGGTATAAAACGTTCGTGTCATGTATTTTGGGGTAATGCTTAATGGTTTAGTCTTTTAATGTTCCTTTGTACCATGTACATGTACATCATAACCTCACTGCTTGTCTGTATTACACAGGAAAGCAGCACCACCACACCAACACACCAACACACTGACACACACCAACAAGAAACATGCAACATAATCAGAGTAATAATTACTCAGAAAGATAGGGAAAAAACCCATAAATGGAGCAATGAAAATTCATACAACATGTGAACCACAAGAAACAACTAACAACAAAATGGTAATTTCTGGCGTAACAGATGCAGCTTAAAAGACTGCAAATTGTGTGTGTGTGTGAGAGAGAGAGAGAGAGAGAGAGTGTATGGACAGCAGAAAAGCCACTCAAAAATGAAATAAATAAAAATTAATTCAGTGCTGTAAAAGAGTATAATTAAGATTTTATTGTTGTAATTAAATTAATAAGTACTTTTTCTATGTGGTTCACATTTTATATGTCTCCATTTTGTGAGTCATGTGTCAACAATCAAAGTGCTCTGAATACCAATAACCTGTTGAAACTTCAGCCTGAAGACAACACAGTAGTGTTAAAATGTTCAGCGTAATTATGACGTAAATATACACATAACAAAGTTGTATTAATGTCTGAAACATGTAGTATTAATACCAACACAGTTTTAATCTGCAAGCAGTATGTACAAATGGGAGATATGTTCCTGTGTCAAAGCATTATGTTAAGTGATAATGTGGAACCTGAATATGCTGCTCTGGCACTGAAACACACAGTGGGTACTGGATAGCATGCCCAAAGCAGAAAATGTGGCCACACCAGTACATCCACAGACTATGAACAGACACTGGAATTGTTAGGTTATGGACACTGGCCATGCCATGTTTAGTGGGTTGCTACCTGCATGATACTTTGTGTTGGGATATGCCATTTTATTCTCAGAACAATGACAGAAGCAACATGCATCCAACTTTTAGAATTGAAGGTAAAGTTGTCCATGTCACTGCCATGAAGGTATACAGAGAGATAAGAAGTATAGCTTGGCACTGGGTGGGGATGAGTGGTGAACTTCACACCCCAGCCGCTTTACCCCCAAGGAAAGAACCCACAATACCCATTCCATAGGAGGTTAGGTTGGCCGCAGAGCTGATCTGGACATTTCAGATAAGAGAATGTCTCTTGCCGCTCCTGAGAGTTGAACCTCAGACTATCCAGTTTAGTCACTGTCATGATTATACCACCCTGGTCCCTTTTCCAATGGCAAGTTACTGACAGGTACTGACAACAGGGGTTACAGGATTCTATGAAAAGAAAATGTCCTCTCTGTGTGAATCTAGGCGCAAAGAGGCTATATTACCTACATGTTGCAGGTAATGGCCAAAATTGTACCTCGTAATTTTGTACTATTCATAGTAAAAGCTTAAGTAACAGTAGCATAGCTAAATATATCCTGTAGTAGGTGTGTACGAGGGGGAGAGTCAAATGAAAACCTTAAAAATTAACACACAATTTTATTACAATATTTAAGGTTTTCATTTGACTCACCCTCGTATATTGAGTTGGATGTTCACATTGTAACAAGTGAAGTGCAGTATAGCCATATTATTGTCGTTTACCATATTATTAATAAGTGACTCTTATACTGACTGCCTGAACAATAATTTGAACTGACTGGCATTAAGATTTTGCAGCAGTTAAGTACATGGTGATGGACTAGGCTATACATGAATTGTACTGTGTTGTGTGACAATGACTGGCAGTGTTGTGTGATGGGTGTATGAGACAATCCGTCAAAGGGTTGAGGGATACCAAACTGATGGGATTAAATTGGCCGTTTGTCACATGTTCTCTTGATCTGAAAATATGAACACTCTACATATTGTGCACTAACCAACTTTTTCATACAAAATATTCATTTTTCCCTGTTGTAAGTCTTCAAAGCACGGTGGTATGTATGTGCCACATGCTTTAACATGGGAAATTTTTGCATTCTGCTCATAGAATGCATTTGTGTGATTTGAGTGATTCTCACAACAAGGACAGACTGTGTGTCTGAAGATCATGAATTGGTCCTCCTAATGGCAGTACCTTGCATTGTCTCTTCAGTAGGAACTGAATTCTAAATATTATTTAGATGAATTTCAGTCTTCAAACATTAATACAGTTTGTAACTAACTAGAGTTTCATGTCATTGCACCATGCACTGCAATATAATTATACTATATAAACCAACAAAATGCACTTTTTCAAAATTAATATTTAATGTTTACTTTTTTATGTCTTCCACATGTTTCGAACACCAGGGTTCATCTTCAGGAAGACTATTGTATATACAGGTATGGTATAGTGTGCTTTAAATGTATCAGTATAAGCAGTCTAGTAGGTAAAAGATTGTGTTCAGACAGCTGTTACTGATGCATGTAAAACATGCTATACCATACCTGTATGAGTATATACAACCGTCTTCCTGAAGATGAACCCTCGGTTTTGAAAAATATAGACATCAAAAGCTAAAAATTTAAATATTAATTTAGAAAAGGTGCAATGTATTGGTTTATGTAGTACATGGAGTTGTTTAACCGTGTTTTGTAAGATAAACAGGGGATGGCAGGGGGAATACTCACCAGCCAGGAACATCCTCTGGATCCTCACAGTTACCCGAGCCGTCAGATTCTCCAATCTTGAACACCGTTCCAATCGGACAACCATACTCTCGTGCAACGCCTTCCAGACAAATGTAATACTTCCGGCAGTCGTCAGGGTGGGCATGTCGAGAGAATGAGCCAGCATTAGCTAGTTCTCCGGGGGCAGGGCACGTGAAGCCTCCAGCTACCTCTGCAACATTATTGTCATTTTATATGCCCATTCAAAACAACAAAAAACAGTTCTGAGATTTTTATTGTGGCTTTTAGAGGTAACGCAATGTAATCCGGTAGACCTGCCAGACTTTTTGGGGGAATCTGCTGCCTCCAACCTGTGAGGGTAAAAGGTAAAGCAGTCCCATTACAGGCCTGGAGTGGCCCAGAGGGTTCCAGGAAGTTAAGGTTCCCAGATTTCATGACAATGGCACAGGATGGTGATAGGGTTGTCAGCCTTACGCACCGGCCGCCTTTACTCATTTCTGTTAGAGGCTGAGTCGACCTCAGGACCATAGTGCGATCGGAAGGACTTTATGTCAATGAAAAATTCCAATGACATCAGCTGGGATCGAACCAGCGACCTTCCGATTTGTAGCACAGCACCTTAACCACTGCGCTACCGCCCAACCTGTGAGGGTAGATGGGAGAAAATATGTTTCAGGGAACCCACGTACCAGGCTACTGAATGTCATAATCACATTCTAAAATAAACATGCCGGGCAAATTGGTGTCAGTTGGCCGTGATGAGGAAAGCACGACGAGGTTTCGAAAAGTCGGCAGTCACTCGACCAGCGGCACAGCTGTGCCGGAGAACTTGATACATCAATAACTATGCCCTCGTCAGCCTAATGACCGGTGGAATTTTCTCGTCGCTATACCCACCTTCAACCTTGCATTCTGGCACCTGGTCTGCCCACATGCAGACGCGCGCCTCGCGGTCATAAGCCAATCCAGGGGAGCACTGATAGCGACTGGCTTCGCCATTCCAGCAGTTCCAGAACACATCGCACTTTGCCTCGTCAGCGAAGATACCGTACAGGCGAGGACAGTGGGGGGCGCTGATGGCAGGCTCTGGAAAGACACAAGGCGACATGATCAGACTGGTAACAGTCAAGCCAGGCAGGTAATGTGAGAGAACGCAGTGCCGGGCAGAAGGTGCTGCTGCGTGCGTGCACGAGCCAGTGGTAAGAACGCGGGTCCCACACCTTAAGAACTTTAGCTAATGATTGACATATTCCTTGGCCATTACGAATAACATCTGAGGGTCATACAGGCGGTAAACGAGATGAAGAAACCTTCTGCATAGCATGACGGTTTCAGTCATCGCTGCATTGAAACCAATTAATTATAATCTAGAAGGAATATTTCTGAATTCCAGCAGCTGCAGCCCGTTTTCAGTTAGTATAACTAACTAACTAACTGACTGACTGACCAACTAACTAACCAACCAACCAACCAAATAACCAACTTCATCAAGATGAATACTTCTGAGAAGCCAACAGGCCCTCATCTAGTCAACAAATTCCCCGCGTTTTATGGAATCTCAAGGTTAATTACCGCATTCAGAAGACCTGTTCTTATCCTGAGCCAGATCAATCCAGTCCGTGTCGCCCCATTCACACTTCCTGAAGATCCATTTTATTATCATTTTACCATCTGTACCTAGGTTTTCAAAGTGGTCTCCTTCCCTCATGTCTCCCCACCAAAACCCAGTATGCCCCTCGTCTTCAGTTACAATACTTCGTTTGTACATGTCTTGACACAAGCTTGCCTCTTTTGAAAGATTGCAGATTTGGCTAATCCCATCGTTACGTTGCACCTCCCCTAGCAACTGCGTGAAACCGATCCCATTTATTTATTATCTGCTGCTAGCTGATAAACCAACTCTCCGATTTCGCAGTGCTCCATTGAACACCGGTTTTCAGTCCTCTGTTGTCGTTACAGTACAATGAAGTGTGTTCTAAAGTTTGGTAAGGCCACTGGACAGGTTGACTAGGAAATTGCTGTCACCAGGACTGTGCAATTTTTGTGCAGATTGTCTAGGAAGCATATCGGCTGGCAAAGTTCGCTGAAAAGAAGATTTGAAAGGCTGTTGGTTAAGGTAAACAAATACTTCAGTGGGAAATAAGAAATTGTGTTATAAAATATGCTGTGAAACAAAACAAAAGGACATAAATGCGATAATCATTTTGCCATGGGCTTCTTAAAGCCGTACGCAGAGTCATAATTTTATCTGACAAGAAAGGCTTGTCAATTCCCACTGCTCTGAGGGCTGCGTTAATATGGTGAGCGAGCCGACAGGATGTGACAGATGGTGTTTGTCAGATAACGATCCCGCGTTCATGTGCCAGTGACTGGCCACCTTGTACCGTGTTGCAAATGTAAGGACGCTCACCAAGTCCTGTCCTGTCGCCGCAGTCGACGTTGTGCAGGTAATCGCAGTTCTCTGTCAGGAACTTGGAGTCGGTGGCATCGAAGGCCAGTCCGTTGCCACAGGTCTTGATTTCCCCGACTCCGCCGTCGCATTTCCAGTACTTGTCGCACGAGTGACTGTGGGGGTAGAATCCATAGTCATCAGGGCACTTGAAGTTCTCCTGAGCCAATACTGCAAGAAAACATAAGTGTGTATAGTGCGTGTGCCAGGACTTTTGTGCTGTATGTCGTCGAATTGGGGGGGGGGGGGGGGGGGGTTGTCTTTCCCCGGGCATGGGGTGCCCCCCGGAGGCGGGGGGGGGGGGACGTTAGGCGGGCCTTTTTTTCTTGGTCCGGCCGGCAAA
>Ga0123355_10014909_pt1 | contig 12174 bp, 10 predicted proteins | sample TergutEmb28metaG_3_FD_89872 | JGI IMG/M metagenome (GOLD analysis project Ga0123355, IMG submission 89872) | Embiratermes neotenicus P1 segment gut microbial communities from Petit-Saut dam, French Guiana - Emb289 P1 | ecosystem: Host-associated > Arthropoda: Insects > Digestive system > Gut ...
CTACTACTACTACTACTACTACTACTACTACTACTAGTACTACTACTACTAACACGTTACGCCTACTATTATTACTACTACAACCACCACCAGCAACTACTACTACCATCTCTTCAACACTTCTACTACTACAACCACTACCACACGACTGCTACTACCACAACACTACTATTACTACTTCTACTACTACTAATCCCACTATCATCACCACAACATTCTTCTACCACCACACTACAACTCCTACTTCTACTTCCACCACCACCACCACCACCGCCACACTACTACTACTACTACTACTACTACTACTACTATACTACTGTTATTATTACTAGTACCACCACGCTACTACTACTACTACTACTAATACTACTACCACCACACTACTGCTACTACTAATACTAATGATACTCTTATTACTACTACCACAACACTACTACTAACACCACCACACTACTACTACTACTACTACTACTACTACTACTACTACTACTAAAACTAGTACTACTGCTACTACTATTACTATTATTACTAACACTACTACCATACTACTGCTATTAATAACACCACCAGTACTCTACTACTACTACTACTACTACTACTACTACTACTACTACTACTACTACTACTACCACTACTACTACCACAATACTCCTATTTCTACCACCATCACACTGTTACTTCTACTACTACCACCACACTACTACTATTATTATTTCTACTACCACTACCACCAAACTACTACTTCTACCACCACAATACTATTTCTACTTCTACTACTACCACCACACTTCTACTACTACTACTACTATTACTATTACTGCCACTACCACCACACTACTACTACTACTACTACTACCACTACTACTACTACTATCACTACTACTACTACTACTACTACTACTTCTACCACACTACTACTACCATTACTACCACCACCACACTTCTACCACTACCACTACCTCCACACTACTACTACCATATTACTACTACCACTACCACACTACTACTATTATTACTTCTGCCACTACCACCACCCTACTACTACTACTACTACTACTACTATTACTACTACTACTACTACTACTACTAACACTACCACACGACTACAACTATTATTACTACTACCACTAACATCACCGCACTACTACTACTACCACCACACTACTTCTTCTACTCCAACTACTACTACCACCACCACCAACACTACCACCACTCTACTACCACTACCACTACCACACTACTACTACTACTACTCCTCCTCCTACTACTACTACTACCACTACTACCATTACCACTACCACACTACTGCTATTACTACCACCACCACACTACTACTACTACAACTACAACCACACCGCTACTACTACCACCATCACATTACCACTATTACTACTAATACTACCACCACCACCACCAAACTACTTTTACCACCACACTACTATTCCTACTACTCCCACCACCACTACCACACTACTCCTACCACCACCACACCACTCCTACCACCATCACACTTCTACCCCTACTACTACTACTACTACTACTACTACTACTACTGCCACGTTACGCCTACTATTATTACTACTACAACCACCACCAGCAACTACTACTACCACCTCCTCAACACTTCTACTACTACAACCACCACCACAGCACTGCTACTACCACAACACTACTATTACTACTTCTACTACTACTAATCCCACTATCACCACCACAACTTTCTTCTACCACCACACTACTACTCCTACTTCTCCTACCACCACCACCACCGCCACACTACTACTACCACTCCTACTACTACTACTACTACTACTACTACTTGTAGTAATAACATTAATTGAATACAAATACACGAATAACAGTAATAATTCTGAAGTAACTTTTCACCATGGCTCATAGCTATATACTAAGCATTAATAAATAGAAATTCATTTCATTTCAGTGGTTATTTATTAACATGCAGGCTTTTTAGCACTTGTGTCTGAGACAAGCACGAAACCAAACAGCTAGAAAAAAATATGGCAGGAAAATCAATTAATTTAGTAATGGTTAAAATTCCTAAAGCCCGAAAAATAAGAAGAAACAATAATAAATAAAAACAAGAAATTTTTAAATTTAGGGATCATGTGATAATCGAAACCTTTTCCATGTTATTTTCATTTTTCCAGCTAGATTATCCAAAATACAATGCGGTTAGATGGAAAAGTTTTCTTTTTAAATATGTTAATTCAACATATTTGCTCCAAGTAAAAGCTGATTATACGACACTGCAGGAAGAAATACAACATTTCCGAATCTTTTAAAGTAACTTATCACAGACATTTAGAGAACAAATTTTATTTTTGTATTCTCGTACATTTTAGTGACATTATTTAATTGTAAACAAGCCGTATTGATGTAGAGAGATTCGCCCTTGTTATTCAGCAAATTTTAAATCAGAAGCTTCATGGATCCAGAAGTTATTACGTTGAAGTTTTCTATCTACTTGTTTTGTAATTCAGCCTAGAAGAAGACATCGCTGTTTGTAAGGAGTGAAATATTATACAAAGTGACCTTTTAAGTTTGTTTTCTGTACGATGGCAGATTAATTGGATTACGTGCAGATGGTTAATGATAATGTGTGGAAGATGGGTCATAGGACTCCTTGAGCAGCAAAACAGACTGCTCGACTGGATTGTGTTCATTTGGAAGTGCAGAAAGTTCGTATTCAGAAGACAGACACTTTGCTGTAGAATTGTCTTACATTTGTTGTTGGTGGGTTTGCAAAAATAAATATGTATATATATATATTGTTTTATTCTGTGTTGCAGTGAGATGTGCAAATGTATCTTGCAGCTGTTAAACTACAGCATTTCAGCAATTTCAAAATGTAAATCACACGAATTAAAACTGCAGGAATAAGGCACTTAAATTTTAAGAGACGTGATGCAAACCAAATTACAGGTTCTTTTAGTAATTTTCATAAAACAAAAATTTATCTTTGAAATTTTTCATTCCAACTGTGCAAAAGCTGAAAATAATTATTAATTAAACACCATCCCTGCACCCTAGTGAATTGTATTAAACTTGCAGTTATTTATTTACAATTTCGGTATGTATTCGTTCATAGTGGGGAAATCATGTATAAAATTTATAACTCCCTGACATTGACAGAGGACGGGCCGAAATACGCTGTAAGTAGCATTGTAAACACATACAAAGGGAATTTTTATATCACATTGAGAAGCACGATTGTGTTTTATAAACTTAATTACACATTAAAGTGCAGTTCATATTTCTATATTGTGTTTTCTTTCTACCCCACGAAGAAAAACTTTCCTAGCAGTTTTTTATAGACTTCCCTAGCAGTATATGGAGCACATCACAGTTCTGTCTATATGCCGATTTTTTACGGACTATACCTTGAAATGTCACTTTTCAGACCATATTCTCTTCTGGTATAAAAAAGTCGCATAACATTATGTTTTGATACATTGTGCAATGGCATTTTCAGACTTTAAAACACATGTGACACATATGCAAAGATTTTCGTTGTTGAAGTGGTAATCAGTTCCTCAAATTTGGAATTGCTTTCTACAAACAATTTCAAAATATTTCTTCTGCTTTTGTTATATCAAATTATTAAAACTATAATAAACAATGAATATTGGTCTTAAAAGATACTTTTATCTTACTTTCAAGCGAGAAAATATATTAAGGGAAATCGAGGATGGGTCGTCGACAGCATTTTCAGAACTAAGAGAGTTAAAACCAATCCCAGTGACCAAGCAGTCTAAGGCGTAGGTCTGAAACTGCTTCATTGCCTGGAGTGAGGGATCGAAACTCACTGAGGGCATGAATGTTAGTCTCTCGTGTTTGTTGCGTTCTGTGTAGTTTGTGGCGTCTGCGACGAGCTGATCGCTACTTAAGGGGAGACCTACCGGCCGTGTGTGTCTATTTGAGTGTGATCTAGAAACGTCAAAAATGAAGCAGCCTAGGTCCGAGTTGGGCTGTTGCGGCACAGAAAGGAAGGGAAAGTGGCATAGAATTGGGCCGATTCCCGTGGCCGCGCGGTCTAGGGTGTGGATCTGCGGCTATTCGTTGGCTCGGATTGCTGCTTCGAATCCAGTCGGGGGCTTGGATGTCTGTCTATTGTAAGTGTTGTGTGTGTTGTTAGGTGGATATCTCTGCGTCTGGCCGATCACTCGTGCAGAGAAGTCCTACCGAGTTTTGGGTAACTGAGTGTGATCGTGAAGTCTCTATAATGAGGAGGCCCTGGACCACTAGGGTTTATAGGTCACATACAACGACGCACCACAGTCGGTAGGACTCCTCTGGGGGAGTGACCAGTTCGTCGCAGAGACCTCTAACTAACAACACACAACATTTACAATAGAAAAACATCCATGCGCCCGGTGGGATTCGAACCCACAATCTCAGCAGGCGAGCGGCCGCAGACCTACTCCTTAGACCGCGCGGCAACTGGGACCGGCAATATTTGTTCTTAGAGTGATTAAATCAAGGAGGATGAATTGGGCAAGATATTTAGCACACGTACGAATGGTGATAAATATGTAATAAATCTTAGAAGAAGGCAAAAGAGAAGAAACCACTTGGAAATATTTAGTTGTAGATGGGAATATTTGTGCAAACTAGAGTGACTGGACTAGAGTGTACAAGTGAGAGGGCGTGTATTAAGCTCAGAACAGGGATATGTGGCCATATCCTGCTATCACCATAATTAACCTTCGGCTTCCATAAAAAGAATGGTATTCTCCGAAAAATCAGCTTCTCGTCAAAGACCCTCTTTCATGCAATTAGTTTTTTTAAATCCAATTTAAGTAAATATAGATTCCTAAGAGCATAATTTTCTTTGTTAAAGTACCGGACTTAAAGTCGTCCAGCAACTGAATTAGGAAATAAAAACCATAGGCACCCCAGGACAGGTGTTTCCTACATTCAAACAGTAGGTAATATAACCACTATTCATACGACTCCTCCGTTTGTAAGCCGACGAGATTTGGGGCCATATATCTGGTGATAGTATAAAGTAGGCAAGAAGTCTGGGGTCAGGTTCCTCAGGAAATGAAAGTTAGTAAACACCTGCCCTAATTACTCACCCACCAACAAACATCACCACAGAAGCCATAGCAAGAAACGACTCATCTCCTCCGTTCACACGTGTCTGCACTAAATGCACTGTAATATCCTTTCAGGTCAGCTGAGTATCTCTCACTTTGCAGCTGGGTCACAGCCATAGCAGCTCACATGAACTAATTCAAACTTCGCACGCCACGTTATTGGCGATGTAAATACTAATTCAGACCAGCAGCAAGGCAGCAGCCCAGTGTTTCCCAAACTTCGACCCTCCAGGTGAAGAAACCCATGAAATAATTTTTCATATTCCCGGGAAACCCTATCTACTGTAGGAAAATGAAAACAAAACAAAGAGGCTGTTGCAAGCTCAAGGATATTACTCTAGTATTGCCAATTTACGGATCAAAATTCCACCAACATTTCGAGGGATATTTGGAATTTTTGGAGGTATATTAAAATCTTTGTTTATTTATGCCACAATTTCTCGCGGAACCCCTAAGGACATTCAGGAAAGCTCTAAGTTTCCTAGGAACCTTTGTTATATAAAACACTGCAGCAGCCTGTTTGCGATATGAAAGTGCCCGGGCTGTCTGACACACAGACCAGGTGCAGTGAAAAAGATGTCTCGTAATGACTGAGAAATCGGCATAATCAGACACAGAACTGAACGGTAAACACCTGGCGACAGGTAGTCTCGAGAAGATGGCGCTGCCTTCAGGAATTGAAAATTCGGTAATGATCCAACTTAAACGTTACTAGACATTATTCACGAACTACAGAAGAGCGCCTTGTATTTTAACATTGTTAATCCCACTGTCTCTGACGCAGTAATAACATCAAATGCGATTTGGCATGGCTTTAATGTCAGATAAACAGAATTGCTGTCGTCGCGCATTTTTTTATTTTCACCCATAATACACTACGTAAAAACCTATTTTATATAAGGTTTAACAAGCACTTAATGTATTGTAAAGTATTGTAAGCTTAGTAAATTGCAAAAAATTCCACGAAAAGTCTGTTGTACTGAGACATTTTATTTTAACAATTGAGATTTTTCTGCCTATTTGTCTTGTTTCGGTTTTTATGTATGTCCATTGATACAAGGTGATGGTATTCGTTTGTAAGTACTACAAAGAAGGGCACAATATAAGGAATTTCTTTTACTTCTTTTTATCTCGCAGATGATGTACTTGGTTCTACAATTCACCTTACAGACTGACTAATTCATTCCGTGGCCTGTAGTGCCTCAGTGAAACTACTATCCAAGATATTCCACGCACTGTGTGGAACTGTAATGCTCTTTACAATATTCACAGGAACTTGCCACTTATTCCTTTGTTTAACCAAATTACCGGAATTCACATTATTTCGTGTTCTTAATTTGTTACTTAAGTCCTGAATTTAGACCAGGGTGAAAGAGTTCCTAGAACACACTACTTAGCAGACATATAATAGACAGAGATATTAGTGCCTGTAACCTCCTATACAAATATTTGTAATTTGCTTTACACTCACCTCGCAAAGAGAACACAATAGTGACATTTTTAAATCCAGAAGGACAGGCAATATTTCGTCGTTGTTGCTTTCCTCACGTTCCATGTAGCTGTCTTGTAGGCTGATGTACATCCCATTTAATATTTCGTCTTGTTCGATTATTTGGAGTGTCTAACAATTTCTTTGCAGATTTTCTGCATGACTAACGCATCAGTTTGTGTGAGCCTTGCATTTCTTTAATCAAACAGAAAAATTTATATTTTCAACACATTGAACTACTTTTTTCTACTTGCTTCTTCCCCCTTCAACATATTTTGCTAAATTTGTTGGTTCGAGACGATGTTCACGTTTCTAAATGGAAAAAAAGTTTTCTTCTTTCTAAAACACTTAAATTATTTTCAACCGGATCTTTCTTCTTGTTATTGGTGGAAGTTGGTAGCGATTTTTTGGAGATAAATGAATTTTCGTAGTTAATATATTTGTCAAAGGACTGTTTTAAAATTAATTTTTTATAATCACTTGTCCGTAATAATCTATTTTAAGTCATTGTCCAGCCCTATACTTCTTTTCCAGCAGCACCAAATGCTCTAGGCGGTCAGCAAGGACACTTGCAAGCAGCCTTTTACTTTAGCGTGAATTTTTCCATTTGAGACGTAAGACGCTTTTAGGTAAAACTTTTCTTTAGTAGTTTTCAGTACACTCTAGTCATGTGTCATGAGAGAAGGACTTTTAGAGTATGTAACAGGGAAAGCTCCAGTGGGTTTTAAAATATTTAATGCATGTGCCTGTTGAAATACTCAGTGTTTTACGACCAACATAAATCTGCAATACAGACTTCAGCACGCTAAAGCAGTATGGCATATCAACTGCAATCTCTGGGCCTGTCTGTCTAACAGTTCTCGACTCAATTTTTTAAAACAAGTAACAAAGGTAAAAATATTCTAAAATTTCTGGAAACGTACCATCATTAATAAAAGATTAATTTGATTTTTTTTGTGCTGTACATCTGCATCTCTTCTATATACTGCAGACGTCGAATTCTAATTCCGTTTCTCTTTATGAACTTCGTAATTTCTGTTAAATTTTTAATATAACTTAAAATCTTAATATTTTGGGCCCCAATCAGGAGAATCAGTTAACTGGAAATTCATTACCGGCCTTCGCTGGTCTTTAGAGTGATCAGTTTTCTACAAGAAGAGAGATGTAACCTTCATTGCTTCATGACGGCTATTTATTTGTATGTCTGTGTCCTTCCAACTGTGTCTAAAACAAGTGGTCGATTCTCACGCAGTCTGCTTTGCACGTGCCATTGTAGACTTCAAATTCGTACGTTTTTGTAAACGAGTAAAAGGTGTAACAGAGAATAGAGAATCGGCGACCTCTTGAGACAGAATCAGTATCCGATGCTGACAGTCAGAGACCATTAGTCATGTATTTACATGCCATGTTTTAATTGTTTTTGTAGCAGAGTAAATATGCCATTAATCTTCAATATCTAAAGATTTAACTCTATATCCTGTTTCATGTTTAACTTCTATTGTTTGAACTTCGACCCTAGGAACAGGATCAACCGTGCCACTGCGCACTATTTGACGAATTGGGTGGACGGAACAAGAAAGTCTTTTCATTAAGGGCTCTGATATTGTGTAGGGCGATTCGAAAAATACTCTTGTTGTCATAGTGGAGACCTTGTAAAGTTGTATGCAATTCAATGTGGAATAAGAAACCAACTAGATGTCACTTTTTTTTTAAATTTATTAATCAGCAATCAGGATAAATTATTTTTATCCTATGAGCTAATGGGATGGTGTGAGGAGAGCTAAGCAGTCCTCTGTGTGGCGGTGAGAGGTCGTGCCCAGTGGCTAGACCTCGATTATCTAGAGTAGATCAGATGGTCTTGTCCGCTTTAGTTTTCTGTGCTGATTATCATTCAGGAGCGGTTGAAGTAAGGGGTTAGGATGTGTAACTAATTTGTAGTGGTGTTTGGCGTATGTCGGTAATGACGTCTAATATAAATGGGATTTTAAGATCATCGTGTAGGGTAAGATTAGTGACGTACCGCGGGGCGTCAGTCATCATTCGGAGTGTAGTCGATTGGGTCTTTTGTAGGATAGCTTTACTAGATTTGCTGGCACATCCCCATATCTCAATCCCGTATATCCATATGGGCTTTATAATGGTTTTGTATAAAAACAGTTTGTTTTCTAGTAATAATGGAGATTTCCTGCCAATCAGCCAGTAGAGGTCTTTAACTTTTAGTTTCACTTGTTTCGGTTTCCTGATTATGTGTTCCTTCCAGTTGAGTTTCTGATCCAAGTGTATACCTAGATATTTGATGGTATTTCCAACCGGTAATTCAGTGTTAGTTATGGAGACTGGAGGACATTGACCCTTCCGTAAGGTAAAGGTAATCTGCACCGATTCTGTAGCGTTGATTTTTATTATCCATTTGTGAAGCCATTCTTGAAGGAGGTCCAGATGATATTGCAGATATTGCGTGGCCGTATGGGGATCATTATGTGCCGCCAATATGGATGTGTCATCTGCGATGATCCCTGTGGTTGTGCAGTTAGTCTTTGGTAGGTCTGAGGTACACAGTACGTAGAGAATGGGCCCCAGTACACTGCCCTGTGGGACGCCAGCCGTAATAGGAAAGGTGATGGATGTGTGATCTTTAACACTTGTATGAAAAGTGCGGTCCCGGAGATGGGATCTCATGAGGTCAAAGTAGAGCGGGAGAATGTGTTTAATTTTGTACAGAAGACCGTCATGCCAGACCTTATCGAAGGCCTGGCTGAGGGGGTGTTGCTTGTCTCGCTGCATCTTGTAGAAGAGTGATGAACGCGTTTGTGGCGGTTTCTATATCGTTGGAGATCTTCAATCTCATGTTGAGGTCTACGCCCTGTTGGATGAATTCCCTATACTTTTCCAAGTTTGTTTTCCTTGTATGTAAGTGTGGCGGAGGCGGTTTTGTAATGATCGATTCGCTGACTGTAGCTAGAACCGGACTATGGTCCGACGAAAGATCGTAGTTGGCTTTGATTTCAAGATATGATTCAGAAAGTCCTTGCGTTATAAAAAAGTCAAGCAGGTCCGGTATTTTTTGTGGATCAGATGGTCAATATGTGGGGATCGCTGTAGATAGAACGTTATATTTGTTTTGTTCTATGACTTTCAAGAGCTCTCGGCCTTTTGTGGTAGTAATTCTTGCTCCCCACTGTGTGTGTTTGCTGTTAAAGTCTCCTCCTACTAAAAATTTCGGTCCTAGTGTTTTAAAAAATGACTGAAATGTTGTTCTTTGTTGTTATGTTTTGGTGGGCAATAAACAGCTGAAATAGTCAACTCATATGGCAATAAGGTAACGTTGACCGACGTGGCTTGGATATAGTCTTGTTGAAAGCTGGGTAGTTCGTAGTGGCTGATGGTTTGTCGTATTATGACAGCAGTTCCAGCGTGTGAGTTGCATCAGGGTGGTTGGTGTAATATATGTTGTATTGGGGAATCGAGCAGTGGGTTCTATCCGTGAAATGTGACTCACTAATGAGCAATACATCTATGTAATTTTGATTTAGAAATAATTTGACTTCTTCGATATGTGGATATAGTCCATTGGCATTCCAAAGGGCTATCCTCAGGAATTTGGCCATTGTTATTTTTTGCTACGTAATATCGTGAGCATATTTATCACCATACTATTTTGTTGAACTAGCTGATGAGACATATTTTTGAATTCAGTTAGAATCGTAGTGAGCGTAACGCTTTGGTGATTATGGTCGACTACGTCGGCGATGTGTTTTCCTTTGACAATATCGACGTAGGAGTGAGTTTGACGTCTAAAAGAAGATGTTATGGGTGGAGTCACAGTGGTTAAGGAGGGTGCCTGGCTAATTCAATAGAGATTATGTAGGTTGTTGTCATTTCCCTTGACGAGCAGTAATTGTTGATAAAATTCACATCCTTTGTAATTCGCGGTGTGGGGGCCATTGCATAGTGCACATGTGGCAGGTGCGTCTCTGGGGTTCTTGCAGTTGGTAGTATTATGCTTTCTCCGCAATTCACTCACACGAAAGGTTTGGTGCAATAGGTTTTAGAATGATCATATTGTTGGCAGCGAGTGCATTGAACAATGCCTTTATAGCGTCTGGGCGTCTGTATGGTAACTACTTGGTTGAGTAGACGGTGAATTTTGAATACGTCCGTGCTATTTTCTGCAGGTTCCAGATCGACAAAGAATATATTTAGCGGATCCTTAGTCTTCCAATGCCGTCCATTAGTGATTTGCCTGATTCTGTGTCCTTTTGCTTCGAATTCTGCTGCAATGTCTTTTGTGTGTACTGAGTGATGAACAAATTTGAGCACTACTCTGTAGGCCCTTTCTTCTTTAGGTTGGTAGGTGTGATGAATAATTTTGAGATCTCTCATGTGTTTGATCAATGCTCTGTACGTGGTTGAGTTGTGACAGTTTATGTTAACCGTGTTATCTGCTCTGCATTTAGCAGTGTATTGCTCTCCTGAGACTATATTACGAAAACTGCTTATCATTTCTGAGTAGTTCGTTACTCCATATACAAATATGGGAGGGGGTTTGGACTCTTTCGGTATTGTCAATGCACATTCTGCAGGAGGATCTTCAGCAGGTGTGGAGAGGGCACTGAATTTATTGTGCAGTTGTATTGTATCGGAACGTGCTGTAGATGAGTGCACTTTTCTATGTTTAGAAGAACTTACATTTTGCCAACCGTTTTGTGGGAGCGTGTAGGTTTCATCATCATCGCTTGATGATGACATTTAGTGTATGTGTGGGGTTAATGTTACCGCTTGTGACGCACTATTCCTAACTGTAGTGTATGGTTGGTGCCGTGTTGGTAGAGTAGCAGTAGCCGTCTGGAACGTAGACAATGTCAGTTCCAGCGGTAGGGGTGACCTCGGTAATGGCTCTTGGCCTCGTGTGAGGGTATGCATCAGGGTACATTGCTGTTCAATGTGTGGTAGATGATCCAAAGTTGTATTGAGCGGAGGGAAGACTTGCTCGTTGTTTGTTGATGACTGTGAGATTGATGGCTGGTAATGCTGGAAGGAGCAGCCTGGCCCATTGCCAGGTGGAATATCCATGTCCGCGGTGTTTGTGACTTGGTGTAGTTCTTGTTGCAGTTGTTGTTATTAGTTGTAGTACTTGCGCTCGCACGACACTTGTAGTACAGGTCACTCGCACTTAACTCTTGTTCTACAAAAAAGCCTCCAGTGAATTATACCGTAAAACGATGTACTACTACGCTTCTAGATAAGCAATTGCTCGCAGCGAACCGTACAGTACGAAGGTTAGACAGGAACTGAGATGTCACTTAGTATTATATATATTTCTCTTTTATAAGTTGCTCAACATGCTTCGGGCTACCTTGTGCCCATTCTCAGGAGCTGACGACTTAGTGGTATTTTTGCCGCGTGTGGTGTAGCACTACAACACACGCGGCACAAATACCACTAAATCGTCAGCTCCTGAGGATGGGCATAAGGTAGCCCGAAACATGTTGAGCAACTTATAAAGGAGAAATAAATATAATACTATGTGACATCTAGTTGGTTTCTTATTTCACATTGAACTAC
>Ga0123355_10014910_pt1 | contig 12174 bp, 6 predicted proteins | sample TergutEmb28metaG_3_FD_89872 | JGI IMG/M metagenome (GOLD analysis project Ga0123355, IMG submission 89872) | Embiratermes neotenicus P1 segment gut microbial communities from Petit-Saut dam, French Guiana - Emb289 P1 | ecosystem: Host-associated > Arthropoda: Insects > Digestive system > Gut ...
AAAAAAAAAAAAAATTCTGGGTGCGCCTATGATAAGATATCACTATTTTTGAGTGAAGAGATGCTGCTGCATGTTAGGATAATGTAACAAGTAGAAGTGTACATGTGCTCCTCCCACTGTCAAGAAAAATGCAGTTCAGGTATGTGAACTAATTTTGTTAAAAGAAAGTGTACAGCTGGTGACAATACAGTGTGCACGCCCCCTCCCCCTCCACAACCAACCAAATGTTGTAGTAGTTAGGGCACCTTCATGTCTTGATAGGTTATGTTAGGTTAGTATCCCTCCAGTTTGTGGCCAGAAATTCTCCCTTTCATTGTTTTAAAAATTACATACAATGACCGTTGATGTGAATATCCAGTGACATTTTCATTCAATGAAATGTTCTTGGGCAGGCAGATAGCCACATCAAGATGTGAAGGTTTTCTGACGTTTTAGGGACTAGCCCCATCCCCTTCTTCAGGGTGTTGCTGTTGGCTGGTAGAACATTTGATTGAATTCGGTCGGCACAAAAGCTTCAAGATTTATACATTTACATTACAACTCTCACTACATCATGGGTATGATGCCATTTTGTAACAATGCTGCAAGGAATTTGTTTTATATATACATATATGTACCACGTTCGATTAACACTACTAACTTTCAAACTCTCATATTTTAAATGTCATGCCAAGTTTTGTTACAATGCATCTCTGAATTTTCTTAGACTGCAAATTTTCTTTTCTTGGATTTTAAAATTTCTTTGATTTTATATTCAATTTGAGGTGGATCTTACAAAGGTGCAAAATAGGGGTTTCACTGTACTCTTTCTTAATACACTGTGTAATGTTAGGTGGTCACTGCCATTGTACAGACAATGTTACTTCTGTCTCTGGGTAGAAGCGAGACTACAGTCAACTTATAACCCAGAACACCAAAATCCTTACTTTCATCACTGTGAAAACCTCAAAACTAGTTTATTTATGAAATCCATTTTAATGTGCAATGTTTAATGTTATAAAACAATATACTGCTGGAAGAGTAAATAAAAGTACAACTCATTAGTGGAAAAAATTCTAACATCGTGTATTATGTACTTACTGAAATATGTCTCTGTTGGCCTTACTGTACTGTTGGGTTCCATACAATTCAGCTTGCAAATTATTTCATTTTCAGCGACATATTTTGGAAAAGATCTAAAGTAATGAACTTCTTATAAATGTCTGAATATGTATGTCAGTTACAAGTGACCAATGGATGAACAGACGGACATGGGACAGGCAGCAGATGAACAATTCTTGTTTTGACATGAGCCTCAAAATTCTCAAATATATACTAAGTGGGAGTAACTATCATACTTTGTAACATGCCATATTCCTTTTACAAAACAGACTTATGAAAAGTGTATTTCTCCCTTTATTTTGGTATAGTGTAAATGTTTACTTCACTTTCTGTTTTTCATGGCAGCTGTTACTCAAATGATGAAGGTTGAGGTTTGCACTATGTCATGTGATATGTATGATCTGACATTTTGGAAGTTAATTTTAATATTTTTGTTTTATTGGTCACATTGGTCAGTGATAAATAATCAATGTACCTGCCATTAAGAAAACAAAAAGTAAAACATTTTGGAAATTCATATGGATGATTCAGTTACCAAAAGGATGGAGGCAGCATGTTCCTTTGAAATGTTGGAAAACACATTATACTACATGGGGTAAAATCCTAGAAGACCATCATTTGTGTAAATTTGTAGTCTGCCGAAATTTACAATAACAAAAAAATTATATTACTTTCGTGTCTATACTGCTTGCTGTAATATGAGTGTTTCCCTGATCACTCATGTCAGTTACTCTGCCATTAACACAACCACGTGAAAGGTGACATGATAAGAAACAGACACATCTATTTGTCAGAATGTATTCTATAGCACATAGCCTTGATACATGTTGTAAATGAAAGACACCACAAACTGTCCCATAAGTTTGTTACATTCACTGAACACTTGGAGGCTACGAAGAGGATATCTCACTCCATAATACTTCCTATTTAGCTCTGAACACCTTCATAAGCTCAGAAAACAGACCCAATGCATTTCTGACTTCCCATAAAATATAAACATATGTACATTTAAACCAGCATCAGAAAACAGAAGCAGTAAAAGTGATGTTTTCTAAACTGAACACACCTTACACTGAAAAGATGTTCAAGTCTGTCAGTTTTACATGTAGTGTAAGACAGAATTTTTAATTCTGAAATAAAAGTGTATTATTCTAGTTCTCTACTTTTATTTCCACACTTACTTCCATTTTGTACCAGTATGTTTTACAAATGTCTGCATATGAATTGAAACGTTTTACATAAGTCGACTCTGAGAGATCACTATTTTCATCACATTACTGGTGGAGTCTGTCACACTCTGGAAATGATGATGATTATACAATAATATAATGATAGTCTTTGGAAAGTATTATTTATATAAGCCATCTCATTCCCTTGGTGCACATCTCTCACTGCATCAGACAGAGCCATAGCTCTTCAAAGTCTCCCATCATTTATTTCACACTTCTTTGGTTCTTACAAATTCTATGGCACGCTTCAGCACAGGAATATGTCTATTAATAATTCCCTGACTGCCAAAAGTGGGAACACCCAGCAAATACAAATGCTTTGTAAAAAGGAACAATAAATTTCACACTGCAACAGATTTGTATGTTATTACAGGCAGTGTGGTTCAAAATATGGGTTGCTGTAGTCAGCACCAGTGATGGGAATATCACGTGGCTTACTAAAGTCTTCATTAGCTATTATAAGGAAGATTCTCATAAAATAATTGTATATAAAGTATTCATATTTCATTCGTAACATGACGTGTTCTCTTTTTTCCATTCTTTTCCTTTTATTTCAGCTTTCTCAAATAAAGTGAACCAGAGGAAAATTAAACTTTTATGTTTCCAATGTGAACTTCCAAATTTTCTGACTAGGTGCATCTGAAGTTTTTCGGTTGGCTAGTGGGTCATATGACCAGAAGTTCATGTGTGTGCAGCCACAGAAATTTTATATCATGATGACAGCAGTCAAGTATAGCATACTAGCTATTCAAAATTTCAAACATTTTAGTGGAAACACAAAGGTGGTAGACAGGTTAGCAGGCTATACTGGCTTACCAGTCAATCTGTGCTAGCTAATTAGGTTAAAAAAAATCTTTTGCTAAAAATATCAAGCAAGCCACACCTCACAGCCCTGAAGGCCACATGTTGGATATCCCAGCTTCAGGCCAATTTTTGTGTGTAAATAACAATAGTTCATTAATCTCTGATGATGGAGTAAAATCACAGTACATAAAGTGACATGTGAAATGGTGCAATTTATACTAACAAACCAGCTATTTTCACTTACTACTATAAACTTTGTGACTGAACCAGTTTATTAGCTGTCAGCGTCAGTGACTCCCCTTACTGTCACATCACTTAGCATGAGGTCACATGTTCACTTCCCACAACTTCAGGTAGTTGTCTATCACTTCATTGAACCACTGCTTCTTTACAGAATCTTTAAATGCTGGTGACAGCGTCCTCAGATTTAACTGTAATAGCGCTTCATTTCCTAATAAATTATCCAGTTTTCGCAACAAGCTAGCATTTTCATGCAGTTTCAACAAGCTGGTGTAGGTGAATAAATAGAAATGTACTCGGAGGTTTTCGGTTGCCCACTCCTCTACTGTAGTATTTCCACTTGCGACTTGGATATTTCCTATGTGCTCTGCACTCCACGGTGAGAAGAAACTGGCTAGCTCTACATTTGACAAATCTGATACTCCTTTTGTCTGGAAGCGGTCCTTGATACTGCGGTAGATCGGAGGAGAGTATACGAACACCTGCAACACAAACACAGCATAAGATGTAAAGCGGTCTTAAGGCTAGAAAATGCTCTCTGCTAGGTGGGTGCCACAACTTTGCAGGAAAACACAGTATAAAAAGTACAATAATTTATTTTCTGTGCATCTTTACAGTAGTCTCCCCCTTGGAGGTTTTCGAACCAAAATTTTACTTATTTCCCATAGGTGTCCCATGTGTGGCCTATCTTGACCTCGCATGTAACCCTAACTCACTGCAGCAAAGTGCTTCTCGATAAAGTCCACAGCTACTAAAGGCATGCCCCACGTTATGGAACCACTGGGTTCATTTCGATATTCACTGCCCTGTGTTGAGCCAGATGAAACCAGTCCACTTGGTTTCATTCAGATCAATTTTTAGGCGCGTTCCCAAACTTGCGAAAAGCGATTATTAGCTTCGTCATGTCTGTGCGACCGCATGGAACAAATCGGATCCCACTGGACGGATTTTAATTAAATTTGATATTGAAGATTTTTCGAAAATCTGTCGAGAAAATTCAATTGTCATTAAAATCTGACAAGGATAACGGGTACTTTACACGAAGACCTTTGAGCATTTATGATACCTCGCTCAGTTCTTCTCTGAACTAGAAATTTTTCAGACGAAAGTTGTAGAAGAGAAAATCAAAACACGCCTTTTTATACTCAATATCCCCCCCCCGGAAATAATGCCTTGTATGAGGCAACATGTATAAATATGGCGGAGCCGGACAGTCTACAGATGACAATACAACACGGCGCATGCGCTTTATATGGCGGATAACTAAGGCAAGAACATAGGGACAAACTCACAATATTTATTTTCATTTTTCCGTGCAATATTTAATACTTGCTGCTTTTTATGGCAACAATTGTAACGCGAACGCGCCACAATGTTAATTATACTACATCGCCTGTATTGTATTCCCGCCATTTTCCCCACCAAAACCTCTACACATTTCTGTTCTCTGTGAGGAACGCCGCAAGCCCTACTCAAACTATCCAGGACTACACATCATGAAGCAGTATTCTCCAGCCGTCACTTTCTCTCTTTGTAAGTCCAGAACCGTGCTCCCAAACACTCTCAGTCAATCTGCTCCCGTGAATGTGACACACCAATTTTCATGACCATGCAAAACAATCAGCAACTTTTTGGTTTCATGCATTTCAGTATATTATTACGTTAGTTAACAGACAGTAACACGAAGCATTTGAACCGAATGGTAGCAACCATTTCCTGAATTTGCTCTTAATTTCCTGTTTCACGAACATTTGATCTGTTAGTGTCGTACCAAAACGCCTGAAACTTTCTACATTATTAAAGGGTTTATGGATAATTAAATAAGCACGCGGGAAACTGGAGGCCGCTAACGTAGCTGAAGAAGTAACGGTTTACACAAAGGTACGGCAACACAGCGTGGAGAGAAAGGCAGAAGACACGTGGTCGAAGATTTTATAACATTACGTACGTGCAGGAAGTTGGAGGAAGAATCGCCGGAAATACGTAATGCGCTGAACAGGGATTATGTTGCCCGGTCCGTGAAGAATAGAGAAAAGTTTTCGTACAACACAGCAGGAGGGAGGCAGATGAGGACCGCCTAAGTTGTAAATTCCGACACTAGACAAGAGTTGAGTTCCCAACACTTTAACAAAGGCAAAATGTAAAGTTCACCCTAGAATAGGACACGAAGGCACAGAGGGGAAGTAAAGGTATAGCTCTACTCTTTCTTTAACCTCGGCGCTAGATGGGGAGAGTGGTTAATTCCACGCCCCACCCGCTTTACCACCCGGAAAGACCCGGTACACACTGTATGGGTGTGCCCAAGGGTTAGTGTGGCTGTACCTGTGTTTATGAAGTCCAACTCATCGTGGAATATTTTTCTCTCACACAAGGCTCTGGCCATATGTGTCAATGTAGCAGGAACGGAATCTATACTGGAAGGCTGGTAATGTGATCCGGACTTAAGAAAGAGGTTTGTGTGGGCAGGTTTCCGGTACACCTTATGGCCTCCGCCTTTTCTCATCGCTTAACCGCACTTCTGGAATCGAACATTTAGTGTAAATGGACTGGCACGATGCGCCCCATCACTTGGCCACCTCGCTCTCCGGACCTCACACTACTTTGTTTAGTCTTCTGCTTAGCCTTGTCTTGAGTACCTTCCGCTGTTGCCCGCCACCATGCTGAGGCTACAGTTCAACGACCATGTTTACAAATGTGTGGACTGAACCTGAGCACCAACACAACACGTGCCGAACTGCTGTCGGTACCCTTACTGAACATCCGTGAAAAGGTAAGTGTAGGCCACAAAAATTGGATCATGTAACCTGCCACAACGCCTTTAGTTTTCATTCATATGCCCCTAACTTTAGCAACATTACACTGTAATCGACAACATTTCACGCGTCCACGCAGTATTTTTCTGTTGGGTTATCGCCTTTGCGCTGATAAAACAAAGGTAATGTTGTCCCTGTGCTTTCCATGAAAGTATATAAGGGCAATGGAGGTAGAACTCCACGTATTCTTAGCCTTGGCACTAGATGGGTTAAGCAGTCAGCTTCACTATCTGGCCACTTTTCTCTCAGGGAAACGGTCCCCATTCTCTACTGAGGCTGGGTGAGCCGTCTTGCACCCAACGGGCGTCGAACATGTTCTGTAGGTCAGTGAGTTCGTAGACTGCGCTCGCTGGAGATATCGTTGTGCTTAGGTTTTTAAATTATTCGCGCGTTCTCGAATGATCTACATCAGGCTGTTCTCGTGACTTCGGGGTAGAAAGCCTGCGCACAGAGCGATCAAGGGCGATTCGGGATACGGGGGCGAAAAGAAGGATGGGGCCCTTTCGGAAAACGATGCCGGCTGCCCACTCCGTGCACACGACACTGTTCACAGTTCTAACACAAACCTAAACTGAGGAAACATAACTTTGTTACAGCGTGTTTAGAATTTGAAGATCGTCTTTGTGGTTGTAATACGAGGTTTGCACACCGTATCTGGCAAGGCAAACAAATACAAGACACTTGCGATACTTATTTGCTTCACATGACGTGTTTCCATCCGCGTATGCATTGCAAAATTGCATAAGTAATGATAACTGTAATTTGACTCCGGAATTATGTGCAATGTAGGTCACAGCAAACATGAAACATGTTATGTCATTACGGTTACTGTCAGGCCAGGAGGCTCGCGGTTACGACTACCTCACATGGCGACGAAAGGGAAACCGACGATCTAGTGAAACTGCTGAAGTCAAAGCGACCTAGTGGCCGAGTTCTGGTGGCTGCTCACTGCAGCGTGGAGCACAAGGGCTCATCTGTGTCACAACCGTTTGAGAGTGACAGCAGGGAGAAAAAGACAGCCAGGAGCGTGTCAGGTTCAGATAAAACGCTGCAAGCTTACAGAAGATTCGAAATGTAATAACGTAAACAAGACAGACTACTCTCTGTCTCTACTATCACTTTTGTTCTTAGTGTTTCACATCTCATTTCGCAATAGACCGTATGCGCTTCTTATGTTCTCAGTGTTCTCTCATTCGCAGGATACTAGGATTCTAACGAAGCTCGAACTCCCAATTCTTTCTTAGATGATTTGCCGGGCGAAACTTCTGTGTTGCGAAGCAAAGGTACCAGTTTATACCAAGATATAAATACAGCCTTACAAAAAACTGTAATTTTTGTCCCCGTGTCTAATTATTTACCGCATTGGGGGGGGGGGGGACAAGTAGCTAAACACATTCTTAGCCTCGGAATTAGATGGCGGTAATTGGCCATCTTCACGTCCCGGCCGTCTCACCTCCGGCGACAGCGTCCGGTGGGCGCCGGAGCACGTCTCGATGCTTTAGCGAAGAGAAGATACTGCTGCCCCTGACACGAATCAAACTGTATTTCGTCGGACTACAGCCCATAGCTCAGTCACCATAGTGTCTTATATAAATATGTGATAAATCGAAAATATTTGGAACAAATGTTAGAGACCGTTACTTTAAGTAATCTACTTAAGTAAATTACTTTAAGTAATTGCTGCACTTTAACACAACAATGACGACCAGATTTAAAATATACTCCAATGACGTACAGAAGTTCCCGAAAGTAACACTACAACTTAATTTCAACTTTAGAGTATTCGTGTTTGCATTCACATTTACGTCAAGTTCGAGTATTCCATAACTCTCGATATACACAACATTAGCATAACTGCTACAACACAGAACGTGTAAATATAAGTGACACTGTACCGTTATTCTAAGACAAGCCAGTGGCATATGAAGTGTGGCTGGGGGCACTTCTCTGTGTATTTAACAAGGTGTACACAAATATTCACACGTGCGTCACATACAGTGTCCTTCCGGTTTGGCCGATGTAATCGTCGTGAGCAATAAACTGTTTTCAGGAAACGTTTGGGACAAAGCTGGGGCCGGCTGAAGAAATTCTTGCAGCGGACTGCGCGAAACAGAAATGGCGCAGTCAGTTTTTGCTTTGAACCACAAATTAATTTATTTGCAGTTCTTCGCCCTGAATGCAGTTGCTTGGATGGTCGCTGTCATGTTGCTGGGCTGCCGACCTTCACAAGCCCGCCACTTCACAATACTTAACGACGACCAATTTGTTCACTTGCGTGACATCGACTCATTACGTAAGCCGTTCTTATTCACTCGCCGACTGCCATTAAAAGAACTTTAAGTTCGCACGCCGGACAATTAAAAAACAAAATAACGTATTCAAGTCTAAGATCGGCTCTTGACTAACGTTACGGACATTTACTCGTCACGCGATGTTCACATGTATAAGCATGGCGTTCAAATTACACGTTCACTTGAATACACAGCACGACGCTCGGCTCACTTTTAGTTTAGAAAAACTCGCCGGTCACCCAATATCGAAAGGCTTTCCCACACATAGGATAATGCTGCAGAAATGCGATTCTTAGGGCTGCAGGCTGCTAATTCTTAATTTGGTTCAGCGATCGACTGAAGGCCGCTCAGGTTGCCAATTCCGTTATTACGCGAAGAAGTCCAGTCAAACCCGATTGGCTTTCACTTGGGTCACTTGGCCCAGTTTCCACGAAAACGGTCTTATCAGATGCTGCAGAATTTTGTGTCGTAACCGGGTACTTGGTTGCTATTTTCATGGTCACGTGTACCGCGGAAAAGTCGACTGAACACTGTGTGAGACGTGGCGTCTCCAGCTAACAGCGACGGTCACACCACCTTTGTTACTGCACAAACTGGACTAAAGTTGCCTGTCTATCGTCACATCCCAGAAACCGTGTCCGAGACTCGAACAGCGGTCCACAGCCGGTTACTGCGACGGATCGGTAAGAAGTGTCATATCGGATCAGCAACGATGAAACCAAACACACGGATTTCGCACAGAGACAAACAGGCATAAAAACGACGAGAGACAAAAGGTGCACACACAGGCGTTCTTAGTGCTAAAACAAAGAGGTGTGTTGCCGGTCACTTACCGGGACTTGATGTGTCGCGTTGAATGGTAACAAGATGATGTGCTAAGCTGATTCGCTACGAAGGTGGCCACGCGCTGGCAAACTTTTGCGGCATCACCAAAGCGAAACAACACCAGGAAAACGTACAACATAATGCACTGTAGGTGCTACACCTGGGACATGTAAAGAGAATGGAAGTGGGAACGATGCCAAGAAAGATGATGGAAGGAAGACTGTTTAGAGGAAGAAGAAAAGGAAGACCTCGTTCGAGATGGATGGATGATGTGGTAGCAGACCTGAAAGTAATGAAGATAAAGCAGTGGATGGAGAAGATGAAAGGCAGAGAGAAATGGAGACTGATTGTTGAGGAGGCCAAGGCTCACCCAGGGCTGTAGCGCCGATTGGAAGGAAGGTGCTACACAACGTGCCATTTGAATATCTACTGCATTGCATAGCTATCGCTGCAGACAACAACCTTACGATGTGCACTGACAACAATACTCTCTCCTTATTTTATTAAATTTAATCACATAAACAGTCCACACATGAACTAATGTATTGTAGTTACATTCTTTACCGATCAGAATTTATAGTAGTTACAAATATGAGCAGAATATATCTGTATCTATATATATATATATATATATAGTGGAAGGTAGGTGTATACTGAGTCGGTACTGCAGTCTCCTGCCGAAAATATAGATAGCGTACTCTACAACAGCAGCAACGCCCAGTGCATTTTAATATTATTCCAATTTCATCGCACGATCGATGTCGATGTAGCCGGGAGATATCGGACGTGGCGAGCCGCTGTAACATCGACCATGTTGCGAACTGTCAATGTGCCGCCGTACTGACACTCTCACTGAAACGTGTGTTAAGACGCTGCGTTCAGACGTCCTTCGAACAGACACACCTTCGACATTGCTATTGTCATCTCCAAACTCTTACTCTGTGTTTAACCAAAGCACCGTGTTAACTCAGTGCTGGTGTTACCACATTCTTCCGTTTTTTTTTTTTCCTAGCCTGACCTCTTCTGCGTTCTCATTGTAGGTACAGAGGGCCACTGTGACTGACACACACACTCTCTGCATGACTAATAAAGGTGTAGATACAGCGGGTAGGCCGACGGCACCGGGCTGAGAAGTGACTGTCCAAAAACAGCCACCGTGCCTTTATTTACGGTTACAAAACTACATTAAAATAAAATAATGTACGTTCCCAGTACACTGATTAAATATCGAACTCAAGGCTAGCAGCTTTGACAGACACAACTGCGGACTCCACCAACCCGTACTGTCAAGTCCGTACTGACGGTGGCGATCAGTCATACTGACTGTGGCGATCAGTCATATCGACGGTGGCGATCAGTCATATCGACGGTGGTGATCGGTCAGTCATATTGGCGGTGGCGATAAGTCGTACTGACTGTGGCGGTTAGTCATATCGACGGTGGCGATCAGTTATAATGGCAGTGGCGATCAGTCATACTGGCGGTGGCGATCAGTCATACTGACGGTGGCGATCAGTCATATTGGCGCCCACACGTTACTTATTGGCTCCGTCTGCTAGATCTGGCTGCTGTGGTAAGTCGACGCCTTGCTGATGGCACCTTAAGGCCACCGACAGTCTGGTGACGGCGACGTTGAGATGGGTAGCGTATAGAGCAGTGTGACTGTTGTAGATATGCGTCCTGTTGGTCGCGAGAGGGTCATAACCTTTGGGAATAAGGTCTGCAGGTCGGGAGCACTGGGTGCCGTCAGTGTGTGTCGGTACGCCATGCCTCGTGATGGGTCTGGCCTGGTGAGGTCCAGTGCGCCATTCTATGGCAGGAGTGTCTGAAGAGCTGTTGTGTGTCCGTCCATCGTTTCACCTCCTTCAAAGACATGTTTCGTGTTCAGAGCGAAAAATTCAGCCGTCTACGGAATACCGAAACAGTTTATACCCGGCACACATTTTCTGTACGCGAAGTGCAGTGCCGGCGTAAAGTGTGATCGGCGCTTGCGGCCGAATCCGGATCCGCTATTTTCGACGGCGCCGCGCCGCTACCGAACTGTTTCTGCGTCGCGATGGTCAAGGCGAACCCCGAGAAATGACTGACGACGGGTCGGTGACGTCACGCATAACCCTTACAGTTGCTATCGTTATCAAAACTGAAACTTTCAAAAAGCTACCTTCAATCGACTACCAGTTGTGACCTGTCATCAACAGAAAATAAAATTATCGGAAAATTAAAGTTCCGTGACATCTGTGAATCTGCTTCACAAACAGTCTACAGAATTCTTAAAATTCACACTTAAATATTTCTTATAAAGCTGCTTTTGGCGGTGTTTTCGTGACTGTCAATATCAGCCCTTCTATAACGATGTCAGGACATTTAACGTTTTATCGCGTTCCCGTTTCGTTACTGTGTCTGTGTCCCGGCACCCCAGAACGTTTTGCACCCGGCCTCGCAAACGCCCCCACCAGCACCGGTGCTTTGGCTAACTTACACCTGCTGCAGCCAAGACCACTGCAATACAACGTTCCCCAAATCAACTCTGGGATCCCAAACACAAGAAAAAATCATAGCAGTCGCTTTCCGTAGACAGGCTAACAGTTAAATGTAACTTCCTCCAACGGAAACGTAGCTACTGGACGTGCGTGCAGACAGCCATTGGCGGTCCTTAGACGAGCATGAGGGAAACTTTAGTTTCAAGCTCTAATGAGCCTTAGGAAGTCTGCAATCACCTCGAATTTCACACCGTGTGACTGTATAGACTGGTATAGTGGAAACAGAATGTGGTGGCACACGCGCAGAAACCAGATTTGGTCTTTCAGCGAAATGGACGAGTCCATTTTTATCGGCGGGGGTGTCAGTTCAGTCGGCTGCTAGCAGCCGAAG
>Ga0123355_10014912_pt1 | contig 12174 bp, 8 predicted proteins | sample TergutEmb28metaG_3_FD_89872 | JGI IMG/M metagenome (GOLD analysis project Ga0123355, IMG submission 89872) | Embiratermes neotenicus P1 segment gut microbial communities from Petit-Saut dam, French Guiana - Emb289 P1 | ecosystem: Host-associated > Arthropoda: Insects > Digestive system > Gut ...
GGTTTTGATATACCTCTTTGTTAACCAACAAATGGGAAACAGCACTGCTAATTTTATCAATGTTATCTACATCAACAGAAATGCCAACTTTATCACGCAATGCAATATCCAAAGGTTCAAGACCATATTTCTGATAGCTTGGGTTCATAGTCTTTATTGGTGTATTAATAAACACGCATGGTTTTAATGTGCAGTATGCAAATTCGTAAGCAATTCCAGACCAGTCTGTTATAAGCAGGTCTGATAAATATATAGACTCATTACCGGAGAAATCCAGTTCAAACGTAACTTCGTCTGTTTTTGAATAACTAGCGTATCGTTCTACTAAGCCATTGATAAGATGCGGAAATAATTTTATGTGCTGTGGATGTGGGCGTACAATTATTTTGCATCCGATTCCAATAAGTGATTTTAGCATAGGGTCAATACAAGTTTCCAAGAGATTGTCTGCTTGCCAAGAAGGAGCGATTATAATCTTGGGCTTTGCGTTATCAAATGATTGCTTTTCAATTTTCTGATACGACTCGACCAATTGGTCGTGCAAACCATATCCGGTTTTAACCAGATTTTTTTTTGGCAGACGTGCCATATCTTCTCGTCGCCGTATTTCTGCAACTTGATGTGGCCCAACGCAAAAAATAGTATTAAAGTGGTCAAAAGCCTTCTCTTTATATACAAGATGGGTGCTGGTTGGGCCATGAAAAGTGTGAATATATTCAATATTATTACGCACAACCGAACGCTTCCAATGGAAAGTTTGCAAATCCGGCACTGTAGTTATTAAAATATCGGTATCGAGCTTTAGCATTAAAGAAATAGTCTTTCCTTGACCGACATAGTAAGGTACAAGTTTCGGTTCATCCTTTAGAAACACATTGTCCGCAGGGTCATTTGTTAGATAGTGGATTGTTATGTTACTATGTTCTAAAATGTAGCCGATTATTGTTTTATAATATTTGTATTGTCCACTGGAAATAGCATAGAATACTAACTGCTTTTTTGCCATCGTAAAGCGTGATGCATCTATTTTTTCACGTGCCTTATTCTTCTTATTCGCTTCTTGTTCTTGTTTAAGCTCTGTTGGTCTTTTTTGCTCGAAACTTTTTTGCGCTAAAGCTTCTGATGCCAGTTTGTATGGGTTATACATATAATACAGCATGGACACAACGACAATTGCAAATAAATTTCCAACAGTCCAATAAAGCCCAACACCGGCAGGAGTTACGGCAGCAAAATACACACTTAAACTTACAGTAAAAATAATAAGCCCCACGTTTGTTTTCTTACTTTGGCTTAATGCGCCCGGGCTTATTGCATTTTGCACCAAGGAGAACACTAAAGCCGCCAAACCAGAAAGAAGTGGCATTATGAGTTCGATGGATGGATTTCGTAAGGACGGTACTATCCCCAGATTTACACCAAAAAAATATAAATCAGTTCCTTCCGGAAGCCGCATATGAAACAATGGGTCATACATAACTTGTAACATACCCATAAGCAGTACAAGTTGCGCCAGTAACGGCACAACACCAACTAAAGGGCTGTATTTCTCTCTTTTAAACAGTTCATATCGCTCTTCATTGAGCCGCTCTTTATCGTGAGGATAGCGTTTTTGTATAACAGAAAGTGCCGGTTGTAGTTTTAAAAGCCTAATGGAATTTAAGTGAGAAATTCGGGTATGCGGAAAAAGCAACAACTTAGCAATAATAGAAAAAAGTATAATAGACATGCCAAAACTACCCGTTAATAAAAACGCAAGATATAGCATCCACCCAAGCGGTGTTGCTAAAATTGTAGTTATAACGTTCATTTGTCATCGTCCAGTACGTCTATTATATCGCTGTCGTTTGTTGCTTGTAATGTGTCAACAGTGGTATTAATATTGTCGTTATCGTCCTTTTTTTTAGCAAAAAAGTTTTTTATTTTCTTGCGCAAAGAGAATAGTATCGCGCCGCCCATAGCGGCGATTACAATTAGGACTTGTAGAAGCATTCCTCCAAAACCGGGGTCTAGGTACATTTGGGTTTATCCTTTCAGTTTAAAATGTGAACCTATAGATGATACAAGCTATAAAAATCTTCGCTATACTTTTTTATCCAAGTTCGCATATCAGCTATTTGTTGTAGGTATGGCTTAATCGTGAACTCAAAATCTTCTCGTGTATTAATCAATGTTTTGTCTGCGACAAATCCACTGAATGGTTCTATTTCTATATCTGGTCGTTGAAATACTTTATTGAACAAAAGCAACAGACTGTATTTATCAATCGGTTCTTTAGGCGTTAGGTGATATAACCCCGTTAAATTTTGTCGAATGGCCATGTCAATGGCTCTTGATAGTTCGATGGTAGTTACACCGTTCCACATAGCTTTTGTAAATCCACGTATAGTTCCGGTCTGTTTCATAAACCAGTTAAATAGACCCGTACCATTTGGGTTGCAATCAGGCCCGATAATGGACATTCGGAATGTTAAATCTTTTTTGTTAGTAATTTCCCCCAATGCTTTTGTACGGTCATATACCGTTTCTCCATCGGGAGTATCTGTTTCCAGATAGCCTCCACGTTTACCGGAGAAAACACAGTCTGTTGAAAGGTGAATGATTTTCGTATCTGATTTTGAATATAAATGTGCAAGATGACGTGGAATATAAGCGTTAATCAACACTGACAAGTCTGGTCGTGTATCCGATTCATTTATCAACATTCCCATACAATTCACAATTACATCAGGTTTAATAGAATCCAACCATGCACACAACGAATCAATGTCCGTTGCATCTATGGGTTTGCTTTTTTCAGTAAACGGCGCACTTTTCGATGTATGGAAAATATCATAGCCGCACTCTGCAAGGTACGCAACTACTACATGCCCTGCCATTCCTGTTCCCCCAAGTACAACTACTCTCTTCATTTCATTTTCCTCCAAACGCGTTCATTTATTATTCCTGTATAGCTTTGTATAATCTTTATCACTTTTGCAGCAGTATTAATGTCACTATAATCCTGCGGGGTTGGCATTTCCAAGTCCCTTACTGACACCGCCAAATTAATAGCTTGTCTAACCGTTTCTGTATTTATACCTCCTATTGTAAAGCCACCTTTATCAACTGCTTCCGGTCTCTCTGTGCTGGTGCGCAGGGATACGGCAGTAAAACGTAAAATCCCGGATTCCTCAGCTAAAGTACCACTGTCAGATATGACACAAAAAGCACTTTGCTGCAGGGCTATATAATCATTAAAACCGAAAGGTGTCATTTTCTTAACAAGAGGGTGAAACTCGACATTCCGTTCCCTAATGAATTTTTCACTTCTTGGGTGAAGTGAGTAGATAATAGGTAAGCCATAGTTTTCGGCTAGTGTATTTATGGCTTCTATCATATTAGCAAAATTATTCACATTATCAATATTTTCTTCTCTATGAGCAGAAAGTAAAAAATAGCTTTGTTGTTTTAAGCCTAGCCGCTGTAAAATATCTGTGGGTTGTCCCGCATTTTTTTTAATTACTTCCGGCATGGGGGAGCCTGTAACAAAAACATATTCCGGACGTATGCCTTCTGCAAGCAAGTACCGACGCGCATGTTCCGTATATGCTAGATTCACGTCACTGATATGGTCAACAATGCGGCGATTTACTTCTTCCGGCAAATTTTCGTCAAAACAACGGTTTCCCGCTTCCATGTGAAAAATGGGAATTTTAAGCCGCTTGGCAGATATAGCCGCAAGAGCTGAATTAGTATCACCTAAGAGAAGCACTGCATCAGGGCGAATCTCTTGCAGGGTTTCATAGGTTTTGGAAATTATATTGCCAATTGTTTCACCCAAATGCGCACCGGGGGCTTCTAAGTAATAGTCCGGCTGCGGCAAACCAAGCCCATCGAAAAAAACTTGGTTCAATGCGTGGTCGTAATTCTGCCCGGTGTGAACAAGTGTATGCTCAAAAACTTGTCCGGAAAGCTTGATAACCTCCGACAATTTTATGATTTCTGGCCTTGTACCGATAATTGTAGCAAGTTTTAATTTGTTCATTGTTACCTCCTACTTTACGCATTTTATCCAAAAGCTACCGCTTCCCCACAATGTCGCATCGTTTCCTTTGGGATAGAGATTTCGAAACACGTCTGCATGATTTCTTTGAATATAAGCCATTGGCAGTATAACTTTATATTTATTATTATGTGATAAAAACGCCTGTAACAAGTAACTCTCGGTCCAAAACATCCTAAAGGTAGGAGTAGTTGCATATGCTTTGCTATATTCAAATGGCAAATCAATATCATGAAAATGCACATAAACCCCTTTGTTCAACCTCGGAAGTATTTCCAGAATCTCAAAATTAACGTCGCTACCTATTTTACACACATGACTGGAATCAATAAAAAGAATATCATTTTCTTGTAGTTCAAGAAATACAGACACATCAACTTCTTCCACAGGTTTTTTTAATAAATCTGTACCTTTTGGGTATTTCCTAACATCAATGGAGCTATATGGATCAATAATTGTATAGTGCGTATCGTGTGTGGAGACTGCCAACAGCGCAGATGCAATAATTTTTGATGAATTACCCGACCCAATCTCTATGACCCGCTTTGGTTTATTTTTGCGGATTATAGAATGCAACGCAGAAGCACACCCATAGCTAAAACTCGTATTGTTGATATGGAAAGTTAGCGGCGCAGCATCCGAGGGAGGTTCATTCGGCCAGTCACATTCATTGGCATATTCCGCTAATTCGTGCAGATATTGCAGATATTCAGACGGACTCCACTCTATTCCTGCCAAGTCGCTCACTTTATCCCAAACTTTTCTTCTCTCAAGCTCTTTTAAGTCAGGTATAGGTTGATAAAAATGGGCAAGTACAGGAAGGCATCCTTTATCCATACATTCATCCGTACCTACTCCCGTTGATGCCATGTAAAATACAATATCTGGGCCAACTTGTTTAACAGTCTGCTCAATAGATGATGGTTCTGCGCTAAGGCAATGACTATCACTTATCCTGCCACGAGTTGCAAGCAGCTCATTAAGTGATTCAAAAGTTGAGGTTCGCATCACGCTGTATCCTAATTTATTTGCGATGCGTTTTAGTACATTCTTTACTGCCATTACATGCATCTCCTTCCATGCTCGATAATGATGCTATTTGCATATGCTTCTGCAAAGGCATGGATCAATATCCTTCCCCTATGTGTCCGTCTTCTACCGCTGAACGCACATATTCCAGCGACATCATTAGCGCCTTTGTTTCTTCACGATTAAGACGGGTTGTATTGTGAGACGTGTAGTCCTCGTTCTGCTTAACAGTTTCATTTCCTGTTGCAAAATACTTAGCATAATTCAGATCCCGGTCGTCAGAAGGCACCATGTAATAACGCCCTAAGTCTTGTGCTTTTGCCATTTCTTCGCGAGTCAACAAGGATTCATACAATTTTTCTCCATGTCGGGTTCCTATATAGCGGATACCACAATCAGCGTTGAACAACTCGCACAACCCTTCGGCTACATCACCTATGGTGCTGGCAGGGGCCTTTTGAATGTACAACTCGCCGCCTTTTGCATTTTCGAATGCGAACAGCACTAAGTCTATTGCATCGTCTAAAGACATCATAAAACGCGTCATACTTTGGTCTGTAACGGTAAGAGCTTGTCCGGTTTTTATTTGTGAGATAAATAAGGGTATAACTGAACCTCTGGAACACATAACATTTCCATATCGTGTTACGCTGATAATTGTGCCATCACAGTTCTGTAGTCGCGCTTTTGCAGTTGCCACTTTTTCCATTACCGCTTTTGTCATCCCCATTGCATTAATGGGGTAGACGGCTTTGTCCGTAGAAAGGCAAACAACCTTTTTAACTCCACAAGAGATAGCCGCGCTCAGCAAATTTTCTGTACCTAAAATATTTGTACGAACGGCCTCCAATGGAAAGAACTCACATGATGGTACTTGCTTTAATGCAGCGGCGTGGAACACAAAATCTACGTTTATCATAGCATTTTGTATACTGGAATATTCACGCACATCACCAACATAAAATTTTATTTTACTGTTTTTATACTGGTTGCGCATATCGTCCTGCTTTTTTTCGTCACGGCTAAAGATGCGTATTTCACCTATGTCACTATCTAAAAAACGGCGCAATACAGCATTGCCAAAAGAGCCGGTTCCGCCGGTAATTAATAATGTTTTGTCTTTAAACATAGCTCTCATCCTCTATATTTGATTTATGGTAGTAAGGTATAATTTTCGCCCACAAAGCGGTTTACAAGTTCTCGAGAGATATTAAGCGGGGCAAGGGGAGCGTCGAGCCCGCCGTACTGTGGTGGGATGCGTACGGCCGAAAATATGGAGTGAATTAGCTCAAGGATTTGCTCATGGTCGTAGCCAATAGACATGAGATGTTCATGGGTTAGCTGTGAGTGTAGACCATGATCGGCCTGAAGGATAATTACAGCATTTGGGTTTTCGGCGATAATTTGATCAACATAATTAAGCGCACTTAGCATAACATAATCAAAAACATATGGGTATGCATCATAAATAGTGCTAGAGACTGGATGTCCAAATTGGGGGAATGTTACTATCCACATTCCAGAATATACGTGGGCTTCAAAAAAAGACTTCCAAGTAAGCCGTGGCAGATATTCAAGATTACTTCCACGAGCTATACGTCTATTTTCAAAAGCTATAATAGCTTCGCTTGGTGGGATGCTTAATGGGGTAGTTAAAGTCAAGAGTGTCGCTAAATCACCGCTCTGAGCAAAGATACGATGCCAAGGCCTTATTGTGTATCCGTGTTCATGGGTTTGATCAGCAAAAGACATTGGTATCACAGGATAGAAATGATTGTCAGGAAAATCTTGATAAAATCTGTATCCACGAGTAACAAATGCGGAAAGAAACTCGAAATAAGGAGAAATGCTACCTTCGAGAGTTAGTCCGACCTGCATCAACTCGTGTGATAAAAACGTTAGCCTTGCATCTCTAAATTTAGTGTTGGATTGAGCCATTCGTTCGCCCCAAAAGTTATCATAAAATGCAGGAGACAAAAGCGCAGCAAGTGATGTCATTGTGTCGGAAGAATAGATACGTGCATCTTCATAAATCATAAATCCTCTGTTTGTCAGCATATCTCGTAATTGGTTTTGTGATGTCCCCCAAAACCGCTCTACGGTTTCCATGCTCATAACGCCGTCAAGGTGTATCCAATAGATGTTTGGAGTCGGTAAATTGGGATCGATGTTGAAATCCTTCTTGATAAAAAGCGCTACATCAGGTTCTATATGCATTGTTCGTAGCGCAGATTGGTGCTGCAAGGCAGGTGTTATGTTAAGAATAAAAATTACACAAAGCGCAACCGACAACACATGAAAAGCGATGCGAATTTTATAAAAAGGTAGACTGGACCAACGTAAGATAATTACAATAAATGCCAAAACACACATTAGGGCAATCCAAAGCAACAATCTTGGAATTGTTGTAAAGAAATTAAGCACAACGGAATAAGTTTGCTCAAACAGCCAAAACATCAACCAAAAAAGGAGAGTGACAAGCAAGGACCCTTCTAAAGTTCTGGTTACTCGTCGTAAAAAGTTAAATAGTATAATACTTGCGGCAGCAAGAATTGCTGCTGTAATAAGCGTGTGCATAAAGGGAATATGATTTTGTATTCGATTTCGATTGTATAATTCAAACAATAGAATGCTTGGCATAAAAATCACTGCGCAATGGTGCAATGCACCTTCAAGTCGATTCTTGTAGCAAGAATCGGTATTTTCTGTCATAGATAAACTAATCTCATCATTCCGTATAAGGCACTTTTGTTTTTGCCTAAGATAAAAAGATAATCTAGTTAAAGCTGAAACTATTATGCAAAAGAAAAAAGCCAATATCAAAAAAATAATAATTCGATTTGTATAATATACTCGTTTTTGCTGAACTTGAAGTTCAACAAAAATCGACTCTGCCTCCATTTCTGGCGTAAATAAATCAAATTCATAGACCTCCCTGAAACTTTCTACCTGCACCCATCCGGACCACGGGTGGCTGCGGAATTCAATACTAACCAGGCCAGGGGTAAACGTGATTTCAAGAGAGTGCGGATTATTGCTTTCAAAAAATAATACACCATCAAAGACGTAATCTCTGTATATCCACCCTGGACTTAGCTCAATTGTACTTAAGTCTAGAGGTTCATTATTAATCGTTATCCCCAACAAATATACAGCTCTTAACCCGTCAGGATTCTCGGCACCAGGTATACCTAATCCGGTTATGGTAACGTTTGAATGTTCATTATATGCGTAAAAATGAGGGGAGGCTAAGTAAGAAAGCAGCAAAATTAGAACAGCAACTGCCGCACATACTGTTACATTTTTTAAGCGAATTACTTTTTTTAATGTCTCTTTCACTTAAGCATGTCCCTTCATAGGTGTTTTATTCATATCACTTACCTCTTATCAGGCGTTTTATTATCCTCATAGGTTTAGTAATCCGCCAACTGGTTGATTGTTCGTAAGATTTAATAGATTTTTCTAAGCTTGATGTTTGCTCCAATAGGTTCGCATTATGAGTTTGAAAGTTGTCCAATTGAATTAATAGTTCATAGTTTGAGGTTTGGTAGGTAGCTAATTGCTTCGTAAGTTCATTGCTTTCGGCTTGTACAGTAGCCAACTTTAGTGAAAGCTCACTGTTTTGTTCTTGTATTAAGGTAAGCTGTCCCTGCTCATTTTCCAATTGTCCTTGTGTTAGAGTAAGTTGCTCCTGAGTGTCTTCCAATTGTCCTTTGATTAGGGTAAGTTGTTCCTGAGTGTCTTTCAATTGTCCTTGAGTTAGATAAAGCTGCCCCTGCGTATTACGTAAATCACTGAAAACACCAGCAATAATACGATCTGACGCAGCCCTTCCTATACGCATACTTTCATATTCATAAGCAAACCATTTGCTTTCAATCAATTTATCGGGTAAGCCATTACAGTCATTAAATGTAGCAGCTATCATTATCCGCCCATCGCTTTCTTGCGATAAAATAGAACAATCATAGCCCAAATCCGATAGTGTGCGGATACAGCGTGTAGCGACTAAGATGGTGTGCAACTCGATATAAAGTGTGGGTTTGTACGTTTTAAGAGTTTCCGATGCTCCTGAAAGGAAAAGTGCTTCAGCTCCCTCAATATCAACTTTTATAACGTTAGGAATAATTCCAGTTTCTTTTACAAAGGTGTCAAGGGTATATATCTTCACAATCTCGGTTGCAAACCCCAAGCCATAAAGCGTTTCGTATGAATTGTTTGTACCATCGCCACTAGTTAATTGAGAAGTGCTACTGTAGCCATTGTCAATTGAACTTGAGAACAATAGTTCCATATCTTCATTTTTGTCGCCTAGTCCAAAGCTAAGGCATCCTACGTCTCCCCCGATTTTATCATTAAGGGATAAGTTGTGCATAATTCGATTAAAATTCCACGGGTTCGGTTCGAAGCAGAACACTTTGCAATTTAGATGTTTCTTCATTAACAGGCTACTCATTCCCATGAATCCGCCTACATCGAAAATGATAGCATCATCTGCAGTATATTTTTTCAGATGAATAATAAAGTCAACATCATGATTTCCGTTATCCAAAGCGATGGAATAACTCTCTGTCATTAAGAATGAAAGCCCTTGCAAATTACCATCATTAAAGCTACGTTCAGTCGGGATAAAATCTCGCACATAGGCATACTCTAAGATATCTGGAGTATATTCACCCAGCAAGGGCAGTCCCCGTTCAAATGCGTTTTTCCACCGACTGCTATATGCCTTCCGAGCCTCAAAAAGCATTTCATCTTGCATTTGTTCAAAAAAATGTACTTCGGTTATATTTATATAACCACATGATGCCATGAACTTTTGCAAGGATGGAACTGTATACAAGTTGTTATGCATCCCGAAAGTTTCCGGTAACAAATTAGATGTATCCACCATGTTTTTTTTGTTGGCTTCTTTTAAGGGTTCAACGGTCATGTCGTTGTCTTCACGGTAAACGGGAGTTCCAATAACAATTACTGCCTTTTCAGAAAGGTGGTGATGCAATAGTTTCATGACTTGTTCAAGTTCTATACGAGGAATGTGCTCAACTACATCCAACATGATCACGATGTCATACATATTATCTTTAGGACAGTTCAGCATAAATTGCAAAGCATCAGTACAATGGAGTTTTACGCCATCGATACCTTGCTCGGCTAAAAATTCTTTAGCAAGCTCTGCGGCAGCTTGGCTAAAGTCTAAGGCTTCATAGCTTGCAGCCCCACGTTCCATAGCATATTTAATCGCTTCACCGCGACCATAACCAAACTCCAAAACACGCTGCCCCGAGAAACTTACACGTGATAAAATATATTCGTCCAACTCACGAACATCGCCTCTTTGATATCCATCATCCTTGCGGCGTTCTAACCCATATGGAAGAATAGTCCCATCCTCTTTTATCCCGGTGTAGTATTCTTTTGTGTACTTTTCTTGAAAGACACCCATTAAACATCACACTCTCAAATTAAATATTTCATACACAATAAGGTGTATTGCTCTATAATTACGTAATCTGCAATATCTAACGTTGCAGTATCTCCCCATACAAGCTCAACAACTGTGAAAAATGTGTTTCTACTTTATAATGTTTCAATGCTAATTCTCGTCCGAAATCCCCCCGAATTTGTCGCTCGTCGGGGTTATTTATTAAACGTTCAATTACTTTTGCAAACTGTTCCACATCGTTATTCTTTATTGCGATTCCGCATTCTGGCGAAAAGGTGACATCTGGCAAAGATGTACCGTCAAATACTACAACAGGAATTCCGCTTGCCATAGCTTCAATCGCCATTAATCCAAAGGCTTCTGCTATGGAAGGCATAAGGAAAATATCGGCAGCGGCATAAAGCTCTGACAACTGTGCATCGTCACTGACCCAACCCTTCTCGAGCAGCTCATGTCTTCCTTTTTTCACCAATCCTACTTTGTCAACCGTAAGTAAGGTAAGGGGTTCCGGCACATTTAACCGTTTCAGCATCTCTTGGATATAGCTCAATCCTTTGAATGGTGACGAATCTGAGCGAAAGAACAAAACCACATGGTCTTGAGGTATACCGAGCTTATCTCTTATTGCGGCTTTATCATGTTTAGTACTAAAAATATCGGTGTCAATTCCGAATGGTATATGGTGAATATTCTTAATGTGTGCGGTTATTGGACTACGTTGCGCAAGATTCAGCATCCATTTAGATGCTACAACGAGATCTATGTCGATGTTAGAAAATATGTCTTTTTTTAGCTTCCACATATAAGATGCTTTATCCTCTTTCATTGGAAAATACCTATCCAAATGAGGACAGTTTTCACATTCGGAAGTATCCCATTTATTGCAGTCGATAGGATATACACAATGCCCTGTAAATAACCAAGGGTCATGGATTGTTAATACAGACGGCTTTGCGGCAACCAAATTTGGAAACATCGCATATGAGACAAAAAAATTATGCAACAAATGATAATGGACTACATCTGCTTTTTTGAATTCATCATGTTTTAGCAGCCTCCATCCATAAGGATAAATCATAGAGTGAATAGATAAGTCGGCTTCTACGTTCATACAAGAAGAGCGTAAAAACGGTTCTTCAAAACTTCTTGCAAGTGGTATAGTGTTTGGGTCATTCCCTTGCATGTCCATTACAAATTGCTTGCACGAGATACCGCGTTTATTAAGATATATTTGCATATCATGACCATTGAAGCGCGAGCCCGCAAGGTCAATATTGTTAATGTGTACGATATTCATATGTTTAGCCACCGCCAGATTTAATTTAGTAATTACCGTGTCTTGCGTAGATATATTTCATTATAAAGATTCAATAGTTTTTGGAAGTGGTCTTCAACTCGATAGTGTTCCAATGCTAACTTGCGCCCAAGATTGCCGCGATATTTCCTCTCATTTGAATTCTTAATCAATCTGTTAACTACATGTATAAATTGCCCGACGTTTTTATTTTCTACAGCAACTCCGCACTCTGGCGAAAAAGTAGTATCAGGCAATGCAGTACCCTCAAAAATTATCACCGGTAGCCCTGATGACATGGCTTCAATAGCCATTAATCCGAAGGATTCCGCTATTGAGGGCATAAGAAATATATCCGCA
>Ga0123355_10014913_pt1 | contig 12174 bp, 11 predicted proteins | sample TergutEmb28metaG_3_FD_89872 | JGI IMG/M metagenome (GOLD analysis project Ga0123355, IMG submission 89872) | Embiratermes neotenicus P1 segment gut microbial communities from Petit-Saut dam, French Guiana - Emb289 P1 | ecosystem: Host-associated > Arthropoda: Insects > Digestive system > Gut ...
GGGTTCTGCATGTGTGCCATTACATTTCAACTGGCCTTAACCTGTGTCATGGGGAAAATGGCCTTTGATCGCCTCTTACGACCCCCAGAGCCATGGTGGGAGTATTCAAACCTGCTGCTGCTACTACTACTACTACTACTACTACTACTATACTACTGCTACTACTACTACTACTACTACTACTACTACTACTACTACTACTACTACTACTATTACTACTGCTGCTGCTGCTGCTGCTGTGGATGTTGTTGCACAGCATTTAGTTATGCTTCAGTCCCACCATCCTCTCGACCAAGTCGCCTGTGGTGCGATGAATTTCCAAGTAATTACTCTATGTGCAAAGTACTGGGATGTCTTTGGATCTTTGATGGTACTAGCCATTTCTCTGCAGGATGTTTGGATGCTAGCTGCATTATCAGAATAGATGGTGTTGAGAAGCCCTCAACAACTGACAAATCTTTCCATTGCCATGAGAAATTTGTCCGCAGACATGTCTGTGGAAGGTTCAAAGTGCAATGCTCTCATAGTGCAAGTAAGGAGAAGTATATAGCATTCAGTCCAGCGAATTATAATTTGGTGACTGCAAATGGTGCAGAGGGTTCTACATGGTCTGCTGGTAAAGTTGCATCATCATCTTGGCCACAAACATTGCTGGAAATTTTGCATGGCAAGCAGGTACCTAGGATATTTTTGATGTTTTGTCGGGCAGCGGAGAGTCCAAAATATATCTAAGCCCGGATAGTACAGTTCAGTTCACTAAATGGTACAATTGAATGTGGGTATGACAAATCAACAATTGTGTGATACGAGATCCGTCCAATAGTGTGGGATTATATTTCCGATGGGGTCATTGGGATTTTTTATTGACTTAATCTTTCCGGCCGCACTATAGCCCTGGGGTTGCCTCAGCCTGTAACAGAAATGAGTACCAGGGGTATCACTTGGGGTTTAAGGCAGTCGGTGTGTAGGGCTGACAACCTTACCACCTGTGCCGATTGTATAGAAATTCTGGGTGCCTCAAACTCTTGGAGCCCTAAGGGCCTTTCCTGGCTTGAAATGGGAGAGCCTTACCTCTCTACCTTTACATGATGCTGCACTACTCTGTGATGCTTCAGCCAAGCTGAATATTTCTGAAGATTACTTTGATTCCATCAACGAGAGGCTCGGTACCATCAAAATGTTTGTGGACAACAGCTTTATTTAATGCAGAAGCTCTGTGTATTGGTGTGGATTCTTACTGCTTCAGACCCAATTTTTGGCGACAAGTCATAAAGCCTGCAAACCACCAACTACCAGCTGTCTTCTTGTTTTCATTGAAACGAGTTTTAAATTAGTTCCTCTCATTTAACTCAAACACAGATTTCATCACATCAGTTCTAGTTAGAAAGAATAAAATTTAAAGAGTTTTAGGGCAATTTATTTTTATGGCTTGATTAATGCAAGAGTATACGTCTCATCTGACCTATAAAACATTTTTTCCAGACATAAAAAGCACGTAACAAAGTTGTTTCCCCTTCCTGAGATAAGTCCTTTGGATAGCCAGCAGACACGTTTCATGACAAAAAATTTTCCTGACACTCTTCTTTCAAGAGCAGTTTTTGGAATGGGATACTAGAACTTTGCTCCCTTCCATTTACGCCAACTCCACCTTTAGCTTGTTCTAAAGCTCTCAGCCGATCTGCTTCTTAACATTTCCCATCTATTTATTTCCATTTCCTTGCTTCTAACTCTAACATCCGTAAAATATCACAGCTTACAGTGCTTCATGGAATTTTGACCTCAGTGCCAAAGCCTTCACTTCCAGTTAAATAGAACACATTCACAAACGAAATTCATCAGCGCACTGAGAAATTTTGTCAGCAGTGCAGTAAATGAACTTAATGTGCGCATCACCAAATGGAGGAAACTGACAAGACTTGCAGGGGAAATATTCTGTTGTATTTCCTGTTACTGCAGGAAAGTCTTTGCTGTTTCAGATGTAGTATGGCTCTGAATTATGCACTAGTCGAAACCACACGGACTTCCTCAATATGGATAGTTCAGTAGGGACACAGAAGCGGTGGGCAGCTGTTTAGAGCCTGCTGACTTACTGCTTCATGTTTGCTAGCTAATTGTGTAAAACAGTCCTTTTGCTGAAAGTCTCAGGCAGGCTGCATATTGGGCATCCTGTCTGTCATTCGAGGAGTTTCCAAGATCATACCCTGCACATTCAGTGACATCCTATGTTTGATTTGTCACACCCTTATTATAAAGTAGGCCCAGATGTAGCCAAACATTAGGTTTCTGCTGTACCACCCGCTGCATGAATGGATTCCTTTCCTTCAACCCTCTCGCTTTTGCTCATGTCTCTCCAGACCTGACAACTTCAAAGTTGTGCAAGGACTCAACATTTGGAAATTCTGTTTGGCATTGTGTTTACAATATTTATGCTTTTTTATTTTGGTGGAGAAATTAGCGACTTTCAGTGATGTCGTAGGCATTTTTTCCCCACATAAATTTCAGCTTATTTCTGAGAATTTTAAATTGGTCAGCCAATGAAAGTAAAACCCTTTTGTTGTCGAACCTTTCTTTGGAGGGAAGGTGTTGGGGGTGTCGTCCTGGAGAGTGAGGGGTGGAAGTGCAGGGGGGATGATTTGGAGAGGAGTGTGGTGTTAGCGGAGACAGAATTAAGCAGTGCCCAGACTGAGGTGTGTGATTGTAAAAAATATTGGCAACAAAGTGGTATCAATAAATCAGCTAAAATTACAAGGCGCCTTAGAAATCTCATGCTACCAAGGATCTAGCCAGCTGCACAGTAGAGAGTCTGTAAATCCTAGCTTGGGATGGGATTGGTGAAAATTCTCCGTTGAATTTTCAATGGGCATTGTGGCATATTTTCATTTACAGTGAGGTACATAAATATAGAACTGACTAAGGGCAAATGTAACAACTACGAACAGACGACCGGGCTAGTTGTGTTAGTGTTGGTATGTCACTTTGCTAAGTAGCAGAGAAATTTAGTTGTTTTCGTTTTACCTATTTATTTCCTATTCAGATATGAGAAATATTTTTGGGTTTGTTATTGTAATTATTTTGGTTAGTAAGTTGTTAAATGTCATCCTAGTAATGTAAGAGACATAGTAACTTTCCAGACCATCAAAATCATCATCCCAATCTCATCAATCCTCATCTGCTGTTCCACATACAGCAAAACCTTTTCTTGCGCCCTAGTTACGGTCTGATATGTGGGCATAAATAAAAAAGGCATAAGTCAAAAGTGATATTCTCACTGGAAATAAGGGGTTGGTATAATAGAACGCAGCCAGCAAAGTAGCGTTAAACTCAAAATGAAAGACCGCGTATTACGAAGGGTTGTAAATTAGCACACCAAAAAAGCGTAAAGTAAGAGCTGGGTGTATCAGTGACGCCTATTACCCAGTAAATTATAGGCATAAGTGATCTATACTGTTGTTAGTTAATTTTGAAAAATCAAGAATTATTGGTGTTTAAATTTGAATTCAGTATTTCTGATGTTTTATTTAGGTTATTTTGATTAAAAAGTTAAACTTTATTGACAGGAAGGGGCCCATCATTGCCCATGCTGAGGATGCTAACAGCTTAATGCACATAATGCAGGATCATAACAAGATTGCAAGTGTTGTGCTCCGTGGCGTAGTGCAAGACCATTCATTCATTCATTTATTATGCATTCTGTCAATCCATACAAGGTCAACCAACCTATAGGATATAGAGCTTATCATGATACTAATGTAATATGGACATAAAATAATTATATCATAAAGTACATCTTGTAATAAATCCTACAAAACACAAGAAGTAAAAGCACAGTCCCAATTCCCCCACATGTACATAGTAAATTATGCCATAAGTCATAATTGAATGCACACAAGAGAAATATAATATCCTTAAATCTTCTGTTGACAATAGAGATGTAACAGTTTTAATAGCAAAGCAAGCTGTTCAGTTTATGTATTATAAGTCAAACCACCACAATTCATTGGTCCTTACATGGCCTAGGGGACCAGTGCTGAAAGTATAATTAGTCTAAAAACACATACAATGTATATGACAACATACATGTATAATCATAAATGATTTGAATTAAACAGCATTACAATCATTTATAGTGTTGTTAAAATGTAATAATAAGAACCAAGATCCTTATTCCCAGCTATAATACTCCTCCAATGTGTAAAAAGATTTTATAAAAAGATATCTCTTTAAGGCTGCTCTAAATTTAGAAATATCATATGATAGTTGTTGAAGGGCTGGTGGAAGATGGTTATGATTTTGATACCAGAATACCACTCTCCTTTCTGAAATACTGCCAAATTTGCTGCAGGAATATGTAAATCATAATGAGATCTTGTATTGAAACTCTGAACATCCAATTTTGTTTTGAAATAGTTTTTATTCTTAACAACAAACACGAATAGAGAAAATATGTATTGAGACTGAAGAGGGAGAATATATAATTTTTTAAAATAAATCTCGACAATAATCCTTGTTACCTGAGTTCGTAATAATCCTTATTATTCTTTTTTTTATTTTAAATATGATTTCTACTGTGAGTTGATAGGCCCCAGAATATGATACCATGCAATATGATTGAATGGGCTTTTGAGAAATAAACCATCTTTAGTGACTCAAAAGACAAAAACGGTTTCAAAGATCTGATTACGTAAGATGCTTTGTTTAGTTTTGGTATCATTTGATCAATATGGCAATGCCATGATAAATTTTTATCAATCACCAATCCCAAAAATCTTGTGCTATGTATACTGGAGATTTGTCTATTTTTGTATGATATGTGTAGGTCTGTTGCATTGGTATTATTGGTTAAGAATTGAAGGAAGTAAGTTTCTTCCAGATTTAATAATAATAGATTACTATTATACCATCTGATTAAGTGTAATATAGCAGTATTTATGTCTTTTTCAGACATTTGGCTATCAGAATTAGTAATTATCAAGCTAGTGTCATCTGCATACAGCATTGGGTTAGATATATCAGATATTGCATTTGGTATGTCATTAACCATTATCCTGCTAACGTGGAGAATTTGGTGAGCTACTAATGCCAGCAAATGGCAAATGGGATTTAATTCGGCATTGAAAGGGTTAATATATAAAAGAAAAAAAGGGGGGGGGGGAACAAGTAAGGATCCCTGGGTAACTCCATCTGTAACAGATTCCCATTCGGAGTAATTTTTTTTTTGAAACAAGGTCTACCAATACTGTGATATCTGTCTTGTAAGTAGGATTTGATTAGGTTATTAGCTTTTCCAGAAATACCATAACATTCCATTTTAGACAACAGGATGTCATGGTTGATACAGTCAAATGTCTTATGAAGGTCGCAAAAAATACCACGAACTAACTGTTTATTGTTTAATGCTGTCAGTATATTCTTGGGAAACTTATAGGATGCAATGTCTGTTGATGTTGCATGCCTGAAACAAAATTGTTCATTAATGAGAATGTGATTATTATTAATGTGATGATATAATCTATTATAGATAACCTTTTCAAAAATCTTTGAAAATGATGTGAGCAGAGAAACAGGTGTAATTAGATGTATCATTTTTATCTCCTCTTTTAAATATAGGTTTGACTTCAGAGAATTTTAATCTTGTTGGGAAAATGCCAGAAGATAACATTCTGTTACATATGTAAGTTAGAGGAGAGGAAATGTAATGAATACTCAATTTTAAAATTTTTATTGATATCCCATCATATCCATGTGAATTTTTTATTTTGAGTTGCTTTGTTATGTCTTCTATTTCTTTAGATGATGCACATTTGAGATTGATAATAGGGAATGGTTGCTTAAATGCCTTGGATAGGTGAGATATAGTATTTTCATGATTAGATGAAGCATTAGCATTGTGATTATTCACATGTATATTTTGTGCAACTGATACAAAATATTTATTAAATGTCTCAGCAATAATTTGACAATTAAAGGATAAGTTGCCATATACATTAATTGAGGTTATATTTTGTATAATTGGTTTTATATTTGAGGTATTCTTTATAATATTCCAAGTAGTTTCAATTTTATTATTAGAGTAGGTTAGAATGCTGTTATAATATCTTTTTTAGCTAGTTTATTAACTAACACTTGTTAGAATCCTACAGTATCTCTTGTAATAATTTTTTCAAATTAGGGTCATTACTGTTTCTTTGAATTAGAAAAAGCTTCCTTTTGTTTATACATGAAATCTTAATTCCTGGTGTTAGCCATGCCTTGTTACAGGATTTATGATGGACTTTTTTGAGAGGAAAGCTGGAGTAAAATATTCTTAAATACATATTCAGAAAATTATTAAAGATAGTGTTTACATTATTCTCAGCAAATATATCGTCCCATGATCCATAACTTAATTTGGCATTAAAGTCAACAATTGAAAATTTGTCAACTTTTTTATTAAAGTGGAAGTAAGTATTGCAGTTCTGTTCAAGTATATTACGCATTATTATACTTCGAGTATCGTGATCAGACAGCCTGTTTATAATGGGGTACAATGAAAAGCTACTAGATTTAAATGTATTAATAAAAATATTGTCAATTGCAGAATGAGAGTTATTCAGGATTCTAGTGGGAAATTGAACTATGCTGTATAGACTGTAAGAAGCCAATAATGAATCCAGTAGTTGTATGTGGAATCAATGAGATAGTTTATGTTAATGTCTCCACATATTACTATTTCAATAGTGTTACTATAAATCATGCTTAGAATTTTTCGAAGATTATTGCTGAAGTATTGAAAGTTTCCGCATGGAGATCTATAAATAGTTTTAATACACATTTCATAAGATGGAAGGTGCAATTTAACTGCACATATCTCCAAGTCTTTTTCTTTACAAAATTCATTTAAGTTTATATTAGTAGACTGAATAGATTCATGAGTAAAAATACCTACTCCCCCATTTTCAAGTGTATTCATACAAAATTTAGCTCCAAGTCTGTAATTTGCCAGTACAATTGTATCTATTTCATGAATACCCAAATGTTGTTCTGTGAAGCATATAGTGTGTGGAGGATTTGCAGATAAACGGATAATTCGTCAAGTTTATTATTGTTGAGACTTCCAAGGTTTTGGTGGAAAATAACAAAGTCTTTTTTAGAGAATTAGGAATAAAGAGATTTCTTAACATGATTTTGGTTCATATTATGTTTTAACTCATTGCAATCAATTACCCTGCCAAATTCTGATTCCTCAGTTAAATTCCCCATAAAAATCATCTTTCGTAGTACAGGCAATTTCTTAGTGCATTTAGGTGCTTGCTAGGTTGGCAACTGGCAAGTGATAGGGAAGGTCTTGTTATTGAAGAAGCATTGACTTGTGGTTTCTTGTCGTACCACCCAAGAATTATGGGAATAACACTGACTTCATGCAGTATTGAAAATATATGTAGTACTAATTGGTTTGATAATAATTCTTCACCTGATTCATTTAGATGCAGTCCATGCTCGGTGAATGAAAGTCTGTTATTGACAATTTCATTTATACTAACATGGCTGAAAATGTTTGCAAGTTTAAGTAACTTACTATTAAAGGATTTGATCGTACTGCTAACATGTGAGTAATCCGTTACATCATATCTGTAGGGAACACTTGTTAAGATTATATTGGTATGATTTACATTCTTGATAAAATTAGTGATATTCTTAAATACATTTCTAGAATAATTTCTGTCAATATCATTCATTCCACTGCAAATGATTAGAATGTCATTCGTTGTAAGTTTTCCAACAACACATTTCACCGTCTCTAGTAATGTTCCAGTGACCGACCCTGGTTTCACAACACACATCAAAACGAGCATCCAGGGAAGCAATCATCCTAGCTGCACATCCTCTCATGTGACTGTCACCCATCAATAAAACTTTATGTTTACAGCACTTGGAGTATTTCGCCTTGTTAAGCAAGTTCACTACAGATTCTCTCACTAAATTGTGTATGTGATCCAGTTTATTGTTCATACTGTTAATATTATTATCTTTCTTGGATTGATTTGGCCTTTCACAATAGTTGGTATACAATTTGCCTTATAATCACTCATTGATTCACCTTGCACTTCATGATGGTTTGGTGGAAGTTGTTGGGTGGTGTTCCTTGGGTGACGAGTAAACTAATGGGTTCCTGATTCTTCCATGAACCTTCTTCTTCACGCAGTTATTTGTGGAAATTCGAGTTTCTTCATAATTTTAGGCGCCAAATCTTTCTGTACTTTCAAAATAAGATACCGTACTTTTTCGGGGTACTGCGGAAATCTAATTTTATTTACACTTATGAAAATACTGCCTTCTGTGGCTGATTTTCACTAAGATTAATGTTCAACAGCATTTCGAGCACTGTTATACTGAATTGACCGAATCGGGCAGTAAATATGCGAATTACGGACAATATACAATTACACCCCAAGTAAATTTCGGCTCCCATTGCGCCGAATTTCATGAATCTCACATTGCTCAATAAATGTTTATGGGTATTTTCTGTATTGGATTTTATTCACATCGGACTCAAATACGTAAAGTGTGGCAAACATGTTACTTACCTCATAAGTAAATTATGCTTTTCACTGCACCTCTTTTCGTGAGACACACATTGTCAAAATATTCTGCGTAACGTTTTGCTGCATTGATTTACAAGCTAATTGGTCAAGAAATGTGAAAAGTACGGTTAGAAATTCAACTGCACCCGTAAATAAAATATCTTTCCCCGAGATCATTTTCACGAAACTGGCGCAAACCTGACAACTGTCTGTTAAAAACTCTTACCGAATTTAGTGAAAATCCGACAAACGGTTTAATCGCCAATACTAGGTCACAAACGGATAAACGAACGGACGGACGGGCTTGGCCTCCACATAGAGCGTCCTTTCTTTACTTGGTAGAAAAACTTAAACACTTTCAGGCAACAACAACTAAGAACTACTTCAGAATTTTTTTCTCCCTTTCTCTTAAATAACCACTTAACAAAAGAGACTGATGTCTTCTGGGCTGTGACTCCCTGTAGCACACATAGATGTTTCAGAGAAACCTGTTGCCTCTATTTTCATGGTTACGCCGAAACGTCTATATGTACCGGACTACGCACCGTCAAATCCAACAAGACATAATTCTACAGAGCCCCTCGAATCTTACATAAACAAAAACATTTCTCTGTTACGTCTTCTTTACGAAGTAAATAAGAACGCCTTCCTTGGAGACATATGTGCAACTGTTTACTGGTCTTGACTATTGAACTGTTTGTAGGATTTTCATGAAATTCGGTGTAGGAGACCTTCGCAGAACATTGTCTATCAGCATGAATTTCGTGAAAATCGGCCCAGTGACATATTTTATTTAAGGGCATAAGTGAATGTCTAATCTATTGTACACATTTCTTGATCAATTCAATGCCTAAATAAAATTATGTACTATTTTCTGTATTTTAGTCCGATTGGGATGTAATTCGATAGAGGAGACAAACATTTATTCGGCGGCTCTTCGTTTCATAAAATCTACACAGTGGAAGCCATGCTTTACTTGGGGGGTGCAAAGATATTCTACACATAATTTAAACATTTATTGTTCGATTTCGGGGAAATTCGGAACAAGAGATCTGAACATTTGAAGATTTATGAGTTTCGAGAAAATATACAGAGTGTAGACCAAACTTTTCTTCCTGGCGTAAATAAAATTACATTTACGCTTGTACCGCGCAACAGTATGATAGTTTGTCAGAAAAGAACGTCTTGGTACACCTTTATACTGCATCATCCATTCATTTATTCTATTGGCACGTGCAGAATGCGACGATTCCTTGCCGTTCTGAGGAGCTAACTTTGGGGTAATACAGATTCCGTGTAATGCATAAAAAGAGTCAATTCTTAGAATGTCGGGTCCAAAATTTCTTATTAAATGTGACCTTATGTGTTCTCGTTCATTTGTAAATTGTATGAAACTTTTGCGAATAGTTAATAGCTATTGAAGGACAGGCATTCTGAAATATCCCGTCTCTAAACTGAATTAGCGTGCGCGAGCCAACTAATGCGTAACTAGAAGAGGGTCAATGGTCCTGCCGCACCAGCAGCAAAGTCCAAGGGGCGGCAAAATTGATATTTAAAAAGATAAAAGATCCAGTTCATGTGCTTCACATTTTTAAGTTGTTGAGCCAAATGGAAGTAAGTTCGATACATACGAGGTTTGTTCAAATAGTATCTGGATTGGAACTGTAGTGATTGTTCACTGGGTGGGATGTGTTTGCAACTAGTCTTGACATGTTCGTACATGTCTTAGCAACTCATGACACAAGTTGCAAGTGGCTGCGTTTGCTCAGTTGGCTGTAGTAGGTGGCGGAAATAACACGTGCGTTTATGTCATAACGATTTTTACGATGTGTGAAAGTACCGAACAACGCATTTGCATCAAGTTTTGTTTTAAAATCGGAAAACCCGTAACGGGAACGTATAAACTATTGCAGCAAGCACCCGGTGAAGATGCAGTGGGTCGTAAACGAGTGTTTGACTGGTTCCGTCGATTTAAAGAGGGTAGAACGTCCGTTGAAAGCGACCCCTGCTCGGGACGACCGTCAACATCGAGAAACAAGGAAATGATTACTAAAGTTAGAACAATCGTTCGCAATAACTGGAGACTGACAGTACGAGAGATAGCGGATGACTGTGGGATCTCAGTGGGCTCATGCGATGCAGTTTTAACCGATGACATGTGAAACGTGTGTGCGCGAAGTTTGTGCCGCGTTTGCTAACAGATGACCAACATGAGCAACGTCAGACAATCGCCCGTGATTTGTTTGAGCGTTCACGTGAAGACGTGCAGTTTCTTATGCACATTGTGACAGGTGACGAGTCCTGGGTCTACGGGTACGACCTGGAGACAAAACAACAATCGTCACAGTGGAAAGGTCCCACGTCTCCGCGACCAAAGGAGAGCTGCCAGGTGCGAAGCAAAACAAAGGTCATGTTACTGGCGTTTTTTGGTTCTGAGGGTATCGTACACCACGAGTACGCTCCCGACGGGTAAACAATTAACAAGGAATTCTACATGGAGGTCTTGCGACGTTTGCGTTAATCAGTTCGCCGAAAACGACCGGAAAAATGGCGGGATGGCGACTGGATCCTGCACCACGACAATGCGCCCGCACACACTTCACATTTTGTGCAGCAGTTATTGGCCAAACACGGCACCGCTCAGTTGCAGCAGCCGCCATACTCACCAGATCTCGCACCGTGCAACTTTCTCCTATTCCCAAGCCTTAAGAAAGTTCTGAAAGGACACCGATTTGAGTCAACGGAGGACATGAAACGAAATTCGACGAAGACACTATTAGACATCCCGAAAGAGGAGTTCGCAAAATGTTTCCAACAGTGGCAGAAACGTTGGGCGAAGTGTGTAGTTGCGGAAGGGAACTAACTATGTTGAAGACAATTAGGGTTAAAACCTCGTAAGCCTTATCTACTTCATGTACTGTGGTCAGTTCGGATACTTTTTGAACAAACCTCGTATTTACGATTTGCCCATTTCTGAAGGTCACAATTTTTGTTAGCGGTAGCCAATATGAACCTGATACCTCAGAAAGACGAAACCTGAACGAACGGAACGCACAGACCTCTCGGCCAGAAGACCACTGGACTAAGATTTAAATCAGCATTTAAAGCGGTATTTCGGCTAGAAATATCTGAAGTTTTATGGACATAAATAATCTGTATACATCAGAAACGGCGTATGCTGCCGTGAGTGTATAATTAAAAATGTTTGAATTTAAGATTTATTCATGCAAATGCTATCATGGAATTTGTTTCGTATGTGAATTTTTTTGGTATTACATTTAGGAGTCCCACGGGCATGCCTCTTTTTAGATAATCAAATTGTATGAAATTCCAGGAAAAGTTTATAAGGTGGGAAATTGCATGTTCCAGGAATTCTGATCATTAGAACGGTGGGGGAAAATAACTTGCAGGTTTGCACGTGAAGTTACTAGCAAGAGTCTTGACTCCGCGAGCGGCTTTTACCTTAAAGGAACATAGTTACTGGAGTCGAAATTAACAGTAATGTCAGGTGATAATAAAATAATTTTCAGGAAATTACGAGCGTAAAGCAAAAAGGAGGAAATAGTGTAAGGAAGCGTGTCGAAGTCGTTTGTAGCCTACTCTTTTTCCAGTA
>Ga0123355_10014916_pt1 | contig 12173 bp, 13 predicted proteins | sample TergutEmb28metaG_3_FD_89872 | JGI IMG/M metagenome (GOLD analysis project Ga0123355, IMG submission 89872) | Embiratermes neotenicus P1 segment gut microbial communities from Petit-Saut dam, French Guiana - Emb289 P1 | ecosystem: Host-associated > Arthropoda: Insects > Digestive system > Gut ...
CACAGATGTGAAAAGTGTGTTGAAGTAAAGGGAGATTATATTGAAAAATAGCAAAGTTGTTTCATTTCTGTCACCTTTCAAAGTTGGTCAGGCCGGAAACTTATGGACCCTACCACGTAGTTCTGTATGGAGATGATGTAGATAAGTGTATACAAAATCATTTATACATTCACAGTTCCACTGTATCTTTCTTTCACCTTTCATATACATCATTTTGGGGAGAGAGTCACTGAAAACCACAGTACTTACTCAGAACATATAAATAGATGCACATGTGCAAACATATTTAAGGCACGGTGTTTATTTACTTCATGCTCAAAGTATTTCAGATCCTCAGTCTCAAAGGATGGAACAAAAATTAATGAATCCACATCCACCTTCTGCCAGGCCACAAGAGGAAGTATGTGATGCAGGTCTGTTTGTGTCTTATTTAATAATTTTGGTTTGTATTTTTTGTGCTCCCTCTCTTTCCACATAGTACATGCTGGGATTTATCAAATTTCTCTAAAGTGGCTCATTGCAAGATAACAGTGCACATGTCAAGACATTTGTTGTTAAATTTTATAATTTTGGTTTAAAATGTTATCTCATTTATTGAGCATTTAACAGAATATGTAATCTATACAAATAATATAAAATGTGGACAAATGAAAAGTTTTGATTATTGGTCACAAAGCTAACTGCAGCCTGGACATAAAGGTGTGACACTTTGCATGTTACATCTAATAATAAAAATAAAACTGCATTTCAAGCGTGAGTTTTTAGTGTATTTATGGAATAAAGAATATAATGTCTGTCCCCTCAATACAACAAATCTTTGAACAGTTATTTGTACGACAGGTTCATGTACCCAAATGAGGTCCTACAAAATCTATTTGAAATTTAACATGATGGGGGAAGACAGTACATTACATCTTCAAAAGGCAGCATATCAATTGACTGGCTTGCAGATGTACGAATCACATTCTTATGGTATTTAGCAGGGTTCATTTTGTGCATGTGTGACTAAATGCAAGGCAGGAGGGACCCAAGGAGTGATTGAATATATGGCATTTGTGAATTTTCCACCTTAATCATTAAACTGATCACCTTATAGTTAGGCCAGTATGGTGTATGTACATAAGGTCCATAATTTTTACTTCAATTATTAACCAACACTTGCACTTATATAAACTCCACATGAAAACAATTAAAAACACTCCGACATGTCTCGATCTTTTTAGATCATCATTAGGGAGCTATGTTTTTCCTTGCTAAAGTTATATTATAACATTCACTATCTAATTCATTTTTGTAAACAGGGTGTTGTGGCAGCATGTATGCATCGTATGCTATGCATACGATGCACACCTAGCCAGCTGCACTCCCAACAGCATATTTCTGCACAACATGATATGCTGCCACAACACCCTGTTTACAAAAATGGATTAGATAGTGAATGTTATAATATAACTTTAGCAAGCAAAAACATAGCTCCCTAATGATGATCTAAAAAGATCGAGACATGTCGGAGTGTTTTTAATTGTTTTCATGTGGAATTTATAAAAGTGCAAGTGTTGGTTAATAATTGAAGTGATTCTACGAATGTATGGTGCAACAATAAGATTTATCCATCATTTTTATTTCAGACAGCTTCTAGTTTGGAGTGCATTTCATAAAAAATGCCATGAAAAATAAGTTCATGTCTATAGGTGGGATTCTGACAAACTTGTGTGCCCTTTGTGTTGACAGTTTAACAATGAAATATAAATGGCACATAATGCTTGTATGTGTCACACACAAAATACTGCTTTTCTCATGCATCTTTCATATCATGATGAGTGCATCCAGAATGCTACTGTCATAGATTGCAGGAAAGAGGATAAGTGGATATACATAACTCCATTGAGCACAGGCCTTCCTGAGAAGCTAACAGTTCCTCAGTTAATCAAGAAATTACCTGCATTTTAAGGAACCTGAAGGTTCATTCCTGCATTCACAAGCACCCACCACCTGTCCTTATCCTGAGCCAGAGCAAACCAGTTCATGCTTTCCCATCTTACTTCTTGAAGATCCATGTTAATATTATCCTCCCATCTATCGTAGTTCTTCAAAGTTGTCTCCTTCCCTCATGCCTCCCAACCAGAACCCGGTATGCACCACTCCTATTCCCCATACATGCCTTATTCTGCATGGAAATATGCTCTGTTATATTGTATTACCTTTTTTATTTCCTGTAGAACATTCTAGCGGGTGTGACATATCAATTCCACCCAGCCTGGATTATGATACAGACACATTGCGCAGGGAGCTGAAAAGGAATGGTTACATCCCTGGGCCTATTGTTCCTACAACAAAAAGACTGTACCTGAGGAAGCTGTTCAGGATCCAGAAGAAACCAGATGAAGTATCTGTTGAAACCAAAGGTTAGAAAATGAACAACTTTACCTCCATACAAGCTTTCCTTATTATTAGGCATGGCACTATGGAGACTTATATGTTGAGTGGAGGTGAATGTTCATGCATTATTGATTTCTTAACTTCAGCAGTAGAAGGATATGAATGGTCAGTTTCATGCTTTAACGAGTAAACTAGCAACAACAAATTGAAAGTTCTAAATGTTTTATACTCTTAGAAAGCTATTGTGGGAAGCCTAAAAATAAAAAAAAAAATAAAAAAGCTGAACTCTCCCTTATCTCCACATGGATATAGTGACTCCTTGTAGCATTCAGAATGTGGTCATTAGTTTCTGTATGATGTGAACTCTTAATGTGTTCTTCTCTTTCAGTCTATAGCCCTGAACTTCAGTGCACAATACAGGATTTTAACTGGCAGAAATCGCTACCAGATTACCGAAAACTTGAAAATGAAGTGACACAGCAGTTTTCAAAACCAGAACCATCACGACGCTGGCGGGGAGGTGTTCTGAAATCGTCTTTCACATATTTATTGCTGGATCCACGTGTAACTAAGAACCTTCCGTGTCATGTGGATTCTATGAGTGAATCCCATGTATGGTCAACATTTTTGTCTTCCATCTTTTACATAGGAAAGGGTATGCGTTCTAGACCTTATTCTCATCTTTATGAAGCATTTGCTTTCTGGAAGAAAGAGAAAACTGTGAAGAAAACTGACAAGAAAGTGCGGTTTATTCTAGATATCTGGAAGGCAGGATTGGGTGTTGTGTGCCTCCACGTGTTTCAAAATGTGATACCAGTAGAAGCATATACACGTGAAGCAGCAATGATTGATGCAATTGAATTAAGGAACTTGAAGAATGAACGATGTGGTGATTATTATGGCATAGCTGCTACATGGACATCACATCAGAAAAAAATGCTTGGTACATATTTATTGTATCGTGCAATGTGTATCTTCATTCATGAAGGTGAAAGACAGTTAAGACCAGGAGACCTTGGTTAGTAAGTGCCCTTCATAAAGAGAATTATTTTTCTTCAACTGTGGAAGCTATATAACATGAGTGGTTCATTCCTTGATCTGTTGTCTTGTTGCTCCATATTCATAGATTGAGACACCGGCTGGTGGGTGACTTCTCTTTCAGTTCGTGTACTGCTTTGTAATGTAATTCAAAGTTTATTCACAGTTGAAGAAGTCTGCAGTAAAACCATTCTACTTACTAAGTAATTCAGTGTGGTGCTGCCCAACATGCAACCATATTTCTCACTTATGTAATACATTCTGAGACACAATGAAGGCTCCCTTCAATAAAGTGTAGAAGAACATCTGAGTTTTGATGTACAAAGCTTACAGGTTTCGGTAGATGGTGTGTGTCATTTTTCTACAGGGATAATAAACCAGATCTAGGGAATGTTATGGCCATGATCGTCTAGTGACTGTTTACTGAAAACAGTAGTAGCATGTGCATGGGATTTTTTATTGCATGTGCTAATGCATTTTGCTGTTAAAAATACACATATTTAATGTTCAACATGAAGCATGTATTGTTCAGTACTGAAACTTACTGTGGTTGAACACAAAGAGAGTATAGTAATTATAATTGTGCAATCATTCACACGTATTGGCCAAAAGGGAATGCACTGTCCTGAGATATGGAGTTCTTTAATGGCTGAATGGAAATACACCGTCCTGCTTCATGATGATGGTGATGACGACACACTACTGTTGATAAGATATTGAGATGTCCAGTGTAATTACGTTTTGAAATAATACTTTAAACTCTGTAAAACTCTCAGTTTTTACCATTTAGAAATTGTAATTTGTTATATATTTGGATAGAAATATACACTTTTAAATAGTATACTTCTTTGTGGAGTGTCTTCAAAATAATTTTTGTGCAGTGGTTTTAGTTTATTCATATGCTATTTAATGTTGGCTTTTCAACTGCATGGATTATAGACATTAGAATTACTTTAACCTGGCACCTAAACTGTATTTATCAGAGGGTCTGAGTAATACGACACTTGGTTTAATTGGTTTTTTGTTTCAGTAAAATATGAATGTCACACATTCATATTTACTACAACATGTTTCAGCTGACATATGCAGCCATTACACATTCATTAAAATAAATGTATTTTAGGTAGGGGCCTTCCTTTTATAAACATTACATATGATATTATGGCAACTTATTTATTATTCCAAGTAATGGAATAGAAATATTTATAAAAAAATGATTAAAACTGAATAGAACTGTAATATGCTGCAGAGATCCTCTGCTTTGTTCTAAATGTTGTGTGTAGTTTTGAAATGCCCTGTATTGTTGGTTGAAGAAGGTCTGTTTCAATGTGTGGATGCACAGAGGATATGGCTTACATAGCTAATATTTGTGGATGCAACGTTAACATGCAGAATGTTACTGTAAAGAATGTTATGTTAGTAAAAATTATTAAAATTTAATTTAAAATAGTAGGTAATCATGAATTTTAATAATTTTTACCAATGTTGCATTCTTTACACTAACATTCTGCACATAAAAGTGCATCCACAAATATTAGTTAGCCATATCCACTATGTATTGACACATTCAAACAGACTTCCTCCCATGAACAACACAGGATGTTTCAAAACAATGCAGAGCATTTGGAGCAAAGCGAAGGTGCTATGCAGCACATTACAGTTTTTATTTGGTTTTAATAATATTTTTATGACTTACTATTTCATTGTTTGGCAACTAAGTTACCAAAATATCATATATAATGTAGGTAAAGGGGAGAACTGTTTCTAAAATATACTTCTTTTGATGAACTTGTATGACTATCTGATGATGGCCATGTAAGTTGGCTGAAACACTGTTGTAGTAAATATACGAATATATGATATTTATAGTGTTTTGTTATCAGACCCAGTGATTGGTTCAGATTTGACAATCACAATGGGATGATACCTAAATTGGTACCTATACTAACCTAAGTTCTTACAGGTAATTATTTTGTTACTGCCCCTGTGTGAGAGATGCACAACTAAACATAGGAGTATTCCATTCAGATATCTACTTCAGCTGCTGTTTGAGGGTCCTTGCAGTTTTAGTCATGTTTTCTGGAGACTTCAATTTTTACTGGGATGCTGAAGGACCAGGAGACTGTGGATCAAGGGTCTTCATGCCTAACAAACAAATTGATGGTATGGGAGACAAGGGGTCAGGAGATACAACAGTCAACCTAGAGACACTCTTTGAAGCCTTTTTGAACACATACCTGACATCTGCCTCAACTTGTGAAGTATCTGGATTTCTGAAGCATTAGCTTTCAGATGAAAGTAATATTATCCAGCTAATTTCATCAGGTGCAATTACTGTTGCATTGCAAAATGTGTTCTCCATGTTTACTTATTCCTTTCTTACTAGAGTTAAAAGGGGTTGCATATTTTTGACATTAAGTGATTGTTCAGTAAAACTGACTTCATTAGCATAGACTAGTTGTTGAGATGTCCACCTGATTTCAAATTTTCCTGTTTTTGAACCTCCCTGATGGCATATTTTAAAGAAACAGTGAGACAGTAAGATACAGCGTTTCAGACTAAACTGGAACCAATGTTTATGCATACAACTTCACTATAGGTTTAATTTAAATACATCTTATTTATAATGTGATATTGGCAGAATCTAATGCGGCTACTTTAATGTCACATAAAAATGTCAAATGAAAGTTCATCCATGTACTTCCTAGTGCTGGTAATAATCGGGGCCGGCATCTCCTTGAAATTGATATTGGTCGGACAGACGTTTCAGAAGAACCTCTTATCTCACGTCTTTAGGAAAAAAACTAGCTTTGAACGATATACATTAGTGTCACACTGAAGTTTGGGTAAAGTACATACAACAGATTGCCAACTCCCACGCAATACAAATACGTCTGAAAACACGAAACTACTTCCGGAAATCAAACAAGATCAGAAACAGTTCCGCACCAGTGCTTACGATTTTGCACGGACAAATGCAACTAGTTGAATCTCTCCCCCAAATTTGAGGTTCTCTTCGTGTTGACTTTAAGCTGCTGTCTAGTAGGCGGACCCATCTAGTCAAGGAATTCCGTGGTCAAATGTGCACAGATCGGCAGAATATCTCAGTTCACAGACACGACAGCTTGTATATCTGTTACAGTGTATAGGTGGCAGGAGGGTTTGTGATTTGGCGCAGACGCGCATGCCCGGCGTCTGCGTGGAAGCTCGTCCGCGAATAGCTTAGAATATGGCGGAATTTATGTTGTTGTGTATTAACCTAACACCGCATTTTCTGGTGTCTCACTATATTGGTAGTTTTGAAAAGTTTGATTCTTTAAAGTTACATATTTGGTAGTTATTGTGTTTGAACTAATTAGTTATTTTTTTTTTGCGTTTCGTCTTTGGAAATCTGGTTTTGTGCTGCGTAAGATACTGTTGCTATCTAGCGTTAAATTATCACATCACCTACCGACCACATTTCTGTTCACGTGAACCTGCGAACATGGATGATGAATGGGGTAAGTGTGTATTTTTATGTGCGATTCTGTTAACAGACATTGGAGTTGTCAAGTTCATCGTTGAAATTGTCATTTTACAGATGCTGATAATTTCGATCCGGGTGACATTAAAACGGCGCCTTCCGTAGGAGCCAATAAGTGGGAAGGCGAGGATGAGGATGAAGACGTGAAAGTGTGTGGCAGTAAAATTATTTATTCTCGACTTTTTAGTTTATTAGCCACTAACAAGATGGAAAAAATATAACTGTGTGAATGTGTATGTGAAAGTTATCGATATAGGAAAGGGGTACTATCGTTAGCTTTTTGTACTAATTATTGCTAAACAGCTGTCAGTCACAGACAAATCAAGATAAGACATACTTTCGGGTTCCGATGACAGCCTGTTCACTTTCAAGTTTCAGTAGTATTATGAATATTGCATTGTATATTGCATTATTACTTGTCATGCTGTTGCAGATTTTGTTCATGTTGTGAAAGTAGGTCATTATATTTGTTGTCAGCTAAATTATTCATTACAGGATAACTGGGAAGATGAAGAAGAAGAAGAGAAGAAGGATGTTGAGAAACAAGAGCCTGCAAAACCTGCCCAGCAGAAAAAATCAAAGAAGATCATAGAAGAGAAGGATGTAAGTGTCATCCAAAATCTTAGGCTTGTTGAAGTGCTGAGTAGACAGTTTTTGAAGGTATGGTAGTCACTATGGTAGCAGTACATATGATGAGCTGTCACGGTATATTGTGTTATACTGTAGAATGGCCTGTTCACCATGTTTACAGTACTGGGAAGGGGGGGTTGTGGTGGATATTGGACAAGTTTCAGTTACTCAGCTGGGGCATGTGTGGTATGAATAGGAACTGTAGTGTTTCAGTTGATGAATAATTTTATTTGTGGCTTACTGCAGAGACCAGTAGTTATTGTCTGTTTCAGTGTAGTAGTAAATTTCACACAGTATATTATTTTTGATGCACTACTGTCAGTTGTAGTTACATGTGTGTTTTTAGTGTGTAGTAGTAATTTAGTCAACACAGTATTGCATTGGTAGTTTACTTTTTATCTGTGCAGCTTATTTTATGGTTTGTATGTAGTAGTATGTTTTAACTTACTCTATATTTCATCGATAATTGACTGTTTATATCGGTAATTTTGGGTTGTGGTTTGGGTGTAATAGTAGTAGTACAGTTTAGTTCACCCAGTATTTCATTGGTAATTCAGTGTTTACAATCAGTAGTTTGGGTGTAGAGTCTAATTGTAATGTTATGGCACCATTGAATGCAGTGAGCTGGTGTATGAGAAGAGTGGAGTCATAGAGTGGGCAGGTAAGGGGGAGCAACTATGAGTGCAGTGTGTCTTCTCGCTTTTTAAAACAAGGGTTTGTGTTCATACTTAGTTATGTCATTTCTTCAGTTGGAGTCTGACAATAATGCTAGTTTTGCATATTCATCTTCAGGTTTGTATCAGAATTGGGTGACCTGATGTTATTGTAAAGTTCTTGAACATGTTGTCCATCACATGCTCATTCTGTGTAATTTGTTTTGAGTTCTTTTACATGTGTGTGTACTGACACATTGTTCCATCATTATTAAATAAAAATCTGTTGTGAGTCAGTTCTTCCATGTCCTGTAGCTTGAAAGTTACATTTTTGCATCTATCTAGTTTTTTACAGTAGACAACATTTTGTTGTTGTTGTATTAAGCTCCAGATGACAGGGAGGCCGACATTGAATATGTTCTTGTTGTGCCAAAATTCTGTCAAAACTAAATGTCTTGAATTTGGGATTGTTCAGTTGGATTATATCTGACAGTTAATTTTTTATGGCATTTTCTTCATAATAGATACTGTGTGTGTCTGTCAACCACTTAATGATATCTTTTCTACTTACCAGATCTGGCATTGCTTGACTTTTTAGCCTAAGGTTTTAACAATATACGTGCCAAATGTAATGTTCATGTCGTGCTATTATTCATGTTGTGCATTTCATCCGTAATTATTCATATACACAGTGTGGTCCAAAAGTTTTAGGACAGATTTTTGTAAAAATCAAAGAAACATGAAGAAGACACATACCTTTTTTTAAATTGAAAATAAGCTCCATTGGCATATATACAGGCTTTTGCACGGTCATACAGTTTCTGAAATGCTGCCGAAAATTTCTCTTTTTGGACCTTCTTTAATTCCAAAGTTACGGCTTCTTGGATCTCAGCAACATCCGCAAAGTGGGGTCCTTTTAACTTCATTTTCAACTGGGGAAACAGAAAATAGTCTGGCAGAGATAAATCTGGAGAGTACAGGGGATGATAAAGGGTTGTAACATTTTTTTGGGTCAAAAATTGTTAAACACTTGCAGCTTTGTGGGCGGTCGCATTATTGCAACAAGAAAAAATCTCAAGAGCAGAACTCAGCTGGATGAACCCATTGAATGTCCTTTGGAGGCGATCCATTACTCCTTTATAAAATTCTGCATTTACTGTTTTTCCCTCTGGTATGAATTCTTTCTCCACAATGCTTTGAGAGTTGAAAAAATTATCAACATGGCCTTGATGCGGGACCTTTGGAATTTCAGTTTCTGCGGCCGAGGGGATGTCTCACTGACCCATTCAGAACTGTTGCTTTGTTTTGGAGTCATAAGCAAAACACCAGGTCTCATGTCCCATAATAATATTGTTAAAAAAATGTTTGTCTGCATCGGCCATCACGATAATGTCTTAGCAAGATGTGACTCGATCTTCCCTTTGTTCAGGTGTCAAGAAGTTTGGAACAAACGTGCACACAACTTTGTCTTTTCCAAATTCTTTTTCAGAATCCGAAGAACTACAGTCTTGGGGATGTTCAAAGATTCTGCTATCATTCTTGATGCGATTTGACAGTCGTTTTTGACCAAATCAGCAACAGCAACAATGTTTACCTCAGTTCAAGTCGATTTTGAATGGCCACCTCTCTCGTCATCTTTTACCAGCTCCCTTCCATCTCAAAATTTAGAATACCACCTAAAAACGTTAGATCAGTTCAGAGCCTCATTCCCATAAGCCTTTTGCACCAATACTAGTGTTCCTGTCGCAGATAGACCGGGTTTGAAACAAAATTTTATGGCAACTCTTCATTTCCGCCATCCAGGATGTATAAAGAAAACTGACTTTACAAGACAAATTATAACTCATAAACTGTCAAAGATAAACAAACAAAACTCAGTGTGTGAATGGATGTTGTTTGAAAGTACTTAGTGGGTTGGTCGATAAGTCCCTAGTTCTTTTATTTAAAAAAATCATTCCTAAAACTTGTGGATCGCACTGTGTACACTAACATATGGACACAGCAGACATTAAAGTTGTACATAAGCTTGTATGCTCCTACATGCTTCAGTGATTAAATTGCCACCTTTGGGGGGATCGAAGTGCAAAGGAATGCATAACACCAATGCATTATTCTGTTGTTTAGCTAATTAAAATTTTAAAATTATAAAATGTATGTAATAGCAACCATAAAATGCAATATTGAGGACACTATGGTTATTGCATTGCTGATACGGTCTTGGTTAAAATTAAGTTTTTATAGGATGGGCAGTCAGCATACACACATCTGGTCTTGATATGCTCAATTCAGAAGGACCAAGTCCTTGTGATGTACGGTGGTGTGTATTATGTATTCCTTTGTATTTAGGTCCCCCCAGAAGATGGCGATTTAGTCACTGAAACATGTAGGATGGCACAAGCTTATGTATGACTTAATTTCTGTTGTGTGTATGTGTGTGTTGGTGTATATGAATAATTTTAGTGCCAGTCTCCAGGAGTGGGACATGATGGAAATGCCATGCACCATACTTCCAATTCAGTTCTTTTAAAGTTTATCACTGGTTGAAATGGGAATACATTTATCAGTGTTGGAAGTAGATCTGACTTTTTATTGATGTGATTGCTGCTGCATTCTACTGGATATGATGGTAATTAGACATGCATGAGAAATGGTGGCTCATAGTTTTGCCACAGTGGGTGTGCATATACACTGATGGCTGTTCCAGCCGGCTGATAAGCAATGGGTTAGGGATTAAAGTAGGCTTATGAGATCACCATGCTGTCTGTGTGTTATTCAGTCTGATCTTTTGAACCTGTCAGTGGATTTTCATGAAACTTTATATGAATGCTACACTGTGTGTGTGTGTGTGGACATGTCAGTCCCACTTTCCTAAAATCACTAGTAATGGTGAGTAGAGAAAGAAACAAGGAGGTAAGAGTCACTAATGCCACTTATTAGGGGTCCTGAACTGATTGATGGTGCTAAATGTTGGAAAAATATGCAGTTTTCATTAAGATTTTTTTTTTTTTTGGTAGAATATGTGATAATTCGGTGGATGCATATTTTCTTTATCATTTGGTTTGGTTTACTAATGAGTCATTGTTGATAGGCATGTGAGATATAGTGTGGAAGTAGATGGTTAAAGTACCTGCATTTTAGATGTGAAGCGGTTGCAAATATGATGACAGTGTGGAATTTTGAGTTTATTTGTATTAAGTGATTTAAAGTACCTTAAGTATTACTTGGAAAAAATAGAATAGAATAAAATTACAGTAAAAATAATAGGTTTTTAGGACTAGAAATGTGTATAGTAGGGAAGTAAAGTTTGTAAGTTCTGCTTGAATTTCTTTTTCATCTTTCTGAAACTCAAGCTGGCCCTGATGGGGAGGAGATTTGAGAATGTCATGATTGAAGAGCAACTGGAAGCTACATTTACTGAGTTCAAAACACAGGACCTCTGCAAATGCGTGTTGTGTCATGTATTGGGCAGTTAGTCTCTGGACCCTTACTGCAGTCAGCCAGTTTCAGTCACAGGGCAGTCTGTGTAGGATCTGTGGTAGACAGAGTATTACTGAGACATGTTTTTCTTTGAGTACTTCAGTTTTCCCTTATCATTGTCATTTCACCAATGCTGCATCCATATATTTCATTCAGGTGTGACCAATACTATATAATATTAGCAGTTGACATAAACTTTAATTATTTCGCAGCAAGTAGCATCAATTTCTTGCTGATGTTTCAGGACATCCTATCAGTCCCATCTTCAAAGGTCAAGAAGATGGGACTGATAGGTTGTCTTGAAATGTCAGCAAGAAATTGACACTACCTGCTGTGTAATAACCCTTGACACCCGCTGTGCAATAACCCTTGACACTACCCGCTGTGCAATAACCCTTGACACTACCCGCTGTGCAATAACCCTTGACACTACCCGCTGTGCAATAACCCTTGACACTACCCGCTGTGCAATA
>Ga0123355_10014917_pt1 | contig 12173 bp, 8 predicted proteins | sample TergutEmb28metaG_3_FD_89872 | JGI IMG/M metagenome (GOLD analysis project Ga0123355, IMG submission 89872) | Embiratermes neotenicus P1 segment gut microbial communities from Petit-Saut dam, French Guiana - Emb289 P1 | ecosystem: Host-associated > Arthropoda: Insects > Digestive system > Gut ...
AGATTTTTCGCAGTGCAAGGAGGTGCTGACGACGCTTGCCCATAAGGCAAGCTAGGAAGTGCCGACGCGGCAATGCGGAAAATCTGTGCAAAGGCGCGAAGCTGCTTATTCCTGGATAGGCTCAATATATTTTGTTTAAATCCCTGAATTTAGTTAGGCTGCCTAAGTATGCAAGTTCAACAGTACCGGTGGAGCCGTTTCGCTGCTTGGCTATTATTACTTCGGCATGGCCTTTTTTTAAGGTGTCTGGGTTGTAATACTCATCCCGGTACAGGAAGGCCACAACATCCGCGTCTTGCTCTATTGCGCCGGATTCACGTAGGTCGCTTAACATGGGGCGGTGGTCTTTTCTGGCTTCTACTGCACGGCTTAGCTGGGCCGCCACCAGCATTGGTACATGCAGTTCCTTGGCCAAGCCCTTTAACGAGCGGGATATTTCCGAAATTTCTTGCTGCCTTGACTCCGGCCTTGAACTTGCAGGCGAGGTCATAAGCTGCAGGTAGTCTACCACCACTAACCCCAGGTTACGTTCGGTTTTAAGGCGGCGGCATTTTGCCCGCATTTCGGTTATGGTTATGCCAGGCGTGTCATCCATATATAGGGGCGCGCTGGAAATGGCCGGCATACATTCAGATATTCTGTCCCAATACTCGGGGTTATTCAAGTTGCCTGTACGCAGCAGATGTGAATCAATCCCGGCTTCGGCGGAAAGCAGACGGTTTGCCAGCTGTTCCTTAGCCATTTCTAAGCTGAAAAAAACTGTAGGGATATTGTTTCGTATCGCGGCATGTTGGGCTATATTAAGCAGAAGGGCGGTTTTACCCATAGAAGGTCGCGCGCCTATGAGAATAAGGTCTGACGGCTGTAGGCCGGCTGTAATTTTATCGAAATCTTTGAATCCGGTTTCCACACCTGTGGCTTTGCCTTGGTTTTTGTGCAGTTCTTCCAATTGCTCCAGTGCGGTTACTATTATATCGCCTATATGGGAAAAGTCCCGGGTGTTGCGCCGCTGAGACAGTTCGAATATGCTTTTTTCCGCCATTTCCATTATTGCAACTATATCTTCCCGGGCATCGTACCCGGCATTGGTAATGGTTGTGGATATTTTTATCAGCTGCCTTAGCAGAGATTTTTCCGACACTATTTGGGCGTGATGGCGGATATTGGCCGTGGTGTAATACGCCGCCGCAAGTTGCACTATTCTGTCGCGGCCTATTTGCTCAAGCAGGCCTTTCTCGCTTAGCTTGTCGCTTAGGGTTACAACGTCTACCGGCTCCCCTTTGGTAAACAGGTCTATCATAGTCTCATATATTGCCTGGTTATCCGGCCTGTAGAAGTCCGGGCCATGCAGTATTTCATAGGCGGCGGCAATGGCTTCCCGGTCAAATAACATACTGGCAAGTACCGCTTGCTCTGCCTCCATATCATGGGGCGGGATACGGGGCACTATTGGTTGGATTGGCTGGTTAGTAATTATTGGTTCCGTCATTTCGTTCACTCCGCCGGTGCTACTTCAAAATTTACTGTTGCGCTTACCTGAGTGTGCAGCTTTGCAGTGGCTGTGTACTTGCCTACGGACTTTACCGGCTCTGTAAGATTTATCTTCTTCTTGTCTACCGTTACCCCCAGCTGGGATTGGATGGCCTCGGCTATTTCCTTATTGGAAATAGAGCCAAACATGCGGCCCGTATCTCCTACCTTGGCGCTTATTATTACAGGCTTTGCTTGAAGTTTATCGGCTATTTCCTGTGCTGATTTTACTTCCTGGGCTACTTTATGCTCGGCCTTTTTATGTTGGGCATTAAGCGAAGCCAGGTTAGCATCACTAGCCTCGATAGCCAGCTTACGAGGAAATAAGAAATTGCGGGCATGGCCGTCAGATGCGTTTACTACCTGACCTTTTTTGCCGGTGCCTTTTACATCTTCCAGTAAAATTACTTTCATATGGGCCTCCTTTTATACTGATTCTTTTGGCCTAGTATAGCATACTGTAAAGGAAAGTGGTTTAGTTTGACATTCATCAAGGGGTTTGAGAAAATGACAGTCCATTACTTGGCTTTTAACAAGGGATATTGTATTTCGCTGTATCGTTTGCGGTCCGATGAAAGGAATTGAATCATGAAAACTGTGTCTACCCTACAAGATTTAGATATCCCTCCCAAGCACCAACGGTTTATTTCCGAGTTTCTTCGTCAAGCAAAAGAAATCAATACCTTTGATAAAATTGATACATTTATCCTTTTTGGCAGCTGTGCCCGTGGTGATGCACATGAACAAAGTGATGTTGATATCTTGGCAGTTGGTGACGGTTTGGGTGACGAAACTCTTTTTGACCTATATGACTGTGAATGGTTTCCGGGACGTGAAAGGAAAGAAGATTTTGTTAATAGCGATGTTTTTGTGAATGACCGCAAATTTTTTGATAAGCAGAAGCAGGTTGTTGGGAGTTTCCAGTGGCGTGTAAACAAAGATGGAGTGAATCTTAATGGATTATTATGAAATAGCTGAGGAACCCTTACTGGCTGCGTCTTCGCTACAAAACGACGGGTTGTATCGCATGTCCGTCTGTATGGCAACATTGGCTATTGACTTACTGCTTAAATCCGTTTTGTATCGTATGGATAGTACCAGTGGTTTACTAATGGGGCATGACCATATCGGGATGTTACGTACAATTGAAAAACGCTATCCTAAGCCGAAATTGCGCACTGTAGTAAAACTGAGCCGAAAGTATTTCAATGACTCGCGCTATTCAAATAATGATAATTTCCCCACATTTACAAAGGAATTGGCGAAGGATTTCATTGACTATGTACAGCAAGTGAAGGATTATGTAGATATAGACTGTCAAGCTACTCTCGATGATTTTCTAAATAGATTCAACAAACGTAATTCATAGTCATAGAATAATTAAACTACTCATCCCCTCTCTACTGAGTTGTGCGAAAGCGAAATCCGAATTTACAATAGGAGGTTATTATGAATCTTCAAGAACTGCAAAACAATTTCAATCGCGAATTTCCCCACAGCAGGGAACCGCGATTTTTTTATGCCCCCGGCCGGGTAAACCTGATTGGCGAGCATATAGATTATAACGGCGGATACGTTTTCCCCTGCGCCCTAACCATGGGCACCTATGCCGCAATCAGCCGCCGTGACGATAATCTTATACGGTTGGTAAGCGGCAATATTGAACCTGCGGTTACAGTAAACATAGAGGATTTGTCTTATAACCCCGCCCATAGCTGGGCCAATAACCCAAAGGGCGTGACAAAGCTGCTTGCAGACATGGGCCATAAGCTGGGCGGCTATGATATGTATATCTGGGGCAACCTGCCAAACAGCGCCGGGCTATCCTCCTCGGCAAGCCTGGCGGTACTTACGGCCCTGGCGCTGGATACCATTTTTGGCCTTGGCGTATCGCCTGTTGAAAGGGCACTGTTATGCCAACGAGTAGAAAATGAATATATAGGCGTAAACTGCGGGATTATGGACCAATTCGCCTCTGCTATGGGCCGGAAAGACCATGCTATTCTGCTTAACTGCGGCAACTTAGAATATGAGTATGTACCCCTGGAGTTGGGCGATTATCAATTAGTAATAGCCAACAGCAACGCAAGCCGCGCCCTGGCCGACACTAAGTACAACGAGCGCAGGGCAGAATGCGACCGCGCACTTGAAATTTTGCGCAAGGTAGCAGACATAAAAAACCTATGCGATTTAGATTCAATCAAGTTCATGGAATATTCCAAAGCAGCCTTTGGCGAAGCAGTTGTGAATCACGGGATGCACTGGGTTACGGAATCACTGGCCCCCCCTGACTTAAAGGATATTCCTCCCCCCACCGAAGAGGTTACGGCGTTTATACGCGCATATCACGCCGTAAGCGAAAATGAGCGCGTAAAGTACGCTGTGGCAATGCTAAAGCGCGGTGATTTGTCTGCCCTTGGTTTTGCCATGACATGTTCACATGTATCGTTAAGGGACTGCTACGAAGTTACCGGCTATGCCTTAGATTCCCTAGCGTTGGCCGCATGGGAGTTTGATTGGCTTGGCGGGCCACCCTGGGATATGCCATTGCCTAAGATTGAAGTGCCGGCAAAGAATGTATCTTTAACGGCTAAAGTATTGGGTTCGCGTATGACGGGTGCCGGCTTTGGCGGATGCACGGTTAGCATCGTTCATAAAGACAGCGTAGAAGAATTTATCCGGGAAGTCGGCAAACGTTACACAGAGTTAACGGGGCTAACGGCGGATTTCTACGTAGCCAAAACCGATGATGGCGCACGGGAAGTATATTAGCCGCAATGGTACATAGCCGAAAAAGGTTTACCATTAGTATCAAAACCCAATCATTGCGAGTCTGGCCGTATTGAAACCCTCTCGAGCCGATAGGAGGCAAAACCATGGCAATTTTAGTAACCGGCGGCGCAGGATATGTAGGCAGTCACACAGTAGCCGCACTAATAGAGCGCGGCATGGAAACAATAGTAGTAGATAACCTAGAAAAAGGCCACAAAGAAGCCATATGGCCCGGCGCAAAGTTTTACGAAGGGGATTTATGCGATACCCCCTTCACAGATAAATTATTCGCAGAAAACCCCATTACAGCCGTAGTACATTTCGCAGCCTATTCCTTAGTAGCAGAAAGCGTAGCAAACCCCGCAATGTACTACGATAATAATGTTGTGGGAACCCTACAACTGCTTAAAGCCATGAACAAGCACAATGTACGCTCCATAGTATTCTCCTCAACGGCCGCAACCTACGGCGAACCGGAGGCTGTACCCGTAACAGAATGCGCCCCGGAGCGCCCGGTAAACCCCTACGGGGAAAGCAAGCTGGCAGTAGAGCGTATGCTTAAATGGTTTGACGGCGCATACGACATAAAACATGTTATCCTGCGATACTTTAATGTAGCCGGTGCCCACGAAAGCGCTAAAATAGGCGAAGACCATAACCCGGAAACCCACCTGATACCCATGATTCTACAAACAGCCCTAGGCAAACGGGAATCCTTCGACTTATACGGAGACGACTACAAAACCCCAGACGGCACATGCATCCGTGACTATATCCACGCCACAGACCTGGCCGACGCCCATATTCTGGCCCTGGAGAAACTAAAGAAAGAACCGTCATCCGCCCTATATAATTTAGGAAGCGGAAGCGGCTTCTCAAACAAAGAAATCCTGTTAGCGGCAAAGAAAATCACAGGCATAGATATCCCCGTGCGCTTTGCGCCCCGCCGTGCCGGGGACCCCCCGGTGCTGGTCGCATCTTCAGATAAGATTAAGAAGCAGCTGGGCTGGAACCCCACTCGCACCCATATAGATAATATTATACGCACAGCCTGGGCCTGGCACAGCGCCAACCCAGACGGCTTTAAAAGCAAAACCCGGTAACCCCTATAATATTAGCCCATAAGAAAAGCACGATGCTAAGCCCATCATTTCTCATTTGACAGCCAGGCATTCGTGCTTTATTATGCTACAGGTTTTGACGCAGCACTTATTGCGAAAAGCCGCATACATATTCCACTTTTTTGTTTCATAACTGTAATAAATATGCTATTGCATATAAGCACAAAAACGTTTACACTATCCACAGCGTTCTTACGGGGCACCCCTTACGTAAATAATGAACCACCTCGTAAGATAACCTTTGCGCAACCGGTCGCATACTATGCTAAAAGGGTAGCGCGTTACATAAGTACTAACCGCAAGCCGCAACATCCATGTTAATACAAAGTAACCAGTTAGTTAAACTTTTGTAATCAATACCCTCTTGCTTTAATCGCGATTACCGTATAAAATGTCTCCAGATTGAATCTTCGCTGAAAGTGAAGCCGCAGCAGGAGACATATAAAGGGTTCGCTTTTAACCCCAACCCGTTATATACTATGATACTGAAGCGGGGATGGTAAGATTTTATATCGGTGTTTATCACCCAAAATTGGCTGTAGCATTACATCACGCCGTTATTACAAACGATACATAACAAAAGGCGTGACTGCTGCGTTAAAGGGTGATTGACATATATAGTTAAGGCATGACTACATGCTTTAATACAAAAAAAATATCTCAAAAGGAGAGATGAAACATGCGAAATGCAATGAAAAAATTCGTTGCAGCAGTACTTACAGTCGCAATGTTGATGAGTATGGTTACGGTGGCATTTGCAAATCCGCCAACTACACCTAACCAAGTAACCAACCCAGGTGACATCACATTACGCGACCATAACGCGGAGGTTAGCCTCACAATTCATCATTGGCTAAACCCCTTTATTGACGGCGATACCTCATATGCATGGTCCCCGTTCGCAACTCCGTTACCTTCTTTCCCCCATCCGGGCCCAGGTTCTTTCCATCCGGATTTTACAGGGCGGGTAGCAGTTGAAGACGCACGCTGGCACGCAGTACGCCTAAACGCACCGGCCCAATGGGCAGGCAATGCAATCCCAACTTATGTTACAAACTTCTTTGCCCATCCAGACGCTGAATGGAACAACGCTACTGGCGCACTTATAGCCGGTTTCGGCGGCGGCACTACCATTAATGGTTGGTCTGTATCCAGCTTGCGCGTAACAGACGATACAGACACTGATGGTATTGTGCACTGGAACGCTGGCGATTTGCACGATGCAGTAGCAGACTTTACCGCTGCGGGACAACTCGCCAACCCAGGCCGTGCCCAAGGTATGTGGCTCGTATGGGAAGAATATGTACCCGGCGGCCCTCACACCGGTGAAGACACAATGATCCACGACCCCTTCCTGGTAAACCTGCCAACATTTGTTCATCGCCCCAATAACGCTGGCCCAACCGGTGATTTCCATATCGGTGGTGCAGCAAACGGCAGATGGGTTATAGGCGGCTCACCTGACATGGAATACCTGCAAGTATGGTACGAAGCAGGCAGCATGTGGGTATACTTCTACGATGGAACTGGCTGGGAACCCGGTGATGCCCCTAACGGTAACCGCGTATACCAAAACCGCCCAGGTTACTGGGTATACCACGTAAACGTATTCCCCAAACCATCAGAACCACCAATTCTTGAAAAAGAAATTCGTGAAACCAGGCCAGGTATGGTATACGTTCCAGGCCCTGATCTTGGCAGTGGACCAACTCCAGGACATTGGGAATCATACACCGTTCTCGAATGGGAATTCAGAATAGGTATCCCTGCAGAACTAGGTGCTGCTGACCGTTATCCGGTAAACAACCCAGCCAACACCCCGGCTCCTGGTAATGGTTCAAACCTTCCATTATCTGTAACCGGTGCTTCCTCTACGCCAATGCCTTCTGAAACATGGCTTGACGTTGCACCATCACCAACAACCGATCCTGGCACAGTGCAAAACGCACCTATTCCTGGTACCCCAGCTACTTACGGCCAGGTACCGTACTTCCCCAACAGATATGGTTACATTAACCAAAACTCCTTCGCAATAGTACGCGACGTACTTGACTGGAGACTCAGGCTTGACCCAGACTCTGTTGAGTTAACATTTGACACGGCAGTTTATGATCCAGGTCCAAGTACATGGACCTTCGGCAACGAGGAGTTCCCACGCACAGCAGGCCCAGGCCCACTTGGAGCAGTGCACTGGATTCTCGTTAACACCATAATCAACTTCGATCCACAACAAGTACCTCCAGGTTCAGGCAACTGGGTTGCAGATGATATCGTTATCCCCAACAACACCCCAGGCGTTCCCGCAAGAGTAGTAGAATTCTGCCCATTGAAACATGTTGCTGGTATGGAGCAAGGCATCAACGTGTTCTGGATACACCTCACAGACGCAGGTAGGCAGTACATTGCTGCCAATCACGGCCGTGTATTCAACAGCGACGAGCCAGACTACGGTTTCATCCGCATCGAATTCGACACCATAGCACGCCTTGTTACCGACCAAGAATTTGAAGGCGGCAACCCAGATATTCATGGCGTAATCAGAAACGAAGGTACACTCAACTTTGGCCGCGACCCAATGGTTAACTCCAGCGACCGCGATCCAGGTGATGACGATAATACCGAAACTTTGATGGCTATCAGAATCAACAAAATTAACCCATCACGTGATACATTGGATGGCGCAGTCTTCTTCCTATGGCACGCAGATGATATGACAGGTGACGGCACAGAAGCCGACCCACGTGTACCAATATCAGTTGCTGGCCCTGCTGGTCCTAATGCTTTCGAATGGCCTGCCGGTAGCGGTGACTTCGTACGCCCACCAATCCGCCGTGCAATATCCGGTCCAGAGTTTGCAATTGTTGGCTCGAATAATTATCAGCTGGTATGGGATGCGTCAGCAAATGGCGGCGAAGGTGCTTATGTACTACCTCCGGTAGGACCAGGTAGAATTCCAGCCACTCTTCCATCACCAGCACTAGCCGGAACAACTACATCCTTCTTCTTCGCCCCTATTTTCATGGGCAGCACAAACCCATTAAGGCCTCACGAAATGTATGGCCAACGTGCCGGTCAAGCTACATTCAATGGCTTACCAGAAGGCGACTGGTACTTGCTTGAGTTCCAAGCACCTCCAGGAGGCTACCGTCGTATCGAAGGTTTCAGAAGAATCACCCTTTACGCCGATACCGGTTACGCTGCTCAATCTAACGCATACACCGTTGGCGTATACGTAACCAACACCCGCGACTTCGAATTGCCACTAACAGGTGGCGCCGGCACAATCATGTTTACCGCCGCTGGCGTATCCCTCATGGGTGGCGCAGGCCTCTTCCTCTTCCTTGCAAGGAAAAAGGATAAAGCCCGCAGCAAATAATTAACAAAGCGTAACTAAAATACGCGCAGCATAATAAAGGGGCAGAGAAAACCTCTGCCCCTTTTTTACACTAGGAAACCATTTACGGTTCCCGCTCTTAATTGGGAACAAAAACGTGAAAACTGCGTTTCTATGCGAGAGAGGGGGTACACATATGAGAAGAGCATTATCAACATTTTTACTTGTAATAATGATGCTGGCCGGTGTTGGATTTTTTGTGTACCCAGATGTGGCAAGCTGGTGGAACGGGCGTAACCAGCGGGGCATGGTTGTAGCCTACGATGAAGAAGTATCACAAATGTCATATGCGCGCCGCAATGCAATGCTGCAGCAGGCTCACGAATACAATGCAGCCCGCCCCGATATAGCCATCTCAGACCCATTTGCGGATGCTTCCGCCTTACCTGATACATATTTAGAAATACTAAACGTTAGCGACGTAATGGCAAGAATAGAAATACCCGCGATAAATGTAAGCTTACCCATACTTCACGGCACCAGTACCGCAGTATTAGACGTTGCTGCAGGGCATCTTATGGGCACCCACTTCCCTGTTGGGGGGTATGGCACCCATTCTGTTATCACTGCCCATTCAGGGCTAAGCAATGCCAGGATGTTTACAGACCTGTTAAGTGAACATGTGGGCTACGGCACTATATTTTTTATCACGGTTTTGGACCAACGCTTGGCTTATATGGTTGACGATGTTCAAGCCGTATATCCTCATGAAGTTGACGCCCTGCGGGTTTACCCCGGCAGGGACCTGGTAACTCTAATAACCTGTACCCCCCTTGCAGTAAACTCTCACAGGCTGCTGGTGCGTGGTACAAGAATCGAATACTCGCCATATTTGATAGACGATATCGTCCCCTACATCACCATTTTTGACACCAACTGGCGCCTTATTGTAACTTTCGGAATTTTCCTGTTATTTATCTTAGTCTTCTCGATTTACCAGTTAATAAGGATTTTGCGCGGGCGGCATAGTAAGATGCTGGAGCGCAAAATAGAACAACTAGAGCGTCAGCTCGCGATTCAGAAACAAAAAGCAAAAAACCCTGCCTACGCGGCAGGCCTTAACAACGAATTCAACGACCCTTATATAGCAATCCCCGCAAATCAAAACCCGGAAGACGATGAAGAAACTCCTAAGAAACGTCATATAAACCCGGCCATCTTAAAACGGGTGCAGGCTCAAGCAAAGCGCCGCAAGGCCCATCAACTATACATGCGCAAGGTATCGGCAGGTATAGCAATATTACTGATGGTAGTTGGGGCCGGTATAATGTTCTACCCCCGTGTGCAGCAGCATCTTCACACCCGGTACGCGGAATCTATAATTAACGAGTGGCGAAACAATCATGACGAATACAGGGCGCGCATGATAATGCGTTGGCATAATGAGCGGGAAGAATTTTTCGAAACCGTGTCCGATGTATCCATAGCTTACAACGGTGACATTGTCATCGCCGACAGCGGTCATATTTTCTTAAACCACGCAGCCGATATCGCCTTTGGCGCAAGCGGTTCGCCAGGCATCAATAATCATGGATATCTTACCTTGGGGGGGGCGCCTGTTGGCAATAACGGATACATAACCGTAGGTGATATTTCGGTAAGCCACAACGGCAGCCTTAATATCAGCACCACTGGCAGTATCTCCATGGAAAACCTGTCCCTTAGCCCAAGCGGTGATGTGTATGTAGGCAATTACAACATAGGTAATATAGCAATAGAAGTCCCAGATTATTCAGGTTTTAACCTAGATTTCCTGTTCAACTTCTGCCCAATAAACGACGACCCATTCTACTGGCTATATAAAGAGATGGTTGACTACAATTACGAACTAGATGAAGACAACCAGGCAGGTCTTATAAGCCTGGCCGCCACAGAAGAAGTAGACTTTAGCGTAGTAAATAACGGCGGTTTTTCTGAAGAAATGCTGGGCTACATCACAATTGAAAGAATGGACATAATCTTGCCAATATTTGCCGGCTCAAACCACAGTAACATGCTGCGGGGCGCGGCACACCTGACCCAGTCCTCGTTGCCGGTAGGCGGAATAAACACAAACTCCGTAATTACCGCACACAGGGGGTTAAGCCGTGCCAGGATGTTTAGGGATATACATCTTTTGCAAATTGGTGACGAAATACGTATAACAAACCATTACGAAACCCTAGTTTACAGGGTTGTAGACCCTTACCACATGATTGAAGCCATGCCAATTTATAAGATCTATGTACCCGGCGTAGTAATACAGCCATATGAAATAGGTTCAATAAAAATTAGACCCGGGCGTGACATGATAACTCTTATGTCATGCTACCCATACAGATTTGATACACAAAGGATTTTAGTTTTTGCAGAAAGAGTGCGGAACTAGCATCAGGCAAGGGTTAAAATAGCAAGTGAAGCTACCTCACGGGAGGAGAGAAAGAAGAATGAAAATCATACGGAAAATAACCGAATCTCAACAGGTACTGTTAAGGATGCTGTTATTAATATCAATAATTGCTACTGTTACAGTGCTGGGGTTGGTTTCACCGGCTAGGCAAACCATTGCTGACCCATACAATAACGACAATGGCTACAATGGTTATGACGTAAATGGCGATAATGGATATGACGACAATGGTAACGGCGACAACGGATATGACGATAATGGCAACGGCGGTAACGGTAATGGGGAAGAGCCCCAGCCTACACCAGAGCCGGTAAGAATAACCTTTATGATTGAAGAAGGTACTGGCAATGGTGCTACTTTCCGCGCAGACGAAAATTTGCTTGTACCTAACAGTCCTAGCCGTGACGGTTTTAGTATTGTAAGGGTAAGTGATTTCAGGATTGATGTGCTTTGGCCTTACGGGTACCCACTTACACTGCCAACGCAATTGCTATGGGGGCATCCACCTGTTTATGTTGGGAACCCTCCGGTAAACAGGTTGCTCTTCCCTATGAATATCCCAGGCCTTCCAGATGACCCTACAGATGAAGATGACGATTTTATATATTGGTTTACAGGTTGGGTAGAGGATGCGCAATTTGGACACGAGCGCATATTACTTTCCTGGGCTGATAGAACACCAGCTGAGAATGGCCCGGATGCGAATGGCAATAGCCGTGGGTGGCAGGTTGTAGACACAATCTCACCAACTGAGAATTTAGTATTCTATGCAGAATTTCAGCCGAAACGGCCAGAAGCGACCCCGACACCAACTCCAACCCCCACACCGACGCCAACTCCAACCCCCCCACCGACGCCAACACCACCCCCCCCCCCGACCCCCACCCCCCGCACCGACGCCAACCCCAACACCGACCCCGACACCACCTCCAACCCCCACACCGACGCCAACTCCAACCCCCACACC
>Ga0123355_10014918_pt1 | contig 12173 bp, 8 predicted proteins | sample TergutEmb28metaG_3_FD_89872 | JGI IMG/M metagenome (GOLD analysis project Ga0123355, IMG submission 89872) | Embiratermes neotenicus P1 segment gut microbial communities from Petit-Saut dam, French Guiana - Emb289 P1 | ecosystem: Host-associated > Arthropoda: Insects > Digestive system > Gut ...
ACACACACACACAACATTCTTGTCACCACAACACATACACAACATTCTTGTCACCACAACACATACACAACATTCTTGTCACCACAACACACACACAACATTCTTGTCACCACAGCACATACACAGCATTCTTGTCATCACAACACACACAAACATTCTTGTCACCACAACACACACAACATTCTTGTCACAACACACACACACACACACAACATTCTTGTCACCACAACACATACACAACATTCTTGTCACCACAACACATACACAACATTCTTGTCACCACAACACACACACAACATTCTTGTCACCACAACACACACACAACATTCTTGTCACCACAACGAAATTCAATTCAGTTTATTTTGCATTCATTTGAATCATAGGGGTTCTGACCCTTTGGATATGGAACTTGTCAAAACAGAATATGTTTACAAATATTATACCTGATGTAAGATATGACACAATACAATTAACCTCAGGATGTATCTACATAGCCAACATTCTGATTGTAATGTAGCTGTGGAGAGTTATATTAGCTATGGTGTATAATATAATATTTAGAATAGTATATGATAAATCACAATAAAACAGTAACACCATATATGTGGAAGATACTGAAATTTATTGGATATTAATACAGTTATTAAAATACTATGAGATTAGAGGTATTTACAAGTTAATTCTGATATTATTGTTATTATAATATTCATTTAATGAGGAGAAGGATTTTGTGTATAAAATTTTTTTACTGCCCTTTTAAATGTTCTTGGATTATCAGGGTATATTTTGCTGTCCCGTGTAAGACCACTGAAAAATCTTAATACCTGAATAATAAACTCCTTTTTGGTAAATGTTCAAATGTGCCCTAGAGAGGTGTAGTTTGGAAGTGTGCCTGGTGTTTATGATGTGTATTTCAGAATTTGTAAAATACTGTTCCCTATTATTTGACACAAATGTAAGTAAGGAAAGTATATATTGTGACATCAGTGGTAAAATCTTTAATTCTTTGAACAAATTTCTACAAGATTCTCTGTTACCACATCCCATAATAATCCTAATTGCCCTTTTCTGCATTCTAACTACCTGAATGCTATGGGAGGAATTTCCCCAAAATATTATTCCATAAGTCATTGAAGCATGGAAAAGGGAATGGTAAATCATAATAATAGCATTTGTATTTACACAGGGCTTAACAGATCTAATTATACAGCAAGCAGTATTCAGTTTATTTATTGAGTGGTCTATGTGTGGTTTCCAGGAAAGTGCATTATCAACTATTAGGCCAAGAAATTTAGTGTATAGGTTGTCAGAAATTCTATTATTATCTAAGCACATACTTATGTCAATGGGTTGGATGTTCTTTGTCTTGAAGTGTATGTAGTGAGTTTTTACAATGTTTAATGAAAGAAAGTTCTTTTTTTAGCCATGTATTAACATTTCCAAGAACTGTTTCAGTATTCACATGGAATTCCATAAAGTTACTATGAGTGAAAAGTAAGCTTGTATCATTGGCAAACAAACACATACACAACATTCTTGTCACCACAACACATACACAACCACATGCATCCATCAACTTGTATTAACCAACATATACAGCCTCTCAAATTAATTTCCATAATACTACAGTGACAATAATCATCTGTGACATGAATCTATTTTATATAATGATTGCCCTATGGATCATGACTATAATCCAGAAATTCATTTAGAGAATAAAATTAATTTTTATAAATATATTAATAAGTTTTTCAATTTTCCTACAAACCGCTTCTTGTTTTCTAGAACGATGACTATATATCTGGGTAATTTATTAAAAATTTTAACATTCATGCTGTAAACACCTTACTGAAGTGACAGACATTTTGAACAAGAGTTGTATAGGAATGGAACAGAACCCCTATAAACATCGTGATGGTGCATATAGGTAGAAGCAGCTTACACTAATGTGGTGACGCTCCTTCAGGTTGTACAGTGCACAGAAGTTAATTACAATGTCATCTTATAACTTTTTAATCTATGTTATTCTTTTGCTTTAAAAAAACTACAGCAATTTCTAAAGAAAGTCTTATAGAACAAAGTGGAATAAGTGGATCTGTAAACCTGCATAAGTTCCATATAGACTGTGTCATAAACCTTACATCTGTTAATGTCTACTCACCAAAGACAGTCAGGTTAAAATGTTTTTCCTTTGATGATGCTTTATTTGAGCCATTGCAAATATAAATTCCTCCATCATGTGGGTGCACTTTTGAAATCTCAAGAATTCTTTTATCTTTTGACAGGAAAACATTGGATGCAGTGCTGTAAAGCAAACAGTTACAGTTCATCTACAATACTCATACGGAATTCTTCTGCCCTCTCTGTCTGGTGGTGATAGTGGGTTTCAAATGAGATCACACACGCAAGCTATGAGTATCTCATGGTGGTGTTGATGAGTATCTGAGTGTTCTGAGCTGCTACACTGTGTTCCTGTATTAGTGGCTCCTGACATTACTGACGATTATGATGCCTTCACTTTCAAGAACCAAGCAGTCTAAGAAGAACAGCCAATGAAGGAGACACATGGCAATGCACATGGCCACAACAGATACAACATATCTGGATAGGCTGGGTTGTGAAAATCCTTAGATCCCTAGAAATTATTTTTCAACATATGATATTGTACTGCAATTAAATGAGTTTTGAATTCTGTACTTTGTGTTAAATTGTAACTGATGACAATTCCACAGCATGAAAGATGCTGCACTGATGTCTCTAATAAGGACCATATACTGTAACTGCTTGACACAAATCTAATTTATAAACCACTTCCATTCTCAAAAGTGGGAGCTAAGGCTGGAAACTGACAACTAAAAGTCTGAACTGGTTGGCACAACAATAGCTTCTCCCTACAATAAACAAATAAGCATCATTTTTGTAGCATGCATTAAGGCAGAAATCAGCGTGCATGATTACACATTTTGGTAATATTTGTTGTGATGCTAACTTTCAACAGATGCTCAAATTTCAAGTCCAAGTCCAGCAGGCAAACAATCCAAAAAGTTCTCCTAGAACTGCTTGACACTTAAGATGAAGGTACTATGATCCATCAAATGTCAGGAAATACTCATGTGGTAACATGGTGTCACAGTCCAGAAGGACCAAACTTCACCAAAACCATTGTGAGAAACTCAAACCTCCACATGGGTTTACCTAGGTCCATAACTCCATGATTATCGAGTTCTTCATGGGCACTATGAAGACAGAATGTGATAACGAAGTGCAAAGAACAGTACTGCAGCATTAAAATTTCAAAATGTGATTTGAGTCAAGCAAACTGCAAAAATACAGCATGCAGCTTTACTGTATACCAACATGTGTTAGCAAAATATACGCATGGATTCAAGCCTCTTCAGATGTGATGCCATGTCACTGGGTGAGTGGTTCCTGGCATTGACTGTTTCAGCCAAGAAGCTCAATGGGACCCTGATTCTTCAAAATGTCAGGAAATACCCAGTGACACAGAATACTCTACTTTCAGCAACACTGCCGTGGGGGGTGGGGGAACCGCACACACGCACACACAGACTGAGACACATGCATATGCCTACACAGACACAATTGCAGTTTTAGAACTCACTTAACATTCAGGTCCAATCCATCCTTTGTCCATCTGATCTGTGGTTCAGGTAACCCATTAATCAGACACTGCAACAGAACAGCTTCACCTTTCACAGCTTCTTGTACTTCTTCAACAGGACCATCCAAATCTGGAGGCACTACAATGAATAAGATTATCATATGCATATCAGTACTGTCTGTGTGTGTATGTGCACACAAAACACTAACATATGTTTGATCTGACTGAAAGTTAAAATTCATTAAACATCACAAGGCAGGAAAAAAAATGGGTCTTGTACAGCACCAGTATGCAAGTAAGACAGCCAGTGCAGATCACAACACAGCACCAACACACCCACATGGTACACACAATTTATATTTACATTGTTTGAAATTCTGCATACTTGGTCTTGATGTTTGTTTACTACTGCTAGAAGGACAACATCTGTCTTACCTTCATTTCATTATATGTGTGAACTCACTACTTCATATCTTGAATAGAATATCTCCCTCAAATTGGCTGAACACCTTTACACTTAACAGCCATTGTTCACAAATTATCACTTCAATTCAATTCAGTTTATTTTGCATTCATTTGATCCATAGGGGCGTGACCAGTTGGATATGGAACTTGTCAATACAGAAATAACGTTACAAATATTATACATTATGTAAGATATGACACATTACAATTAATCTCAGGATGTATCTAAATAGGCAACATTCTGATTGTAATGTAGCTTTGGAGAGTTATAATGGCTTGTTGCAGTCATAACTGTAACTAAAATAATGGTGAAATGTACAGTCATTGGTTAATTTTTATACAGAATATTATTAAGATAAGTTTAAAATGCCTAAATGGAACAAATATATAAATGATAATGGAATCTGAAAAAAATTCTCTTATGCCATAAAGCTGTAAAAAATTGTCACAGCCTTCTTTTCTCACATAATTTCATGTATGAAAATCCAAAACAGTGAATGCTTTCAGCAAAGTATGTCACTGTCCTCAGGGTCATGCAGTTTAAGAATGGATATCTTGGGCTGCATAACCCTTACAATGATGGCACTGTGATCTTCTGAAGCATGACAAACTACCTGCCCAAATACACAGTGACAACTCCCAAAACTACATTTTCAAATATAAAGTGACAACTCCCAAAACTACTTGTCCAACTACATGGTGACATCACCCAAAACTACTTGTCCAACTACACAGTGACATCTCTCAACACTACTTGTGCAAATATACAGTGACAACTCCCAAAACTACTTGTCCAACTGCACAGTGACACCTTCCAAAACTACTTGTTCAACTACACAGTGACATCTCTCAACACTACTTGTGCAAGTATACAGTGACAACTCCCAAAACTACTTGTCCAACTACATGGTGACATCTCCCAAAACTACTTGTCCAACTACACAGTAACAACTCCCAAAACTACTTGTCCAACTACACAGTGACAACTCCTAAAACTACTTGTCCAACTACACAGTGACATCTCCTAAAACTACTTGTCCAACTACACAGTGACAGCACCCAAAACTACTTGTCCAACTACAAAGTGACATCTCTCAAAATTACTTGTCCAACTACACAGTGATAACTCCGAAAACTACGTGTCCAACCACACAGTGACATCACCCAAAAACTACTTGTTCAAGTATACAGTGACAACTCCCAAAACTACTTTTCAAACTATACAGTGACATCACCCAAAACTACTTGTCCAACTATAAATGACATCTCTCAAAACTACTTGTCCAACTACACAGTGAAAACTCCCAAAACTACTTGTCCAACTACACAGTGATATCACCCAAAACTACTTGTCCAACTATACAGTGACATCACCCAAAACTATTTGTCCAACTACACAGTGACTTCACCCAAAACTACTTGTCCAACTACACAGTGACATCTCCCAAAAGTTTTGCATCTTCAACTGTTAGAATGTCTAGTCACTCACTTGTGTTCTACTTTTTTGTATGAACTCACCCAACACCCTTAGATGAAAGTCACGATCATTGCGACCAGCTCTGTTGGTGGATGCACACTGATAGTGACCGGCATCATGAGGCCTCACATTGGGAATGATGAGTGAATATCTGTTTGGAGACAGCACCACTCCTGGAGCTGTGTGAGGGGTGATGGGCAGGTTGTTCTTACGCCATGACACCTACAAAATACTGAAAGCTCAGAGGATGCTGGTGTTCATCACTGCATCACAACTGCAGGCAGGTCAGGCTAAGAGTGTTCCTCCCTCACATCATACTGTACCATGCAGACTCATGGGTGTGTAGGAGTATGGGTGTGGGCAGTCTGTTTGCCACATCCAGCCACAGCTCACAAGCCAATAAAGAATGTACATGTATAACTGAAACTGCATTAACTTTTGAGTAAAAACTTTCATGAAATGGAAAACTGAAGACAAAATTATGCAGATAATCTGTAGTGCTAAATAAACATAGCAAACTATTAGAGACATCAGATGAACCTGGTAAATTTCAAATGCAGAAGGTGCATTACTTAAATTACACTAATGAACAACCAGCCGAAATCAAATGTAAAATGACATTATTAATTAATTGTAATAAAGTACATGCCTTTGCTATAAGAGAAAAAAAGTGAAACATGAGCAATGTTAATGAGAGGCCAAATACAGCTGCAGACAATTGAGAGGTTTCCATACTGTACAAGATGAGAAGCACTCACATTATAGAGAAATTGGAGACTTTTAACTTAAATGATAAAAACTGTCAATGCAGAAATCACTGAATCTCACACACAGTACAAATGAACACTTGTGTAGCACTGTAGAGCAACAGCTGCAGACTGTGGGGTGAAGGCTCATACACAGGTGTATACAGTACCAACAGTGGGTTAAAGGGTCCTTCAAACAATGTGTGTATGATGCAGGATATGATTGTTCACAGCAATGCTGCTGAAGACTCAAGCCTCTGGAATGTGATGCTGTGTTGCTGGGCTAGTCACTGCCTGACATTTCAAAGGAATGCTGCATATCATAGTCTGCCAGCAACAGAGTATTATGTCCCAGAAGGCTTGGATCAGAGTCTTTTGTACAACATCTCATGATTGGTCTGATAGCATAACATGCTTTATTTAATTTAGATTTTAAATCCTTAATATGACATTCCAAGACAAAGACATATCAATAGTCAATCCTAAAAATATGGTACTATGGAAATTAGTTATATATTTGTTTCCAAAGGATATTGGATATTGAGTTCTTGATTCTTTTAGTTACAAATTGCAAAAAATATGTTTTATCATAATTTAATGACAATAAATTAATCTGAAATAACTCATTTATTTCCCTAAAGACTTCATTAATATTATTCCTAAATGCCCCATGGACTAGAATTTTTAATGACCATATTAGTGTCACCGGCAAACAAACCAGGATTAGATGCGTCTGATGTTATTTTAGAAAGATCATTAATATATAAAAGAAAAAATAAAGCAGTGCATATCAAACCCCTGAGGAACCCATTTGTCACTGGCTGCCATTCAGAAAAATATTTAGAGTTCTCAGTACTTACTGAAACCCTTTGATATATATCTTATAAATAAAATTTAATCAATTTGTTGATTACACCCAAAATACCATGAAATCTCATTTTTAACAACAATATTTCATGATTTATACAGTCAGATACTTACTGCAAGTCACAAAACAGACCATCAACCAATAATTTATTATTTAGTGATGAAAGTATATTATTTATCAAAATATAAGCGGCTATTTCAGTAGATGAATTGGTTCTGAAGCCAAATTGCTCCTTTACTAGTAAATTCTTGATATTTATATGATCACATAACATTTGTATATAATATTTTCAATAGTTTTAGAAAAAGAGGTAAGTAAGGAAATGGGTCTGTATTTAGAAATTCTTGTTTTATCCCCTTTCTTCAATAAAGGTTTAATTTCTGAGTATTTTAGTCTATCGCGAAATGCCCCTGTTGAAAGAACCTTGTTACATATGTGGGTTAAACGGGACAAAATATACAGTGTGCTGACTTTAAAGACTTTTGTTGATATTTGTTGATATTCTTCATTTTCAAAAATTTAATAATTACTTCAATTTATTTGGTGCAAAAAGGCCATCTCTGTGAGTGCCCTACTGAAACAGAAAGTCTGCTTACTCTTGGCTCTGGATTCCCAGACACATTGCAGTCAAACCTCACTTCAGTTCCTGCCAGAGCCATTTCTTCTTGCTTGTAGCTTATCTCCTCAAAGTACGGTGACAACAGAACGTCCAATGTGATCTCAGCATTGGCACGCCCAGCAAGATTTGTTGCAACACAGGAGTACATGCCACTGTGAGATGCGTTAGCCTTCTCTACCTTCAGTGACCGTCCTCCATCCAAAACAGCAAAGTGCACCTGGTCAGACCGCTTACTGGTGAGCAGGTCTAGATTTCTGCCATCCTGGAATTAAGGTAAACCTCTATGTGCAGACATACTTATGCTTATGTATAACCTTTAAGTGCAAACATAGCTATGCTTATGTATAACCTTGCTGCAAGGAAATACGACTTATGCTTATGTACAGCGTGCATGTGACAACATGGCTATGTTAATAAATATCCTTCATGTAAGGACATAGTTGTGCTTACACATTATATTTATGTAAGAATATAGGTATGTGTGTGTGTGTGTGTGTGTGTGTGTGTGTGTGTGTGTGTGTGTGTGTGAGAGAGAGAGAGAGAGAGAGATACAAAACAGTTACATTGTGTATCATGCTCATACGCCCTGTCAACAGGTTCTTATAAAACTTTATAATGGGGAGTTTTATTAAAATCTGTCACAACATTCCAACAAACATTTCCATGCTCATGCACTTTACTGGATTAACAAATATTTTAGCACATGTTGTACGGAAACTTCCAACAAATATATTATGTCTAACTAACATTCTCTTCATTTAAGCCTTACAGTTTTAAAGATCACTAAAATAAATGGACAATCACACCAGAACTGTTACTCTATGTTAGGCTTCCTAATTTGTTTGCTTTATAATGACAAAGCAATAAACAACCAAAAGAACCACAAAATGTTCACAACTTGTTGCACTTGAAAGTTCCAACCCACTGCCATTTCTTTAATTATAACTAACCTTATAACACAGATGACACAGTTTTTGTCACTTACAGAACTGATCGAAAATTTATGTCTTTCAGATATGAGAGGTCATTCACAATGTCATGACCTCTGAGTGGTTGTGGTTAACAGCATGACCCTTTCACCTACCAATCCACATCACATGGTGTGGCCACACTGTTAACTACAACTAACCTACAGTCACAAGGCAATGAATGACCCATACTGCTACCTTAAGCCATCGGATTTCTGGTGGCAGGACTGGTGGGAGAGGTCACACTGTTAACCACATCCATCCCAAAGCCATAAGGCAATGAATGACCCACACTGTTACCTTAAACCACTGGATTTCTGGTGGTGGGACTGCATCCATGGCGGGGCATGCAATGATCACTGAGTCTCCCTCGATTACTTCAACTCTGCTTTTCCCTGAGCCTATCACTGATGGTGGCACTGCAAAAATTACGTGTTCTTGCTATAGTTAGGCATAGTTTAACCAGAGACAATTACACTTCCCTGGACATCCAGCCAACAGCACAGTCACTATATTTCGGCTACCTAAGAACTAATGTGATGAAATGATGCACCTGTTTTTGAGGTGTTCTGTACTTACCTAAGATCTCAACAAGAAAGTGTCTCTGGTCATTCCCTTTTGAATTTTCTGCTATGCAAGTGTAAATTCCAGTTGTATTCAGAGTAGCAGAGGTGATTACCAAAGTGCTATCTTCTAATAAAACCAGATGTTCTGAAATAAAGTAGTTGGTTGAAAATGTTTTAATGACTGCCTGAATAGCATTATAAAAAAGACAGGACTGGAACATGTGAGGTTCTTGCAGCAGTGTCTTTGCAGCTGTGTGACTCCTGTCATGTGACACTGTGCCATGCAGTCCAGCGGCCCAAGAGTTACAGCTTCTTGGGCCGCTGGACATACAAAGATGAAGACACTATGATGGACCATTCACCTCAACAAACAGAATCACATTCCAGAAGACCTGAGTCCTCAAATACCCTTTCTTTCACTTTTGCCACATTTATTCCTGCAGAAAGTCTCCAATCATAACTGGATATAAGGATGGCCCAAGTCATTCGCCTGGCACTGCTACACAGAACATCCTAACAGACACTGCCAGCATTTTAAATTCTTAGTCTGTCTCTTAGTCATCATGGTTGTTTGACTGGCTGGCTGGCTAGCCATGGAGAGGGGTCATTTATGAGAAGCTGACAATTCCTCAATAGTCAAGAAATTCCCCATATTTCATGGAACCTGCAGGTTCACAACAGTCCACCACCTGTCCCTGTCCTGAGCCATACTAATTAACTGAGCCCACATATTCTAATCCTGTTTCTTTAAGACATACTTTAATATTAACTACTCATCTATGCATGGTCTTCCATGTGGTCATTTTCCTTCAGGTTTCCTCACCTAAACCACAAAATTATTTCTGTTCCACATACATGTTACATGTCCTACTTACCTAATCATTTTTTAAGTAATCACCCAAACAGTAAACATATTTGGTGAGAAGTACAAACCATGAAGATCCTCGTTATTAATTTTTCTCCAGTCTCCTCCTGCTTCATCCCATTTACACCAAAATATCTTCCTCAACACCCTACTCTCAAACACCTTTAGCCTGTGTTCTTCCCTAGGCCTATACACTACCAATATGATACCACCTATTGGATATTTGCATAAGGCAATCTGTGTATTGATAAATGTTATGAAATTTAATTCCAATAACTTCTGGTGGAGAAGTAAGTTAATTGTATTTACTTAACACTTTTACCATCTTTATGTCCAATGAGAGACTGTCCATCTCTCCTCCAACTGATCTGAGGATTTGGTATGCCATGCGCTGAGCAGGGTAATGAGTAATCATCTCCCTCCATCAGTTGTATTTGTGTTGGGTAGTCCACGTCAATCCTTGGAGGCACTGTTACAGAACATTACAGAATGTTATGGAACATTGCAGATTGTTACAGAACATTGCAGAATGTCACTGAACATTACAGGATGTTACGGAACATTAGAGAATGTTATGGAACATTACATACTGTTACAGAACATCGCAGAATGTTCCAGAACATCTCAGACTGTTACAGAACATCGCAGAATATTAAAGAGCATCTCTGAATGTTGCAGAACATTACAGATTGTTAAAGAACTTTGCAGAGTGTTAAAGAACATTGCAGAATGTTAAAGAACATTGCAGAATGTTACAGAACATCGCAGAATGTTAAAGAACGCAAAATGTTACATAACATTACAGAATGTTACAGGACCTTACAGAATGCCACAGAACATTACAGAATGCTCACCACACTGAAATACAGATTTTCCACAGACACTGTACACTGTCACCAAAAGAATTAAAGATACAAAAGTCACACACAGGAAGTTGAAGATTACTGTTGGTTTGCAGGTTGAATGGTGGTTATTATAATGAGTGGCTGTTTGGGTTTCTTACATCATGTAGAAAGTTTCTGCCCAACATTTCATAGGTATATTCTACCTCCATCTTTAGGATAACTGAATCTGGTGCAGGTGGAAAATGGAAGCAGTACAATCTACTGGAATGAAGTAACAAATATTCACTATAAAACAACGACCACCATGAAGATTACTCTTTCTGGCATGTGACTTTCTGTACATCAGAAAAATAGCACATGCTGCGTTTATATGCAGGGTAGAAATCCAAATACATGTGCCACAGTCCGGTGGACAATAGCCTTCATAGTGACCATTGCGAGAACCTCAAATCTCACTCAAAAAACAGACATGTTAGGAAGCCTTTTCACTATATGATAACCTGAGAACACACTCCTCAGAAAAATGAAAATCATTATGGCATAAAAACATGCTCAAAGTACAAAATGCAACAGAACAAAGGACATTAAAATACAAAGGGAAAAGTAAGTAGAATAATCTACAAGGTTCTCCCTGTCCAGGTCATGAAAACAAATGGAAGAGTCGAGGCAAAGCAACACACAGCACTACATGTACAGTACAGGTACAGCAACACACAGCACTACATGTACAGTAGAGGTACAGCAACACACAGCACTACATGCTGATGAGAGGTCAACTTCACACTTCAACCACTTTACTCCTGAGGAGAGAGCCTCTGGTGTCCACTGAACAGGTTGTGTGGGGCCAACAGCCAGTCTGGATGTTTTGGAATGGAAACCTGTATTGTCCATTCCACAGCCATATCACGATACAGATTGACCTACCTTAGGGCCAGATTAAAAAGTAAAATACTGCTCTGTTGTTTGTGAGATTTGAGGTTCTCACACCAGTGAGTGTCATTTTAAAGTCTTGATTTGATTTGATTTGATTTATTATTTATCCTGTAGATCATTGTACATGATATGATAAAGGACATGTCATGAGAAACACTTACATCTAATTTGTTGAACTACAAATCTCTCAGCAATGCAT
>Ga0123355_10014919_pt1 | contig 12172 bp, 4 predicted proteins | sample TergutEmb28metaG_3_FD_89872 | JGI IMG/M metagenome (GOLD analysis project Ga0123355, IMG submission 89872) | Embiratermes neotenicus P1 segment gut microbial communities from Petit-Saut dam, French Guiana - Emb289 P1 | ecosystem: Host-associated > Arthropoda: Insects > Digestive system > Gut ...
CTGGCCCAGGATAGAGACAGGTGGCGGACGCTTGTGAGTGCGGTAATGAAACTTCGGGTTCCGTGAAATGCGGGGAATTTCTTGACTAACTGCAAACCAGTTAGCTTCTCAAGAAGGACTCTGTACCATGGAGTAAGTTAGTATATACGGAGTGGTTTAAAAGTGAGTTAACTTGTTATTAAAATGGGAATTAATATACGTTTTGAATTTCTTCTTTACTTACTGAATTTACAAAAACTGTTCGAAGTGACATTCTCAATGATCAGTGCACAACCCGCAACGCTCTTATGCACTTCCACAAACTGGCTGGCGTAACTCTGTATTGGCATTCCGTTTAATACGAGACAAGTACGTCGTTTAAACGAATTTTGGTTCGCTCTGCGTGTTCATTTCTAACATCTCATTAATAAGGCAGATTGTGTATTGTAGAGCCTTGGTGTCGCAGGCCACTGTCACTCAGGAAAACAAAGCCACTTTTTCACGGCTATATAAACTTCCTACCAGACTACATGACACAAATCTCTACAGACAGCTTCACAATCAGAGCGGCCAGAACCTCATATCCTATTTACACGGCGTCACATCCCAGACTGTAAGCTCCACAATCACCGCGGTGAGAACGTAAAATCTTAGTGTAGATACACGGCGTCACGTCTTAGACTGTAAGCTCCACAATCACCGCGGTGAGAACGTAAAATCTTAGTGCAGACACACGGCGTCACATCCCGGACTGTAAGCTCCACAATCACCGCGGCGAGAACGTAAAATCTTAGTGCAGATACACGGTGTCACATCCCAGACTGTAAGCTCCACAATCACCGCGGAGAGAACGTAAAATCTTAGTGCAGATACACGGCGTCACATCCCAGACTGTAAGCTCCACAATCACCGCGGTGAGAACGTAAAATCTTAGTGTAGATATACGGCGTCACATCTCAGACTGTAAGCTCCACAATCACCGCGGTGAGAACATAAAATCTTAGTGCAAATAAACCAGAGTACGAGGCCTCACGTCTCGTACGAAAGTACCTATTTCACGGTGCTATGAAGAAGTCAAATTTCATGTGCATTGTGGTGCACCAAAAAAAAACTTATATGGAGCGAAGCCTAAAGTTTTTGGTCCTCCGTAAACCGCGTCACACGTTTAGAATGATATGGCCATAATTCCACTTATCACAACAAAAGCAGTGATATATTTTTTTTGCAGCATTTGGAAACCAATTTTCTTTTAACAGTGTGCAATTACGTCACACGCAGACATTCTGATCTATTGATTTCTGTTATGTAATTATCAGTTACGTCTTTAGCTAACTGAACTTATATGCAAAGTATAAACAGATGTCCTGCATATTGTTGTAGGTGTGACTGTAGTACTGAAAGTTAAGTAGTACAATACCTATAATTGTCCTGTAAATTTTAGCTGTAAATTTTGGCTGTGAGCAAACTGTTGCAGGCGTGTGCATTATGTGCATGCAGAATACAAGCAGTTGCTTGTAAATTAGTTATGGGCATATTTTAATAAGGGAGACCGCGGTGGCACAGTGGTTAAGGTGATGTGCTACAAATCGGAAGGGCGCTGGTTCGATTCCAAATGGTGTCATTTGAATTTTTCATTAACATAATCCTTCCGATCGCACTATGGCCCTGGAGTCGACTCAGCCTCTAAAAGAAATGAGTACCAGGAGCATTTCCTGGGGGTAAAGGCGGCCGGTGCGTAGGACTGACAACCTTACCAATATCCTGTGCTGTTGTCATGTAATCTGGGAACCTTAACTTCCTGGAACCCTCTGGGCCACTGCAGGCCTGTAACGGGATTGCTTTGCCTTTACCATTTTCTAATAAAGATGTGCCTTCATTACTCACTACGCCAGAAAGAACACTTATTTTGCAGTTGAAGAATAAAAGACCAGCTTGATGTCACTTGCTATTTTATTTCACTTCTTATGTGCTCAACACGCTTCGGACATTAATATATCCATCATCAGGAGCTTGCGACTCTTCTGTTGAATTACCACGTTGGTCGTATTGTTCTTGGTTCGATGTGTGTTGGAGTTTCGGTGTGGTTGGGTTGGAGTGGTATCCGTGTTGCAGCCTGATGATGGATATATTAATGTCCGAAGCGTGTTGAGCACATAAGAAGTGAAATAAAATGGCAAGTGACATCAAGTTTGTCTTTTATTCTTCAACTATCACAATGATGCACGATCGAATAAACATAATATTCACAAATTTTTCAATTGATTAAGGGCAGTTCACCACTTTATCCGTTAAAGTGATAACTTTACAACTCGAAAACACTATTAGGAGTTTAGGACAATCGTCCAAATTAGTTACTGATTATTATTTTAACGTTCAGTTATATGAGAAAAATACGTTGATTTTTATTTGCTTATCGTTTGTTTAATGACGCTGTCAGTAGTTTAGAAAACAAAGCCTCGAATTCTAATACGATTATAGTGGGCTGAATTGTAAATGGCGTAGCAAGAAGGGGTTGCAGTCTAATTGTAAGTAAAACCCAGGCACTTCCCCACAGCGACTGAGGAAAATAATGATAAATCTTAGGATGGTTGAAATTACGGCCGACATTCTAACCAGTTGCCTATGTAATATGAGTTACCGACAGTTACAGCTTGAGGAAACTTCTTCCGTGTACAATATATTAAACACGTATATTTAATCATTTGCCACTAATTTACAATTTTTTTTTTAATTTATGAACAGGATTAAATCAGTCGGTTTATTTCGAAGCTAAGAAAGGAAGTAGCTGTGAATCGGGATTTATTTATCTAAGACTATAAAAATATAGTTCCTATAGTTATAGTGGTTTCATTGATCTAATCACTTTGTTATTATATTTATTATTATAATAGTCTTAGATCAATGAACCCACCATAACTATAGAAACTACATTTATATAAAAATTGCACACTGTGTATTTATAAGCTAAGTGTACATGTACATATAATTTCTACAAACATAAGATGATACCGTAGATCCAACTACGAGTATATTAACCTAGAATAGCATATAATAGCAGAACCCATGTACCCACACCACCCATCCTACATAACACACGCGAGATCTCGTACCCACTTCACCTCTTACCTCCCCACTGTATACAACCCACATAAGTCGAGTATAGCTGCTTACTAAGTTTTTTTCATTTCTCAACCCGAAGGTAACCAATGTAAAGTGCCGAAACATGTAGTTGTTCTTTATGTAATAAATTCTATACATATCTCTACCATAATATAGTTTTTTTAAACAAGTAAATACACTCCAAACTACTCAAGAATTTATGTCGAGTTGTTCTCCTATGGGAGATAAACACCCCCCCCCCCCCCCCCCCAGAAAAACCGACATTTTGACCTATCATAAAAATAACTTACCGCCACCAATATGGATTCTTATAATAATAATGTAAGAGAATCGGTTTACCTTTAAAGGTGAAAGGTGAAAATTCCCTTGTGCCTAAGCACCACCTCAGTATTATATGCAGGTGAGGGGTCAGTGAAGGTGACCTGTGACCTTTGACCTGTTGTCGCATATCGCAATCTAGTGGTTATTAATGCTGCTGCATATTTGGATCACATTTTATACACAGACTATTCTGAGGTATTTTGTGAATATCCGTAGCCCTCTTCCCCCGTGCAAATGCAGGGTTACCTCAAAAATGGGTAACATCATTTAACATCCTTCCCACAACATTGTTTAGTAATAACCCTATTATTCGACGTCATGCACTGTGAACTATTGCAAGCGTTGTTAAACAAACCCCAAATGAAAAAAATGTGTATTTCTTCTCTTTGGTCCTTTAAAGATTGGTGGTTATTTTATGTACCGCCAGGTTGAAAATTAAAAATTTCTACATTCTGCCCACAAAATGCGTTTACGTGTTTCGTATGATTGTCAGAACAAACACGATTATCTGTCTATATAGCATTAACTGAATGATGTTTGCAACCGAGACGGATTGTGTTTACTGCGCGGTACGAACTCCGTATTTAAATATAGTTAATGTTATTAGTCCTTTAAAGGGTTTAGCAAATATATTTTCCATTTCTGAGGTTGGGGAGCCTGCCTCGCTCTGGGCAAAGTAAATGCAGGCCTTTCTCTTCATGAGTTAGCTACGTTGGACAATTGGGCAGCATGACTTCACAGCGATTATATTGTGTGAATGTACAATAATAGTGCTTTAAAATCTAGTGGTTACTTTATGAACCGTCATGTGTAAAATTACAAATTTCTAAGCTCTGCTCATATATTTCCTTTGTATGTTCTGTATGAATATCGGAACACACAGTGAACATTTTGCTGTACAAAATTAGCTGATTGGTTTTCATACCCGAGGTGGAGAGTGTTCACTACGCGGTAAGATCTTACTCCAAGAAGAAGAGTCCATCTTGAAAAGCCATTAATTAATCACATAGTTAAAAAATTCTGGCATTTTATGGAACTCGAAGGCCCATCGCCGTGTACACATAAGCCCATAAATTCTTCCTACTCTCAGCCAGGTGAATCTAGTTCACGCCATCTCATCCTATTCCTTTAGGACCCATTTTAATATTATTTTCCCATCTACATCTGGTATTACATGTGGTCTCTTTCCCTTAGACTTCCACACCAAAACACTATACATACCATATGCCTTGCCAATGTCATCCTTCATCACCCTAAAGACATGTGAGGTGGAGAAAAAATCACGAATCTCCTCATTATGCTATTTTCTACAGCCCTAACATCTCTCTCAGCACCCTATTTTCGAACACCTCCGGCCTGTGTTCTTCCCTCGATGTGAGAACCGAACTTACAATAGAACTACTGCATATGTTAATACTTCTGGATCGAAAGCGGGAAGAGAAGAAACTCTGGTCCGAAGAGTAGCAGACATGCGCTGAATTCAATCTGTTCTTCATATACGAGGTTTGTTCAAAAAGTATCCGGACTGACCACAGTACATGAAGTAGATCAGGCTTACGGGGTTTTAACCTTAATTGTCTTCAACATAGTTCCCTTCCGCAGCTACACACTTCGCCCAACGTTTCTGCCACTGTTGGAAACATTTTGCGAACACTTCTATCGGGACGTCTAATAGTGTCTTCGTCGAATTTCGTTTGATGTCCTTCGATGCCTCAAATCGGTGTCCTTTCAGAACTTTTTTAAGCCTTGGGAATAGGAAAAAGTCACACGGTGCGAGATGTGGTGAGTATGGTGGTCGCTGCAACTGAGCGGTGCCGTGTTTGGCCAAACGTCGCCATCCCGCCATTTTTCCGGTCGTTTTCGGCGAACTGATTCACGCAAACGTCGCAAGAACTCCACGTAGAATTCCTTGTTAATTGTTTGCCCGTCGGAAGCGTACTCGTGGTGTATAGTACCCTCAGAATCGAAAAACGCCAGTGACATGATCTTTGTTTTCTTTCGCACCTGGCGCCCCTTCTTTCGTCGCGGAGACGTGGGATCCTTCCACTGTGACGATTGCTGTTTTGTATCCGGTTCGTACTCGTAGACCCAGGACTCGTCATCTGTCACAATGTACTTAAGAAACTGCACGTCTTCATATGAACGCTCAAACAAATCACGGTTAATTGTCTGACGTTGCTCACGTTGGTCACCTGTTAGCAAACGCGGCATAAACTTCGCGCACACACGTTTCATGTGCAGATCGTCGGTTAAAATTGCATCGCATGAGCCCACGGAGATCCCACAGTCATCCGCTACCTCTCATACTCTCAGTCTCCTGCTATTGCGAACGATTATTCTAACTTTAGCAATCATTTCCTCGTTTCTCGATGTTGACGGTCGTCCCGAGCGGGGGTCGCTTTCAAAGGAAGTTCTACCCTCTTTAAATCGACTGAACCAGTCAAACACTTGTGTACGACCCATTTCATCTTCACCGTATGCTTGCTGCAATAATTGATACGTTTTCGTTGCGGTTTTTTCGATTTTAAAACAAAACTTGACGCAAATGCGTTGTTCGGCACTTTCACACATCGTAGAAATCGCTATGACATAAACGCACGTGTTACTTCCGCGACCTATTACAGCCAACTGAGCAAACGCAGCCACTTGTAACTTGTGTCTTGAGTTACTAAGACATGTACGAACATGTCAAGACTGGTTGCAAACACATCTCACCCCGTGATCAACCATTACAATTCAATTCCGGATACTATTTGAACAAAACTCGTATTCATGAGAGTCAAACTTGATTTTTAGCGTTGCCAGCTATACTATGAAGGTAAAGGTAAAGCAGTCCCGTTACAGGCCTGGAGTGGCCCGGAGGGTTCCAGGAAGTTAAGGTTCCCAGATTTCATGACAACGGCACAGGATGGTGGTGGTAAGGTTGCTAGCCTTACGCACCGGCCGCCTTTGCCCCCAGGAAATACTCCTGGTACTCATTTCTGTTAGAGGCTGAGTCGACCACAGGGCCATAGTGCGATCGGAAGGATTTTGTATGTCAATGAAAAATTCCAATGACACCAGCTGGGATCGAACCAGCGACCTTCCGATTTGTAGCACAGCACCTTAACCACTGTGTCACCGCGGTTCCCAGCTATACTATGAGTACAACGTTAAATACCTTTATATTGTTCACAGTGACATGTACCTCAATAATACACACAGAACGAATTGTGTTTCAATTGCAATAATGCGTATGCGAATGTGTCACAATGTTACGTTATAATACATTAGGTAGCGTGTTACGGCTCGAACAACGGACGACAGTCTTATGTGTGCTGGAAAAGGAAAGAATATCGGTCCGGAGGATAAAGACGGTGGAGGAGAGTTATCGGGTACTGTAAATCGCATGCGCAGAATACCCAGTAACGACAGTTCGTAGGTCAAAGGGACGTAACACACAGAGCAATACTGACCACAGAACTGCTACAAGTACTTCTCATGAGTCAATCTTACCTTTCAGCATGTTAACATTTTCTTCAATTCATGGTTAAAAAAGGAGCAAACAAATTCATAAAGACGGCCATCGCGCCCACGTAACGGAACAAATGGTTGGCACGTGCAGGCGCTTGATTTCATTGGAGCATCACTTTTCTATTCATGATGACGTCACTACAACCCACAGACAGAGGAAGGAATGAGTGAAGTATTTTTCCAGCACATGATGCAATTTTGGTGCACGTACATACAACTTTCTATGCTCTGTGTTTGGAATACTTAAACAGGAGAGACGAAGTCAGCCGAAGAGAAACTGTAGTCAGAAATCAAATTACAGTCTTCTGGGACTAACACCGTGTAGTTTGCTAGATGTATACCAACGTTTCGGAGGGAAAATATTCATCCATCTTCAGGGTATAGCCAGTCTCTTGTGAAGACTTACAAAATGTTGGTATGCATCCACCAAATAGCGCGTCACGCACCGAAAGACCATGACTTCGACACTTACTGCCGTCAGCACCTCAAATGTCAAACGCATATAAATCTTTCTTATATGGAAGGCAAAGAAAACAGTAAATTCGAACAATTTTTTACGATCGCCACGCTGTTACGGAGGACCTAATGATTTTTGACAGTGATGGAATTCCCAGTCTTCTTTATATTATTATTATTATTACTCAAATTTATTCTCGCCGATTAGTTATTAGGTGGCGGTATTCTGGCAATTCCATATCTCAATAAGACATCAAAGCGATTTACCCAGCAATTTGTGAATGACGTTTGCAGTGATCATTCGAATGATCTATAGTTCCAATGCCTATGGGTGATCAGGGGGCATTATTATTATTATTATTATTATTATTACCATCATCATCATCATCATCATCATCATCATCATCATCTACTTTGTGCAGGGTATTTATGCTTATATTCCTGAGACAAACTATGTCCCTAGGGAATACAGTGTTGCAGCTATTACTATTATTACTATTGTTACTATTCACGGTGCTTAAATCGTTAGTTTCTGTGTTGAATCTATTGTACTTTTACATTAGTACTTTCCGAAGTATGTGTGCAGTGCCCATATGGCTGTTTTCTGTAGTTCCTTGACTTCATGTTTTCTTGGTATGTTACGTATTTTCTGAATGACTTTGAAATAGTTCCAGTCGCCCCTATTATTACTGGTATCACCTTTGTTTTACATTGTTATTATTATTATTATTATTATTATTATTATTGGTGGTGACATGATTTGTAATGTTTTATTTACATTTTGTCTCGCATATTCCTCTGTCTAGATTTTGTTTGTAGTCACATTGCACTGGTGCTGTTAAGTTAGCAGATAAACGAAGAACAACAGAGAACTGAGTGAAATGATTATTACTTGAACGCCACATTACAAGGGTATCTTGTCTTTAAGCTAGGTTCAAACCCGGTGCCTGCGGCTAGTCAATTAATAACTTCACGGAAATGAGTATGAAATTAAATTAAGTGCTGCGTTAATGAGTTTCATCACGCACAGAAACTATTTTAATATAAGTCGGTCGAATTTAGTCCACATTTCCACACACGGTTTTTCTTAAATAAATATTAGTGTTATCCTCCATATTTTAGGTGCACATTTCCTATGGACTTTCCAATTTTTTACATCTATGCTATAAGAGCCTCTACACCATGCTCTTCACTTAAATATGTAGCAGATGTTCCCAAGTAGGACTAGTCTCCAATCATCATTTGGCGTTCAATTCAGTTTCAGAGAAATCGTCTAACTAATAGTGGTGTTCGTATCACGGATCAGTCAGATGTAGACAGGAAGCCCGCCCACAGATAGTCATTTATAGTGCCTTCTTAAGTCAGTATCTCTACTGTCACTGAAAGGTAGGGGGGGAAATGCCAATTAAAGAGTCTGTGATTAGAAAGAACTCCTACGTTTTGAGAAGAATTTCATTAATTCGAAAGTAAATACAACGTTCTGAATGGTAAGGTCATAAGTCAACAGCTTATTCAAAAGAAATGGATAACGAAAGTGTCATTGTCTCTGTTATCTTGTAACCACAGCAACGAGATGTCTTGCTTTTTTACTCGATGAAATTTTACATGAGCTGCCATCTCCACTGTACCCACATACATTTCCTTTAAGTAAGTTTAAGATATGTGGGCCCGGTAACTCAGTCGGTATAGCGACTGACTACGGGCTGGACGATCCGGAATCGAATCCCGGTGAGGTCGAGATTTTCTGCCTGTCCAGACCGGCTCTGGGGCCCACCCAGCCTCCTGTTAAATGGGTACCGGGCCTTTCCCGGCGGTAAAATGCGGCCGGGGCGTGCTGCTGACCACTCACCCCCTTGTAGTGCAATTGTCATAGAAGAGTAGAGCTATACCTCTACCCACCCTCTGGGTCACACCGGGCCTGTAACGGGATCATTTTACCTTTACCTTTACCTCCTTTTAAGTTTAAGATATGGGGAAGACTTCAGAGCACTGTTAATGAAGACAATAGTTCTCAGCTATGTAACACCTCGTTAATTGGTAGTATTTATCTACGTTTGTAAACAACCTGATTCTTATATTGTCATGTACTACTCTGAAGGAGGCGGCAGCTAGCTCCACCGAAACGCCGGCAATGAATTACCAATTAGCGTTGTACCCCAGAAGACTTAAAGTTTAATACCAGCCCCCACTGACGGTTTTTAGATGGTCCCAATATGGAGGCAATACAGAATGATCTAGTTGAAGGGTTTCAGGAATACACTCATCCCTCGCATTTATTGGAAGTTAGGTTCCAAGAACCTCACCGAAGAACAAATATCCGCACAGAATTAACAACGCCAATATTCCATAAATTTTTTTAAAAATATTTCTGAGTGTTTTTCTTTTCTTTGCAGAAAGATTGGGATGGAAAGCTGCTTCTTATGTCTTCCTCCAGTTCCTTGAAAATCGTGCGGTATGGCTGGAACGACTCTATGCGTTTTCGAACAATTCTGATGCTCCTGTATGTTGAAGGATCTGAGTGACATAGTTTAATTCTACGTGCGAGCCGGGAATCTGCGAAACATCGAAAGGGGATGTATGACTGTAAAAAGAACGGTGGTAATATAGTCTCCACTTTGGACGCAACATAATGTAAATCACTGGCAAAACCGTTCAATAAGTTACAAATTAACAATTATCTAGTATCCTACACACATATATTCCAAAAGCCTACGTAGCGGGTATTCACATAACATTAATACAGGGTGATTCAAAAAGACGGACTCAATTGAAGAGTAAACGGCGCCTCAACACACGCCAGACGGTTGCGGTATTCCAAGTTCTCTGCTCGTTCTACCGGTTGAATTGGGTGGGCTACGCTCAAAACTCTCTTGAATTCGTCTCACGTTCTCCCCTGATACACGTGGTCGGCCGGAGCTTTTGCCTTTACACAGACAGCCTATTTGCTCCAATTGGTGATACCAACGACAAATGCTTTTCCTCGTTTCAGGTTGAATGTTGAAACGAAGACGAAATGCACGTTGCACAGCAGTCGCCGACTCAGTTTTAATGAACTCACCAACGCAAAAATTCTTGTGCTGCATAGTAGCAATTTTGCTCTCAAATGACGCTGCTGCACGGCTGTGCGCTAGGTGAGCTTTCTAGCACTCTAGCGGTGGTATTTGAAAATTTAGGATCTCCTCTTTCAAATGTTATGTAGATCATTCACACATCATACGTAGTTCAGAAAATATATATGTATTAAATTGAGTCCATCTTTTTAAATCACATCTATATATAATTATAAGGCAATTTCGTTGATTGCAATGCTAATTAGTGGTGGAGAATCAACAGTGATGTACGCATACAATTTCCTGGTAACTAAATAAAATTTACAATACCCGCAAAAACATATTGCGTTCCGTGATGAAACTATTCAATGTCTCCCGGCAGGAGTGTTCTTCCGTACTATTTTCATTTGAAACCACTGAAGGAAATGTGGGTCGCAGTCTCTTAGCAGTTAAAGGCAAAGTATCCCTAAGCTGTCAACCGTAAATGTTAATACTAACTTCCGACAAGGTCCTGCAGCCACTGTGAAAGCCCTGCAGATTTCGGCTAATAAACGGAATGGTTCGGTCGCATAGCAACGAATTCTGCTCAATGAAGAGAGCCGTTTCTCGCTACAAAGCCATTCCATCTTGGTTTCAATATACATAAAGAAACAAAAAGAACTCTTATAATTAAGGTATTATATTAACCGACAAACAAAACTGTGTAAAAGAGATATTTGAATTACAAAGGATTAGTTTCCTTTTTGTTTTCCTATACTTGTTGAAGATATAAGCCTGACTAGCTAATACAATTTTAGCTGATATCATACCGTTGTATATTATAATAATATAATTTAATATAAAACCTTAATTATAATTAAGGTTTCATATTAAACTACGAACACAAAACACCTTAATTATAAGCAGCACACAACGGGACGGTGTCACGTAACAAGAATTTGCCTTTATGGTGAAATCTGCAGAGAGACACTTTATACACAACCTGTATCTGAGGGACTTAAATAAACATACCAGCAATTACTGTGCAAAATTCTAATTTGACATTACAACTAGTTATTTTCCTAATCAATCAGTTCTTTTTATTCCAACTAAATGTACGTAATATGTTAAATATATATATATCACCAAATACTTCCTATATGTTTCGCTATTTGTTACATCATCCTCAGGGAGACTATTGCGTTAGTGGCTCAAGAAATATATGCTTTTGCAATGTTGCCATAAAATGTGCAATATACCCTCCTTTTTATAAATTTACAATGTTATTACATTGTTAACAACCGTACTTATTACGTCCATCTGTAACTTGAAATCTTAAAAATGTTACTGAAAACCTTATTTTATGTTTTTTGCTCCGTAAGCATTGTATAATTATTTTCTTTTTCTTTTTCAAATGAAGCCAACTAGGTGCACACTGCTTCTTAGTATATTCATTTCAACTTCTCTATATATTTCGGGCAAATATGTGCCCATCATCAGGAGAACTTATTGTATCTGTGCGACACTGGTATTTCTCACTCTGAGTGAAAAATACAAGTCAACAAAACATAGAAAATTATATAATTACAATACTTATTTGTAGTACATTAATATCCGTTGGCTCTTGCTATTTATTATGTGCATAATAAATAATAAAGGAATTTAACTAACATTTTTAAGATTGTCGAAGAATAAAGGACCAACTTGATGTCACTTGCTATTTTATTTAACTTCTTATGTGCTCAACATGTTTC
>Ga0123355_10014920_pt1 | contig 12172 bp, 4 predicted proteins | sample TergutEmb28metaG_3_FD_89872 | JGI IMG/M metagenome (GOLD analysis project Ga0123355, IMG submission 89872) | Embiratermes neotenicus P1 segment gut microbial communities from Petit-Saut dam, French Guiana - Emb289 P1 | ecosystem: Host-associated > Arthropoda: Insects > Digestive system > Gut ...
GGGCACTTGTGAATACGGTGATGAACTTTCGGGTTCCATAAAGTGCGGGGAATTTCTTGACTAGCTGCAGAACCAGTTAGCTTCTCAAGAAGGACTCTGCTCCATGGAGTAAGTAAGTAAGGGTACGAGAACGTGGAATCAGTGAAAATGGGAAATCTTCAAGAAGCTGTTTAATGACAATTACCACCATACCAACAGTATAGCAGCATTAGTATTTATTCTGGAACAGAGAGGAAGGCAATAGGAGGGCAGGAAGGAAATTGTAAAATGATCCACTTTGAGGGGAGCCGGAATAGTGCAGTCGGTATAGCGAGTAGGAGACAGTCTGGGCCATCGAGGTTTCGGACGGAATTATGCGCACAGGCAAAACGTCCAGACCGGCTCTGGTGCTCACCCACCCTGCGTATTTAGTGGTATCGGTAGCGCTTTCCTTAGGAACAAGCCGCCAGGGCGTGAAGCTAACCACTCACAGCCATTTGTCGATATCTCACATAACAGAGTGAGAATTTAATTCGCTTTATGTGTCCTCAAATATCTACCATATAAATAGCAAAATATTTTGAATAAAAATTGTACTTCCTAAAAAGCTTTGTACTTTATATTGGGCCTTTGGTAGCTTTAACACGTTTGAAGCGAAAAGATGGAAAACTTCACGCGTTGACTTAATATCTCTCTCTTTTAATATATAACGACTCGAGAATTGTTGCTACAGTTTTAGTTAAATCTAATCGTGAAAACTTTTACCAACATTTGTTAACGCATTCCAGTTTTGGTTAAAGGCTGACGATGGTAACGGATACGTTGCTTTAAAATTTGCGTGCGTTTTGTTAGCTTACTGACCGTGTTGACCACTTTTTTTAATTTATTGGAATAAAAAATCTCTATAGAATCATTTTGCGTCCAGTGATCTCTGGTCATAAGTCTTAACAGTTCGCAAAGTGATTAAGTAATGTGGAATTTTGTGCTGTGTCATATCTGATTTTGATTGGTTATGGTGCATATCATTTAATTCACGAATTGAAAATTTTGAGGAAATAACAGCGAACTCACCAGAATTGTTACGCCGTTCGTAAATGTCCCAAACTTCTTGTATTATAAGGGACTGTTTTTATGCAGTACATGTATTAAGTTCAACTGGGGGCTATGTGTTTAGCCTGCATTAAATTTGACCGGTTCGCACTAAAGTTAAATTTTCCCGGCAGCCTTAAATGATGATATACGTTGAAGTTTAGGATGTGAAATTTGTGGGCAGATATGACCACCTCTTAAAGTATCGTCGTCACAGTGCGTAACAACTTAAAATAATGTTGCCACCAAAAATTTGGCTCCATGGCTCAGTAAAGCCACTTGGTACTTGTAAGGCGGGGGCTCCACTTCCCAGCTGGGGTACGAATTTCGCCTCTTGATCAACCCTATCTTTGTGCAATCCGAGGTTCTCACGAATATGTCAGTGAAGAATACTGCCTTCTGGGATGTGACGCCGTGTAGTTCTGAAGAAATTTACGAAGGTTTCGGAGCACCCTGCTGTTACCCTCTTCCATACAGAAGGAGGTTGAATTTAGAGGCAGAAGGTCAACTTCGAAACTTTCGAGAGTTTCCACCAGACTGCACTATGTCACATCCTCAAAGACAGTATTTTACAAACATGTATTTGTTCGAATGTTGCTTGCTTCTGGAGTGTGACGTCGTGTACCTTGGTCAGTACCTATCTACGAAGCCACACAGCTTCACAACTGCGAACAAACCGTCTTCAATGCCACCATCGCTGCAACTGCAGATCTCAACTTTATTCCGGCATGTCATAAGGCTTGCATGTTGGTTGCTGTGGCAACGAGTGGATGACTTCCTCTTTTTAGCCACAATCCCCCCCCCGACAAGCACACACATTCTTAAATTCTGACAACACAGGAGACTGCAAGTATGTACAAATATTATGTGTGTGCTGTTCAGTATAGAGCCCGCGCAACGCAATGCGCCCGTGGACGAGCCACACTGTCCTTACGGGAACGCAGGAATTATTGGGCGAACTTAAGGTTTCGTGGTCTTTTGTATTCTACACTTCTCTACACTTTCTTGTTGGACTTTCCCAAGTGTTACACATTATAGTTGTGCCTCGAATTGAGATTTCTGTTGCATGTCTTGGTGTGATCTTTAAGGACCCTTATCTTTTACTGTTTAAAAATTCGCTGTCACACTTTTGTTTTCCGGCAAACCACTGAATTATTTCCCGGGAAGTATTCGCGAGTCGCCACTTCGGAATCACTGGGAAAAGATCTGTACGGCGTCTGGGACTCGAACTGAGTGCATTGGAGCCCCATAACCACTGCAGCAAAACTTTTTTGTATGACCGCTCCTCTTTAATCCTGAACCTCTTTCGTGGTTGACTGGTTAGAACTCCAGCTTCAAATTCGGGACTTCCGGATTCTGATATCGGTTTTCGTGGTTTGGGGAAAATTCTTTAATAAGATACTAGGACTGTGTACTTCCACATCCTTTGCAACTCGTCATTCACCAATTATTCTTACTTTCGGCAACAAATAACCCAATCATTTGACAGCGTCGTAGAATAAACGATGTTACAACTTGCCGTGACGCTGCTGAATTCGCTACACGTTAATTGTTTAAAGGACCATAGCGACTTTGTGTACCACCTGCTGTAACATTCATTAGCGTTGCCTATTTTCGCACCTTGTGTTACTCGAATGTATCTTGCAATAAGCACCATTTTCCCAGACAGCATTAACTAGTTGCTCTGCGAAATGCAGATTCAGTGTGTTTTGTGTAAGGCAGGAACAGAGCGCTTACATATTAATGAGAATTTAGACTTCAAAGATGGTGTTATGCAAGAGATATTGAATTTTAATTAGCGGTGCAGTGAAAATATTTTGATGGTGTTGGCACTCCTGCCCAACCGGCTGGCAATACAACAGAGTAGTACAGCAGACCTGGTTGCAACCAGTATCAGCTGGGAGGCAGGCCACCGAGTCGATAAGAGGCGGTGTGAGCGAGGGAAGAGGAAAGACAGAATTGCCTTTTGCGGGAAGTACAAAGTGAGCCTCCGATATCTCTTTAGATTTTAATTTCACTGTGTTAATAATGTAGTGTCACGTGTGAATTCACTTATCTTCATGTTGTGTTTGTAGTGTGATAATCTTGTGACAGGATGCAGGTAGAGAAAACAGCTGAGCTGGATTTGTGTGATGTATGCCGAGTGCATCATGTCGTTATTGACGGAAAGGTGCGGTATTACTGCATTGCAGGCCCGGACATTCTCTGAGATATGTGGGAGATATTGCTTCAGATTCTGGTGTGTTTGTATTACGTTGTCAGTACCCAATAAATAACGGAGCAGTTTGTATCAGCGTTTAATTTGTGGTGTGTCGAATCTTTGCATGGCCAAGATACAGGCATTGTTCAGATACTACTTTATGTAGGGCAATACCGGCCGCGTAATTGCATGGGATAGTGCTTGCTTTCACATTCAGAAGCATTTTATTAAGTGTTAATTTTATGGATCCTTATAAAACAGGATCTGAATATGCCTTGTTTAAAAAAATTAAGCGATGCAGCTGAACCAATCCAATTTAATGCATATACACATTTTTTACCATCATATTTCGAAATTAATGACCTACCACAACACGACAATTAAGAATTTCCACATCGGTGTAAAATACATTAGGATACGTATTTTCGACGTACTTTGAGGTGTCAGTAGGCGGTGCATCTAGCACACGTGGACAGATGGTGAAGTTCATACTAAATTTCAGTGGGGAAATCTGAAGGCAAGAAACTTGCTTGGGAGACCTCAAATTATATGGGAAAATTATATTAAAAGGATCTTCGACAACAGGCTGTGAGGATGTAAATCGGAGTAATCTGACCTAGGACAAGGTCAAGTGTTTGACACGTTTTTACACTAATCTTTGGTTCCCATAAAAGTCGCGGAATGTTTTTGAACAGTTGACCGTCATGTTCTCAAGAAAGACTGTGCTACGTGGAGTTCACGTAACATGTTAGAGTGAGTCCTGTGAAGCTGCTCGTCATTTATTCGTACAGAAACACGTGAGAAGTTATGGGAAATGTAATAATATGCAGTAGACTGGGTTATTGCAATTTCCCAACTTAACATTTGGTTCTTCGGTTGTTTCTCTTTTCGGGTTTCCTGTTATAAGAAAATTCCTAAACGGAGATAGGCAAATGACGATAAAAATTGATTTATTTAATCTGTATCCGTGTGAAATGGATTCACTCTTTCAGCGCAGCCCATGACCGGAATATGTGTGAGCGCCGTTAACGTACTGATTCGAGTACCAGATAATGTTCATTTAACGGCACTGTGACTTGCAGAAATTATATAAAGCCAGGGGAGGGTGAATATGAGTGGAAAATTAAGATAAGTTGTGCCATGGTTTAAGGGTGCTTTTACGTGTTGGCATGGAGAAGGTGAAGAGAAACACGAAACACGAGGGAAAGCAGGCTGACCGGCGGAGAATCGAAATATCGACCATAGGAATAAAGACCAAGAGTTATTACTGTGCCGTGACGTATGGTCGAGTGTTGTTATGAAAGTGAATGCTCGTCAGGGAATGACAAGTGAGTGTGGGATGAGTTTCTCACGGCTGTTACTAACAATAATAATGCCTTGTGAGATGTGACGCGGTGTAAGGTGGTAGAGAATTAGGAACGCTTCGGAGCACCCCGCTGCGTCCGTCTTTAGAGGATGCAAGCAGCAGCTTTCACCGAAACTTTCGCAAATTTATATCAGACTCCACGGCGTCACATCCCAATGACCACGTTCTTAACGAGCGAATTGTCTGTCTGTACATCAGCATGATCTTCGACTCACATTTCCGATATAAGTCGTGTTGACGACGTGTGACTTATGTCCACGAATTGTGAGAAATGATAGCCTAATGGAAAGAAACGGCTGTGTAAATCAGCGCGTACATTGTAAAGTTGGTGTGAAAGAATTTACAAAAGCAGGTACAGTACTGTAGACGGTACCGTGCACAAAGCAGCCTGGTGTTAGCTGTATGGATCCGGTCCGAGACGGAGTCTCGTTAGCTTTCAGGTTGACGTTGATTAATCTTCTCGAACAGCTGATAACTGTCGACTGCTCAGACAGAATGCTGCAGCGCGGAGTGTGGAAACGCTCCGCCAGAGTAATACTGACGCCTTCCCACCACGTTTCAATTTTGAGGACGTCAATCGGTGAACAATATCTATGAATAGTTTGCATGACTTGCAAAAAAAGTAAACTCATAATGGCAAAGTCTTGTTTAGGTGTCTGTCCGTTCGTACTTTTCACCCCAACCCCAAAATTTCCAGATAGAATTGATTAAAATGATTTAAGTGATGAAAGAAAGGGGAGTGAGGTGGGTGGGGAATGTAGCACGCATGGGATAGATGATAAATACGTAAAATATTTAAGCGGGAAAACCTGAAATGGAGGCGCAACAGCCCCTAGTGGGCCAGGGGCTCCTCAGTATCGAGGCTTCACGATCACACTTGGACACAGCACAGTCGGTAGGACTGCTCTGGACGAGTGGTCAGCCCGACGCAGAGACCTCTACCTGACAACACACAACACTCACAATAAACACACATCCATGCTTCCGGCGGGTTTCCAACCCGCAATCCCAGCAAGTGTGCGGCCACAAACCCACCCCTTAGACCGCGCGGCCACTGGAGTCAGTTGGCCATGATATGTTAGGGGATGAAATTAAAATGTATGATTAATTTGAACGTTAGGATGTGGTCTGTATTCGTCGGTCTAGGGACATGGACCATTTGCTGCGTATTGTACGTCACTGACTGAACAGTTGGATTAAACTAAGGGAAAATTAGTTTTTCGTCTAAACGTTTCTCCATAGAACTGATTATTCAATGGCGTTGGTGTGCATTATAAGGTATTCTGAGAATTTCATTTCGGCTCATGTCAGTTCATTGTCTCCACTGCTGCACAGTATTGTCAAGTTTTTCAAATAACGGCTTATCGCTCAAGACCTGGCATAGCATTATATTATAGGTATCATTGACATCTACAACTTATCTTTGATATATAAGTTGACATGGCGTATGACGACATTCAAGGAGGAATACTACCTGAGTTTGTTTAGTGTGGTATCTGCAATACTCTCTGTGCCTACTGTGAATTATCTTCAAGGCCAATTAGATAGGCTTTGCCTACAAAATAGCAGAAAGTGCGTACAGAAAATGTATGGTAAGTTTTGCACTGTAAAATGAGATCAATCCTAGTGTAAGCTTATTTCTTACGGTGTAATATTGCTCTCTGTTGCTTCAAAGCTTGTGACTGGAGCGTTATTGATGACGGTGAAGTTAAAACGCCGACTGTTGAAGTCTTGTATTCGCAAGTTGCCCATTTCACATCTGTGTCGGCTTATCGGCTATACTGACTAATCAGTTTCGAGGTTTACAGCAGGCGAATGAAGGCATACTTCAACGTGTGCAATGATCGCCTGCTTCCAGATCCTTATCCGTTTACCACTCATTCATCACCTTAACATATTACTCTACTTTTAATAATCTTTGCAACTGGAACAGCGTCGTACAGTAACTTAATACATACTTTTTCCAGGCTTCCTACTTTCGGACTTGACGTGCTGGTAACGTACTTTACCTATAACACTTTAAAACTTTGTGGTAAATATACGGACCTTACTTACTTACTCCATGAAGCAGAGTCCTTGAGAAGCTAACCAGCTTGCAGCTAGTCAAGAAATTCCCCGAATTTGATGGAACCCGAAGGTTCATTACCTCATTCACAAGTGCCCGCCACCTGTTCCTATCCTGAGCCAGCTCAATCCAGTCCATATCCCAAAATCCCACTTCCTGAAAATCCTTCTTCATATTATCATCCTATCTACGCCTGGGTCTCCTCAGTGGTCTCTTTCCCTCAAGTTTCCCCACCAAAACCCTGTGCACGCCTCTCCCTCCCCCATACGCGCTACATGCCCCGCCCATCTCACTCCTCTGGTAAATATATGGACCACCTGCTTTAAGCCTTGAAAGCCGGGTTGTCATTATATGTACTACCACCCTTTTTAATACTAAGAACCCTCCGTTTTAATCCAGATATTGTTTGTATATGCAGTATGGTTTTTCAAAGTAGGAGATATTTGCTCCTTGTAACTACACTGGCTGGCTGGTTGTCCTAATGGGAACAAACTGTGCTGTCTGTGAGGTTCGAACGTTATGTCAGTGAAGTTAATGCTTTAAAGGTTCAGGGGTCATGTATCGTACTTCATATTAGGCAGAGTGTATCGGCTGTCTGCGTATTCTCATAACTGACAGCACATGGTCATTAAGCATGACCTAACTCTGGCGAATTTGCCCCTTCCCAATCTGACGATAGCCGATCCCAGTGGTGAGCGCTGTCTGGGGCGTGGGTAGCGGCTGTTGTCTTGCTGGGATTGTGGGTTCGAATCCCGCGGGGGGAAGGATGGATGTCTGTTTCTTGTGTTGAGTGTTGTCAGGTAGAGGTCTCTGCGTCGGGCTGATCACCCGTCCAGAGGGGTCCTGCCGAGTGTGGTTATCGTGAAGCCTCGATATTGTGGAGGTTCTAGCCCATAAGGGGCTGTTGCTCCGTGGGGGGGAAAAAAAATCTAACGATTTAACTTAGTCTGTTGCGTGATTTTTGTGTTTCTTACCGTGAGCCATTGCAAAACTGCAAAATGAGGAAGTCTGTCATACTTCCTGCAGACAGAGGTAATAGAACCCCAGGAGTCGAGCTGCTGATTGCATGCTTCAATCCGCTAGTGGCAGGAGGCTTGTTTGGTTTCGGTTTTTGTTACACCCTATACTACTTGCAAGCACGATGTAACATATTAGGAGCAAAGCTGAAGAAAGTTAAGAAGCGTGTGCTGTGTAATCTCTTTCAAAAAGAAAGTGGGGGATTAGGATTAAATTCCTTCTAAGTGAAATGTGAAAAGAACATGCAACAATAAATTGAAGCTGTTTTTTTATTTGTTTTTATTATTGACTTAATATAGGAATTCTGATATCTGTAGGCAAGACAGCCACTATACTGTAGCGTAACATTGAGGCGCGTTCGTGCAACCATTGTTGCAGTGGAAAAGCAGTCAGTATTACATACTCCGAGTGCGTGTTTGTAGCCTTAGTTATCCAGCATGCAATGCGCATGCGTCATATTATCGTCTGTGGCCTGCCCGGCTGTACAATATTTTTCCGCATTATCTCATAATCGGCACGATTTTAGAGGAAAAAATCCGCCGGCCATTGTCAGTCTATGTAGTTAGCCAATTATTACGAGTTATTTTGCTATATGTACATATCAGTGGAAGCTGCAAGGATGTTTGTTATAAGGATGCATAGCATAATGACAGTAAAGTTGTCCCTGTGCACATCATGAAGACATGAAGGTCATGAAGGGGGAATTAGGGGCGGTTTGTGTCATTCTTAACCTCGTCACTATATGGGGGTGTGGCCACCTTACGCCCCAGTCGCGTTATCGTCGGGGAGATAGGCTATCGGTATCCATTGAATAGGTAGGGCCTCATAGTCGGTCTGGACGTTTTGTAGAATGCTCCCTTGCCCATACCGAGATTCGAATCCCTGATCGTCCAGCGCGTAGTGTTCAATTTCCTCGAGAAAACTGATGTAAGACCTCCTACGCAGTGACGTAACGTGACCGCATTACGGCATCCTGTACCGTCTCTGCATACCTTGCACAGGCCGTGGCTGTTTCTGTTCGCTTTCGGACCGTACTGCTTTTTACGGTACTGCTGCCTGCTGATCCACCCGTAATACATATTTAGTTACTGTTTATTTAATGACGCGGCCGGTAGCTCGGTTTTTGTAGCGTCGTTTGATTTGGCGTCGACACTTCACCCGTCATCATTACTCCTGACATTTAGCAAGACTCCGGACTGCTGGCTTGAAGGAGCGTAAGGTGAAGGCTGTACACACACACACACACACACGGCACGTCTTTTATTTGCCGACGATAATGACGTCTGTACGAGACAGAGAAAGAGAATCGCTTGGCGAGCAGCTTTTGCAACTCTAGTCCAGAGAGCAAAATGTACGGAGACGCCATGTTACAGATGCCTTTCCTTGTTGGCAAATTTACATCGCGGGCGAGGGGGATTCGAACCCGCGGCATGTGACCGAATAAAGATCTTATCGTAGATTAATATACGTATCTTTCAGTTGGTGAAAGTAAAAGCAAAATCTTTGTGTTTACTTAAGCACCATGCAGTAAGGGGAAGGGACGTATGGCTCCGCGAGTCCTTAACCTCGGCCTAGATGGGCCGCATTAATCTCGGAGAAATTGCGTCATTGCCTATTAAATAGGAGGATGTGTGTGTTGGGGGGGGGGGGGGGGGGCAGTCGGCCTAGACCAGGACTGGCGAACCTTTTTGAGGCCGCGTGCCCAGATTGTCTGTAAATATTTCGATGAAATTCTTTCGCGTTCCCGTGGGAATTTTGAAAATCAGAATAAGGTCGTGGAGTTTTACACAGTTATTATTAATTACTGCATTATTACTATTCATGCATATTATAATTAATTCATAGTATAATTATTATATGTATCATAAAGCCCAACTCGAGGAATGCGATGAGGAAGAAAATGTGGGAGTAAGTGGGACTGCTACTGCTTCCTATTTGAAAAGAAAACTTTAAAACGTTACACTTGTTCTTCACAATATAGAGATGCTGGACGGGCAATAGAAATACAACAGCTAGGACAGCAGTGAATACCACGTGCCAAGCAAATTTTTCCGGGTGCCACTTTGGACACGCGTGCCTTAGGTTCACCAGCCCTCGACTATGTGTCTCCAACCCGCAGCCGGACAGCTTGTATTAAGCGGTCCACGGCCACATTTGTAAATTGTGTATATACTATAAAAATTGTACAGTAATTTATGCGGTTAGTTGTAACGCTTACTGCTGTTTCTCCACGTGCGGCGTGCAAGAACCGGTGTGGCCCTTTGCCAGAAAGAGTTGGAGGCCCATTATCTAGAAAGTAAAGACCTCTTTACCCTGTCGGGAATCGATCTCGACTCGTCGGTCTGCAGCTTGTAGCTCTCCCGGCCCCTCTTTGACCCGTTTAAACAAAAAACTAAATCTTCTCGGCACGTATCTTATTTTCGTGACGCTTGCTGGTGATTATTTAGTCCGACAAATATTTGTGAGGGGACTTTGACGTCAGGTTTAAAAATAACATTTTTGGAGACTTTTTAATTACCTGGGAACTTAAACTTTGGATGAAGTCGTGATAATAAGCAATTTGGGAGACCTGATTGAAGATTAATATTAAAATTAATATTTGACGAATGAGTTGTGAAAACGGGAACATCGACTGAACTGGTTTGGCATAAGCTATGATGAATTTTCGTGTTGCTAAGAGCACGCAATCTCTAATTGTGTCAATTCCTTGAAGCACAAAATACCTTCGTTTTGCCCACAGAGCTTATTTGTGTGTTTGCTATTGATTGTCAGGATAATAGCAATGTTATTTTTCTAAACGACATTTAACTGCTTGTTCTTCGTAACGAAGACAGCGAGTTTTTTGGCGTACGAAGTTATTTCTTTTTAAAATGGTACGTGTACGATGTTACTGCTTCCAAGGGCTGGGAAATCGTATATTATGAATGTGATTAGCTGATTAGTTAGGTAATTGTTTACTTACTTATGTACGTTACCATTTATATACTACAATTATTATTTAACTTCTTGTCTAGGTAGAATTCCTTCAGATGGCTGTGTTTCAGAACAGTGTTATTATATACATTTCTTTTATGGAATGGTGCATACAACAGAGAAAATTGTGTGTATCGTTCATCCATATGCAAGCCGAACAAAGCATTTGATTGATGTGGCAATGCATACAGTATGGAAACTTGCTGATACTGCTTGCTTACCTTCATGTAGAAACAGGAAACGGCTCTTCTTTCTAGTCTGCTGTACTGTAGTTACCAAACTGACAGCAACTCTTCACCTGTCTCCTTTAGTTTCACACACTTTAGCAACACTGAAATTCACACACTAGTCTTTACAGCAAAAGACCTTGGAAGCCACGACGCCACGTGTACGTGTACGTGTGTATATGTATATACATATGTATATGTATATGTATACACATATATATATATATATATATATATATAAAACTGAAGAATAAAAAACCAACTAAATACCAATTGTTATTTTATTGTACTTCTTATAGGCTCAACATGTTTCGAGCATTACTATGCCCATCATCAGGAGTTCGCGACTTTGATGTTGTTTACCACAATGGTCGTTTCATTCTTGGTTTGCTGTAGGTTGGAGGTTAGGTGCGGGTTGGCTGGAGTAGTGTCCAGGATGCAACCCGGACACCACTCCAACCTAACTGCACCTTACCTCCAACCTACAGCAAACCAAGAACGAAACGACCATTGTGGTAATCAACATCAAAGTAGCGAGCTCCTGATGATGGGCATAGTAATGCCCGAAACTTGTTGAGCCTATAAGAAGTACAATAAAATAACAAGTGGCATCTAGTTGGTTTTTTTATTCTTCAGTTATCACAATGATGCACGGTCCAATAAACATCACGCACGCACACACACACACACACATATATATACACATTTATGGTGTATGAGATGTGGAGTTGAAACTCCATGCACTCGTCAACCGTGGCACTATATTTCGTCGTATCCCTCTTATAATGTTCTCAGCTTGATTAGTGCGAAGGGGGAGCGGGCGAGCCCAGAAATCGGTCTGTACTTATAACTGTTTATACTTTATTTAACGACGCTGTCAGGAACTCATGCTGTGTAGCGTCGAATCATTTTACGAGAGCGAATAATGAATTGGAAAGGATATGAAAGGAAGGGGCTTTGGACTGGTTTAAGGTACTATGCCAGAATTCGCCTGGAGAATCTGAGAAAAACGACGACGATCATTCTCATTCATGATCGTCGATGTTCCGGCAGAGATCGGAACAGGATACCTCCAGAGTGCAAGTCAAGCGTCATCCCCTTCAGCGAGCTTGCTAGGCCACAGAAAGTTTGGTTTATTGCAGTGTTTTTTCCTTGTTTACGTTTTTCTTTTCACTGCCGCATCTTCTACGACAGCCTAGATTGACCCCTTCTATCCTCTCTCCATGAGTCATACTTTATGTAAATTGGTTAAGGGA
>Ga0123355_10014921_pt1 | contig 12172 bp, 15 predicted proteins | sample TergutEmb28metaG_3_FD_89872 | JGI IMG/M metagenome (GOLD analysis project Ga0123355, IMG submission 89872) | Embiratermes neotenicus P1 segment gut microbial communities from Petit-Saut dam, French Guiana - Emb289 P1 | ecosystem: Host-associated > Arthropoda: Insects > Digestive system > Gut ...
CTTTTAAGTTATTTGGAAAGTAAGGAAAAAAAACCCTCCTCGAGTTCAATATTTCGTTCCCCCAGAAAGTCTTTTAATTCAAAATTAACCAAGTACGCCCCCCCCCCCCCCCATATTTTTCTTTTTTCTCCCTGTTTCACTTATTTTCAAAAATCTTTAAAAAAATCTTCTCAAAAAAGAAATAAGTAACATTTTTACACTAATTTGAATTTAGCATAATTTCTACAAAAAAACGGTAATTTTTATTTAATTTTACAAAATACGCGTAAACACAAAAAATAAAAAACACCATAGGCTCTGGCGCAATTAAAATTTCTAGTCGAATTACCGCTTTTTTAGGAAGATTTGGTTTAAGTTTGTGTTATGTAAAATTTGCAAAGCAGAGAAGGGGGGTCATTATGAAGTTTGGAAACATCATCTAATGATGACGTTCGGAGGCACAATCAAATGGTTTTAAGTTGTGCTAAATTTTAGAAGTAAAACAACATTTTAAAAACTTTTCAGGAGGTAAAACCAATGCGAAAAGACTATTCAAACAACAATGAAACACATGAATACCAAGGACATCTTGACAACCAAGATGAACATCGAGGTCAATGCCATGCTTATAACGGCTCTATGGATTATGTGGATGAACCATCTTGTGTAGTAGAGTATTCCGAAGATGGAGGCGTGCCATTAATGGGAGTTGATGAAAGCGCGGTCTATACATATGATTGCTCGGTGTCAGAATTTCACTTAGAAGACCCTACACACAACCATCAATATTCTGGCGATGTTGTGGATGAATATTCCGAATTTGATTTCGAAGAAAACATAATTCAACCAATGTCTGGAATCACAAACACAGTAACTGTGACCCTTGTTGGAAATGGCGGTACACCCGCAACCCAAACAAGAATAATCACTAGAGGAAGCTCTCTCGGTCATCCACTACCTGCAGTTTCAAGAGATGGTTACGGCTTTCAAGGTTGGTGGACTGCCCACACAGGAGGAAATCAAATATTTACTAATACTCCTATAACCTCTAACTTAAATCTTGTTGTTAGATGGGATCAAATCCCTAACGTCACAATAACCTTTGATGGCAACGGTGGAACTCCTGCAACTCAAACAAGAACGGTTCAAGCGGGACAAACCATAGGAGATGCAAACATGCCCACAGCATCAAGGGCAAACCATAACTTTTTAGGGTGGTGGACGACACCTTCTGTAGGAGGATTTCAGATTACTGGAACTTCTCATCAAATGATGGAAAACCAGACCTTCTTCGCAAGGTGGCAGCAAGTAACTCAGACTTCATGGACAGTTACTTTTAATTCTAATGGGGGTTCGCCTAATCATGGCAATAGGACTGTTCAGAATGGACGTCCTTTGGGACAATTGCCTAATGTTTCAAGGTCAGGGTTTACTTTTATGGGTTGGATTGACACCTCTACTGATAGAAGAGCATATGAACACACCCAAATAACCGCGAACACGAACCTTGTTGCTAGATGGGGTCGCGTGATAAGATGGCGTGTGCTTGGTAATGTTGATTTTACATGGGTTAGAGAACCTGGTCGACCAATTGGAGGAGGACTTCCATCAGTCGTCAGAGAAGGTTTTGTTTTTAACGGATGGTACAGAACGGAAAATGATAACTCACAAAGCGAAGCTGAACAAAACGACATTCAAGCGTTTTCTGGAGAATCATCACAAATAGGCCCAGATTACATCATGCCTAATCACGATGTAGACTTTTTTGCACGACTGACCCCTCCGCCTTCGAACTCTATTGAAGTTACACTTGACCCGAACGGGGGCAACCTTGCTCCAGGAACAGCAAGAACACGTGTTGTGTTATACAATAGTACTATGCAACATTTTCCGCAAAGACCAAACAGACCAAGTCATACCTTTATTGGTTGGTGGACAGAAAGAAATGGCGGAAGACAAGTGTCTAGCACGACCAATATAAACCGCGTAAACCTCGGTTTGAACCCCTTTAATCCAGCCCCTACCCGTATTAATTTGTATGCTAGGTGGAGTATGCAACCAGAGATATTGACTCCCCGAGCTAATGAAACCATCTCTTTTAACGATTTTGAAGTGACTTGGGAGCCTATTGGCGGTGCTACTCACAGAGTTTCGCTTTACTACAGTTGGGATCGTGATGGTGATGAACATCCTATATTCACAGGTCGAGTAGGAGTTAGCAGCACTCTTATTAGGCAAAATGAACTCGTTCCAAGGGCGAGGCACAGGCTTGAATTAACAGTATCTCGTGGTGGAGAGAGTTCTACCTCTAGTAGAATTTTTTGGGTATCCAACTCTGGAATGATTTCAGAGATTTTTGAAAGAGCAGACGGAAGCACTCTACAGGTTAGGCGTTTTGAGTGTTCTCCTGAGGATTTTAGGATACATCTGACGCGAGAAGGAAGAAATAATTCGGGTTATAATTCAACACCACGAATCCATAATCTAACTTACCAGGGAACTAATGCCTCGTTTTTCATGCCATCAGGCAACAGACAGACCAATAGAGTTATGACGTCTCTCCATTGGATGGATGGTCGAGAGGTTCACAGGGGTGGTGGAGATAACTTCTTGGATTCCAATCTTCCAGATCTTCGATCTGCTGCAAGTAGCATCCATCTATCTCAATCCAGATTACCGGTTTTCACTGAAAGAGTGAGTAGAATTGCTGATTTAGGTAACCCTTTAAACATACCTTGGGCTATTGGCGGCATTACCTTATTACTCAATGAGGCTGGTAATCATAATAGTGACGCATCGATGCAAGCTAGATATTTAGATATGTACCCAGACTTAAATGTTCCTAGGTATATTTCGGGTTTTGGTAGCGGTCGTTCCAGAACATTCATTGGATACATCCCAGGGAGAAACGTAATCACCTTTGGCGTTATGTCCTCGAACATAGGTAGCACTATTGCAGACAGTGGTACAACTTATTTTGATATGCATACTTATTTGTTAAGTTTGGGTTGCTCCTTCGGTATGAACTTAGATGGAGGAGGAAGCACCCGCTTCAAAGATGGTAACACTACGATATCAGCCCCATATCCAAATCTAACAAGAGATGTGGTTTGCCAGTTAACTGCTGTTCACCTTATGGCGGGCATGAGAGGCTCTCCAATCGGACCATTTATACACGAGCATCATCTACCCAACGTCACGATTGGTGAAACAACCCAACGGACTTTGCATGCAGAAAGCGATGAGCCAATAACATGGAACATTACATCGGAATAATTCAATAAGCATAACGATTGTTCCTCAAAATCGTCAGATTTTAATCGCAAAAAAACAGACCAAGAACAGTATTCGGTCTGTTTTTTGCTATCAATTCCAACCCCCGTTTATCTCAACCCTATCTTCAAAAAGTGTTGCATTTGTGAAGGGCACTGCACTAAAAAAGTAGTCGTTTCCTTCAAAAGAGGTCATAAGAGGAACGTAAATAATCCCATTTACCAGTATAGGGGGGGAATCCAACAATGGAAAGTAGTCGACATGAGGCCTCCTTATATACCGACTACCTAGACGCCACCTTGAAATTTCTGACATAGAACCCCCGCCCGTACTAAAGTGAAGTATACCATTTTCATCTAAATACGCACCGACATCAAAATTAAGCAACCCAACGGGTTTAATATCAACTATACTACGAAACGGCACCATGATAACCCCATCATCATTAACCAATACTGGGGGCAAATTCTCTATAATACGCCCCTTAACCATCACATCCAAATCTATTATAGAAAATCGGGAGATAGAAAATATGTGGTTAAGGGTGTTAGAAATATCTATTTTTTCTGGTGCTTCCAGTGATACAATATGCCACCAATGCCAATTACGGAAGAGATTAAAAGGATGAAAAACCACCTCTGAATCCTCTTTAGAAGCAACAATGGTGGTTTGCACCCTAGGAGGATAATCATCTGAAAAATAATGGATACGTCTAACTGTGTTTATTTCCACATCCATCCCAGAAACCATGATAGAAGCTATATACATAGGTGTATCGTGTATTATATAAGGCATATCCTTAGGAATATACGCCCTCACAACAGAGCCTTCCTCTAATGCACCATCAAAGAAAAAGGCTGTACTATTCATACCAATGATAATGGCGTCATTTCCATATTCGTCTAAAATATTTATATGAAGCCAATCTATATAGTCTGGAACAGAGCCGTCAGCAGACAAACCCTTAACTGATGTTACAACCCCAGTTACTGTAAAGAAATAGTAATCATATCCTTCAACTTCATGGTAAACAAAAGGTGGCGTCAACCTTAAGTCAAGCAAATTCTCTACATCAGGCACATCACCTGCACTCCTACGAACATTAACAGAAAATATCCTTAAAGTGCGTAAATTAGGCAAATTCTCAACAAAATAATCAAAAGAAGAAATTGAACCCCTTGATATTGTAAGTGTTTCAATGTGATAATGGTTTTCTAGGAAAGAGAAATTTTCTATATGTTTATTCTCGAGCCTAAGGTGGGTGTTTGGTGTAGTGTTTTCCTCCCTTGTGTATTGCTCATTGGTATTAGCATGAGAACCATCGTTGCCTTGTCCAAAATTATTAACCAGAACAAGGTCGCTTTCACCTGCTGTCAACACCTCCCCATCCGAACAACCAGCTGCTAATAAGCCAACAAAAACAACCACCAATATAATAGCTAAATTCTTCCATTTATTTTTTTTCATAAAAACCCCTCCCGTGTAGTTGTTCTCCTGCATGAAGCAGATTTTTGAACATTAAATAAAAATTTTAAAGGTTTTAGCTAATATTTTATGACCATAAACAAAGAGTTTAAAATAACGATTTACAATAGTACAAAAACCTTTTTAAATCCCATGCAAACCAATGGTAACATATTTTTTAATTCATGTAAAGGGTTAATTGGAGGTGTTATACAAAGGTAATGAACACGTATTGTTATCTCACTAGCTAACAAAACCTTGTTTAGTTAATTGTTGAGGATTCACCCCTTAAATCCCTACTTGAATTACCGCTTTCATTGATGTCTGTATGTTAAAGTTTTAATAATAATTTAAATTAATCTAAGGAGGAAAATTATGCAAGAGAATTTTTTTAATGAAAACCAAGCGTATGGCGGTGATTTTCACGAAAACCAGGTGTATGATGACCAGATGAGCTATACGGAAGTGCTACAGGGGGGTGTCCCCGCCACACAGATGCCTCATCTACCTTGTGGCGCACTTCAAGAAGCGCACCAGTATCCCCTTCAAGCAGCTAGTAATGAGCCAGTGAACTGGAATGTTGCACCGCATAGTGACTTTATAACCGAGGGCTTGCCACCAGGTTTAAGCTTAGATCCACAGACGGGTATCATTGTAGGCATACCTACCGAATCCGGTTACTATAATTTCACAGTAAGGGCATCGAATGTTCATGGATATGCAACTCAAGCAATGTCCATGCAAGTTCTATCGGAAGACGAAGAAAATCCTACGCCTAGGTACTATCAGTTGAGTTTTGATTTAGGGGGTTGGGACGACATCTATCCAAGTTATATAGACCCAATCCGCGTTCTTGAAGGTACAAATATTTTCCCTATTATAAACCAAGTATGGGGACTCATAAACAGGGAGGGTTATACTCTTAGTGGTTGGAGTAGACCTGGGGGCTTTGGTACTGGAAGCCTTGTAATGCCGAATGATGTAATGCCACCGAACGATTTAACGGTTAGTGCATTGTGGAGTAAACATGTTTATCTAGATCCAGTTTATTAGGGTGTGCGATCATATTATTTGAATCATTCCAAAATTTACATACTTCAGATTGTCTTTTTGAAAATAAAGACCTTCGCATACATGCGGTTGGGAGCAACCAAATACAAACCCCCATACACTAACCAAATAGGGGTTTGTATTTGGTTTTAAAGCAGCTATGGTGATTTAAGTTTTTAAAGCATCTTTTAGTTTTATTTTAACAAACTATAATTACTTGAAGATTAAAGTGTTAAAAACTCTGAAAAAGTTTTGTTTTGCGTGTTTTTAGGGTTTTGCACGAATAATCCTAATCAAAAAACAAATACCACAACATCAAGATTGTGAGTACAATGCTACTAACCGAACTAACCCAAAAGACAATTTCTCTGATACTGTCCATTTGAAAGAATTTCTTTTGGGCTTCTCTGTATTGTTTTAGGTGGTTTTTCATGATTTCAGACTGGTTTTTGGTGCTGTTTTTTAGGGCTTCTGATGATTTGTTGATGGCTTCGATATTGCTTTGGAGAGCTTCGTCTACTTGTTGGCGAACCACCTCTTTTATTTCTTTGGCAATTGTTTTTTTGATGTCACCTTTCAGGTCCACCATAGTGGCGTGGACTTGACTTAGGGATTGTTGGCTGTTCTTGTTCAATGCTCTAATTAGGGCTTTGTTTTCCTGGGACATTTGGATTATGCTGTCGCTCATCTCTTCTACTAGATTCCTGCTTTCTGCGCTGTCGTTCAGCCTCTGCTGCTCTGCCAGTTGAAGTAAGCGCAAAGACTGTTTCATCAATTCCTCGCAGTTCTCGCTGGACTGAATTAAGGCTGTTTTCAGTAGAGAGTTCTCGGCTTCTGTCCTGGACACACTGGATAGCTCTTTCATCATGTCTGAGGCTGTCATCCCTGATTTCTCTAGCAGGGTATGTACTTGGGGTTCTATGTTGTTTTGTCTTATTTGCTCCTGGATGTTGCTGCCTTTGTTTAAAGATTCTTGAAATTTCATCTATAGTCCTTTCTTTTAGGGCTGTTAGTATGCCTTCTCTGTCGTAGTCTTCTCCTAGGGTTTTGCCTCTTACTAACTTTTTGGTGGAGGCATTGGTTTGGGTTGTTTTGTTTTTTGATTCCGAGACCTGCCCATCGGGACGCTGGAAGGTTATATGTTTTCTGTTATCGTTAACCAAGATGCCGTACTTGGTTAGTAGGTTGTATTTTAGTTTGTTGTAGGCTTCTGCCAGGATAAACTCCAGGAGTTTTTCTGTGTGGGGGTTTTCGTTCACACCCATAAAGTTATTACTAAATATATTTTCAAGGATTTCTTGTTGCGTGCTTTGTTTGAGGACTTCTTGAACCACTGCTGATTTTTCCGTGTCTATGGCTTGTCTTATATCGTGTTTCCAGCCCACCTGACCTTTAGCTATTATTTCACTTTCCGCTAGGGTGTAGCGAAGAGGGGCGGGGTGGTCTGTGGCTATAGATAAGCCATAGGTTCTGCAAAGAGAGTCGGAGGCTTCTCTGATTCTGTATAAATCTTCTGGCTTTGAGTGGTATTTCTTGCCTGTTTCAAAGTTAACTGCATTGATAACTATGTGGTTATGGATATGGTCTTTGTCTGTATGGGTGTAGACCACTGCTTCATGGTTCTGTATTACTTTTTCAGCTAGCTTCACACCTATGTCATTGGCTTGCTGGGGAGTTACCTCTCCTGGTTTAAAGGATTGGATTATGGTGTGGACTTGACGTCCATCTGGTTTATTCCAGAATTGTCTTGTTATACGGAATTGGTCTTTGGCTATTTCTGGGTAGCAGTGGATACCAGATGTTATGACGGACTTTTTTTCGCAGTAGGCTAAGGAGTTATTGGCGGATTTGCTTGAGGATAGTTTTATTGTTGCCATGGTTACTTATCTCCTTTTTCTACTCAACGACATTACCAATACCCAAAAGTCACTGTCGTTACTGACCGGCGCGCCTTGTGACTTGTAACTAACAAGGTTTTATTCCCAATCAATATCATTATGATCTACTGTTTCCCTCGCCTGCATTCTTCCGTGGTGGTTGGTGATTAACTATGATTTCTGGGGTTGATACGTCATCGTATACACTCCATGGGATTTCATCTTCGTCATAGGGATTGTTTTTTACTGCATCTTCAAAATTTGTGCCGTAAAATTCTTCGTACCTTTCCCGTAAACTTATAGCACCTTCCATTCTTTACCTCCTTGCCTAACCCCTGAAATTATGTCGTTAATTTCGTTAAATGTCCAAAATTTCACCATAGCCCCAAACCACTGTTTACGTAAAATGCAAAAACAGATTGTTCATTGTTCTTCATTGAAAAATTCTGTCGGTGTTACTATAAATGACTGCTGTGGATAATGTCTAGGGTTGCCAGTTATCAATGTCGCTCCAAATACTCTGGCAACATTATAAAAAATTCGGTCACTTTCATCTATAAACTCTAAAGTGCTAGGTAAGGGATTAGTCTCATAACCCCTCGACAAAATACATCCAAGCCATTCTTCTACTGTATCGTAGTCAAAATTGAATTTGGGTCTTAGTAGAACGTCCTTGTACTCGGTCACAATTTCACTAGAGTAGCAAATTTTTATCTCGCCTGAAAAAACCATGTCCATGACTCTAGCGGGAAGTCCTTTGGGGTTTATGAGTGATGAAACCAGCACATTTGTATCAATAACAGCTAACATCAATCAACACCCAATTCTGTAGCGTTTCTACATTCTCTTTCTCTGCGTGATTTAGCTATTTCTAAGTCGATGTCGTCCATGGTCATGTCTGATAGGTTGTTTTCTGCCGCTTGACGTTGCAACTTCCTCATGGCTCTAATGCCCCTAATTCGACGTAAGTCGTCTAAGGTTTCTTCAAAGGAGTCTTCATCAACTGCAATCATAAATGCTGTAGGTTTGCCGTTGTTGGTAACAACAATTTTTCCGTTGTTTGTTAGGAGGTCTTTTACCCTCCCTGTTTCGGTTCTTAACTCTCGCATGGATAGAAATTTCATTGCGCTCATTTTTAGAAACCCCTTCTTGGTTGTGTCTTCTGCCGGTTCTGATCTGCTAACCTTAATTAGTATACCATATTAAATCCATTTCGTATACCGTTTTTCGGAAATCTATTCTTCTGTGTCGTCAATCACCAACACACCCGTATTGCGCTTGCTGTGTAGGACACGATAAATTTTGATTTGATTGGTATCTTCGAATACTCGGTAGAACACAAGGTAACCAAATACAAGCACAGCTCTCCGATAATTGGTGTTATGAGTGTCGACACTAAACATGTGAGGCGTGTCCTTTACTTGGGAACAAAACTTTTCAAAGCTTTCTCTTAATTTTCTAGGCGGGCTTGTGCCGAAATCCGATAAATACTCATGTATTTCCTTTAAGTCACTCTTGGCTAAGTCTAAGATTGATATTCTCATGGTTTTACTGCTCCCCAATCATTCCACTCCTTGAATAATTGGTCAATGTCAGTCCAATTTTCTGGGTTGCCGGCCAAAGCCTCGGCTTCGTTCAATTTTTCTTTTACATAGCGTATGTGCAGAAACTCTTCGTAGTTTGCAAACTCTTCGTACGGGATTAAAACCGCTTCGCTTTTTCCGTTATTAGTTATGATTACGTGATTGCGGTTTTTTACGATAGAAGCCACTTCTGGATAGTTATTTCTTAAGTCTCGTACTGCTTTTACGTGAGTTGAGAACATGGGATTACCTCCGTGGTTTATGTTTTTATGGTACAGTTATTATGATACATATTGTATCACGATTAAAATCGAAAGTCAAATTTTTATGGGCTGTTCTGTGTAACAATGAATGTTATGCTGATTCCAGATTAAAAACCACGAAAGTAAGGCAGAAAATCGCAATGGTCCACTGCGTTTTTCACCGAAATCTTTCGTGGATTTAACCCGGAATCAGTATTAGATATTATAACAGACTTTTTTCGCAGTAAGATATGGTTTCATTCCCAATCAATATCATCGTGGTCTACTGTCTCTCCTCGCAGGTATTCCTCCATAGCAGTATGATGATTGGCGATGATTTCTGGGGTCGCTACGTCGTCGTGTACAAGGTTCAAAATTAGTTCATATACTAAATTTTGTTTTTGTTGTGTCAACAAACCGAATGCTTCAAAAGCCTTTGTTTTTACAGCTTCCATAATCAAACCTCCTAATATGCATCCCCTCTTGGGTCGATGTCTTCAATCAAAATCTCATCTTTGTTGGGAAAAGAAAATATGATGCGCCAACTACCAATCCGTAAACGATATAACCCGTCAAATCCCTTTAATTTCTTAACGTCCCCGTCTGGCAAACCCTCTATAGATGCTTTAATTCGCTGTTTGGTAGGCTTATCTAATTTTTCTATGACTTTTACCGCGTTTTTAGAGTAAGATTTCCTCATTATTTAATACCCCGTTTTTATATTATCTGTACCACAATTTGTTACACCGACCATTTATCTTCTAGATATGCCATTAACTATGTCAATTACATCATCCAAAATATCGTCAGCCACATTCTCTATGCGTTTCGGATTTCTCATGCGTATGTCAAATACCTTGACCTGGTCACACATGATGAAGCCTTTGGTTTTATTTCTATCGTCCAACGGTACGTGGAAAGGAAATGGTTTGTGTGTGCTAGTAATGGGGCAAACCATAGCCATTCGGTGGTTTGTTGCGAAATGAAAATCTTCGTTGCTGATTATTAGTGCTGGTCTGCGCCCCTTTTGTTCATGACCTAGTTGCGGGTCAAAATCCAGCCATACTATATCACCTTGTTTTACCATATTTCTTCACCTTCCACACCACTCCATGGGATTTCATCTTCGTCATAGGGATTGTTTTTTACTGCATCTTCAAAATTTGTGCCGTAAAATTCTTCGTACCTTTCCCGCAAACTTTTGCTTTTGTGGGTTTTTTTGATTACGATTGAGGTTTCAACCAGTGTTATTTCTACTTCATCATCACCTTGTATGTTTAACTCTCTTAAGAAGGGTTTGGGTATGCGTAAAGCTTTGGAGCTTCCCCAGTCCCTTAGGTTGGTTTTTGTTTTTAAGGATTCCATGGTGAGTACCTCCTTGGGGTTAATGTAATTTTATATAATTATTATATCGTATAAAAAGTTATATATCAAGGTTTTTGTAAAAAATAGAGGGAGTGTTGATTAGAGCGTGTCAACATAAAGCCGTGTGACCCATTTATGTTAACACGCTCTAATCCATTTTTTGTGTAGGCATTCTGATTTCGCAATGCAAAATCAAGGGAAACCGTATGATTGCAGAGCAACCACGGAAAAAATTTATCATTATCAACACGCCCTAACAAGCTTTATCATGGATTTAATTCGTGGACAGGTCTAATGGAGGATAGCATCCCTCAACGCCCATCTTGCAAAATTTTTTTAATCGTGATATAATTAAACCAACAAACTAAAAACCAACAATTCGCACAGGGGGGTCTGACACCCATGGAAATCGACAAGCACCATAACAAAGATAAGGTCTTGAAAGAAAGTATGGAAGTATTTAAGGGTGGTACGCTCGATTTTCTTGGCGTAGAAGCCAACGGCACAATCGAGGATGTTCTAAGTGGAGAAATAACCGAAACCACAACCAAAAAGGCGTATGCTGACACTGTATTTCGTGTATCTGGAAACAAAGGGCTACATCTTGAGTGGGAAGTCGATATAAGCGAAGATGACATGAAAAGATTTGCTTCCTACCACTTCGACCTCCACCGCAAACACTACCTAAATTTTGAAACAGTCATCATAACCAGTAAACCATCAACAGCACAACCAATCAAAACTTTTTCTGGTTCATTTAGCCCGAAAATAATTTCTCTCAAAGAACGTGATGCCGAAGCAACAATTGCTGATATTGAGGGTAAGCTATCAAGGGGCGAGAAGATAAATTTGTTGGAGTTACTTTATCTGCCGTTGTATGGTAACACCCACAAGACCGAGCGGGAGCTACTGGACTACGCTGTAAAAATGACACCCAAAGCGGCATACAATAAGCACACCCAAGAAAAACTAACCAGCCTAATGTTTCTGCTCATGTCCACCTTCATCAGCAGAGCCGAAATCAAAAAAGTATGGAGGGATAATATCATGTCACTAGAAAACAATGTATTTGTTGATGTTATTGAGGAATGGAGCAAGGAGAAAATGGCTCTAAAAATGTTGTCAAGAAATATGTCGATGACAGAAATCGCTGAAATTCTCGAAATGCCCTTAGAATGGGTGGAAGAAATCAAGAATTCCCAAAACTCACAAGAGGCTATGGCAATATAAGTCCAACCGCAACCAACCCATATCGGTGCATACAGCACCTTTGCATCATTGCATTATTGCTTATTTTTTCAAATGGCTCATCAAATAGAAACATATGTAACTGGAAGAA
>Ga0123355_10014922_pt1 | contig 12172 bp, 11 predicted proteins | sample TergutEmb28metaG_3_FD_89872 | JGI IMG/M metagenome (GOLD analysis project Ga0123355, IMG submission 89872) | Embiratermes neotenicus P1 segment gut microbial communities from Petit-Saut dam, French Guiana - Emb289 P1 | ecosystem: Host-associated > Arthropoda: Insects > Digestive system > Gut ...
CGCCCCCGTTCATTGCAGACTGGAGCACAACCCCGGGGCTCGGGCGCCATCTTCTCGACCCGAATTTTCCATTGCCGGCGTTGCACCGGCAGGTGTCAATCGATCCGGCCAAACTGGCTGCGTATGCAGGGCGCTACCCGTTGACGCCGAGGTTTGTTCTGACCGTGACGCCAAGGGACGGGCGATTGATGGTGCAGGCCACCGGTCAGCACGAGCAAGAGGTCTTTCCAGAGAGCGACACGCGGTTCTTCTCCCGGGTCGCGGATGCGCAGATCACCTTCGAGCTAGCGCCTGACGGGACCGCCTCGGCTCTTATCCTGCACCAGAACGGCAGCAACCGGCGCGCGGCACGATCACCCTGAGGGGCCCGCGTCCATGTAGGGCTCGAGGCAGCAGAAGGTCGGGTTTCAACGCAACCGTCTCGGCCGGCGCAGGTGGGTGGCGACCCCCCGTCTGGGACCCAACCGCCATGAGCGCGGAATTCACGGGATCGACCACCCTCGCGACGACACTTCGGTTGCGTCTGCAGATTGTTCTCGGCCCTGCGGCAAGTGGGCTGCGCGCTACGCGAGGTGCTTTGGCAAAAGGTCGGGGAATACAGGTGGCTGGATTTCGTCGCCGCCGGGTCCATCGCCTATGGCGCCGTTCCGGCACCGCAGATGCTGACGCGCACCCGTGATGGTCTGAGGAGCGAGGTGCCGGCCGCGCGGCTTTGGGGCGCATACTTGACCGTGATTCCCGCGACGCTTGCCATTCTGCTGCGGATGCCGGGCGTGACGCGACCCGACTTGATCCTGATTTGTCGGTCTACTGGTTTTCGGGTTTGCCTTCGCGGTCAGCTGGTGACGGCTTGCCTACCTATTGTGTTTCGGCAAGCGAAACCCCTCATGGCCCGCCCTCGTCGCTGTGGGGTTGTCGTGGCGTCAGCCGCGACGAGCCGCACCCTCGGCCGCGCCGGCCCAGATCGCCGCCATCAACCTAACCGTCACAGAACCTTCGCGCCGCTGCAACACGGAAGGGAACCATTCTGAGTTAGTGGGGCCGGCACTCGTAGACAAAAGGGAACCACCACATGGCCGTCCTGCCTTTCGCCACGCTCGATGAACAAAAATTCAAGCGCTTCCACTGGCTCGCCTTGTTCACCACCGGAATGGGGGTGTTCACAGACGGTTACGACCTGTCGTCAATCGGCATCGTGCTGCCCCTCGTTCTCGCTTCGTTCGGGGTGAAGCACCTGACCGGACTCGAGAGCGGCGCGCTCGCCGGCTCGGCATTGGTCGGAGCCGCGCTCGGGGCGCTGATCTTCGGCCCGCTGGCGCAGATCGGGCGAAAGAAATTTTACGGCTACGACGTGATGCTCATGGCAGTGGCAGCATTCGCGCAGATTTTTGCCCCAACCCTGTGGTGGCTGATCGCGATCCGCTTTGTTCTCGGTATCGGCGTCGGCGCCGATTACGTGCTGTCGCCGACCATCATGGCCGAGCACGCCAACCGACCGAACCGTGGCTTGAAGATCGGGCTTGGCTTCGGCGTCATGTGGCAGGCGGGGGCGATGGTGGCAGCCCTGTTGTCGCTGGTGTTGATGGATACCGGCATCGCGCCGGATCTGCGCTGGCGGATCGTGCTGGCTTTCGGTGCCGTGCCGGCAATCTCCGTGCTGTATTTGCGACGCAGGATGCCGGAGACCGCGCGCTTCCTCGCCCGGCTCGCCGGCGACACTGCAGGGGCCGCCGAGGTCGTGCAGCAGGTCGCAGGTGGCCCGGTAGAGCGGCCGCTCGGGCGCGACCGCCGGCCGTTTGGCCAGGTGTTCGCCGAGCACGCGCCGGCAATCTTCGGCGCGGCGTTGATCTGGTTGCTGTTCGACATCGTGATTTACTCGGGTATCCTTTTCGGCCCATCGTTGATCGCGCACAGCCTCGGTATGACCCCGGCGATCTTCGCCCTCGCGGTGTCGGTTGTCTTCATCCTGCCGGCGGGGGTCGTGGGTGCGCTGGTGGTCGATCGCATGGGGCGCAAGCCACTCGCCACTTTGGGCTTCCTCGGCGCAGGGATCGCACTCGGCCTGTTCGCCTGGCTGCACGACGCGGCGGTCGCGACGCCGCTGCTTGGGCTGGCGCTGCTCGGGCTGTACAATATCATGATCGTCGTGGGGCCAGGGACGGTCGCCGGCGCCGGTATGCTCGGCGTGGAGGTCAGCCCGACGCGCATCCGCACGATGGGTCAGGCGATCACTGTCGTTGGCGGTCGCATCGGGGCCTCGATCGCCGCCTTCGTCTTTCCGCTGCTATTCGGCATCCTGGGCGAGCAGGGCGTTATTCTGCTGCTCGCGGCAACCTCGCTGGTCGGCGCCGCCTGCACGTTGTTCGTGATCCCTGAGACGGCGCGGCGTTCGCTGGAGGAGATCAACGGCGATGGCGAGCTGCAGATCGACGCGGCCACTGCGGATTGAGGTCAGCGCGCCGGTTGTCAGCTAATCGACGACGAGCCGGAACGAACGTGAATAACATTGATACTGCGAACGGCATGATCATCGCCAAATCGCCGTCGAATGCGCCCACCAGGTGCATTCGACGCGCCGGTTTGCGTTCGACCGAATCAGTCTCGCAATCGCCGAGCGCCCGCAGCTAGTGGTTCACTTCCAGCGAGCGAATTCCGAGCAGGATGGCGTGACCCGGCCTGTAAGCCGGGAAGCCACGGTATCGGGGCGTCGCTGCCCCGACCTTTGTGCCAAGGTCTAGGAATAGCGCTCGTTCCTTGAGGTGTGGAGCATCTAGCGTAGTTTGAGTGCACGAGCCGCTGTACGGGGCATCATTGTTGGTCATCGGCTGCGATCCGCCCTCACGGCGAAGCGAAGGAACTCCATAACACCGTCTATCAAGACTGCGATGGCCGCTGCGAACAGAGCGCCTGCATATAAAACCACCACGTCGCGAGACCTGGCATTCTCCTTGTCTTCGGCCACAATCGCGCCGGACACATTCTCTGTGGTGATTCGAGCCTTTCCGTCCCGGGTGAGCGCTTCGGCCGACTTTGCAAGCAACACCGATTCGATCACGAGGTCCCTTGAGAAGATCAAGTCTATCACGCCGAGTTGACGATTGTCCGCGATGTAGTCGTCCTCGCATTCGGCGTCGCTTTGACATCCTTGACGAATTTGGCTCCCAGGCAATCTGATCCAGTAATGGAGAACTCGCTCCGAAGATGAGCGGGCATATAGGAACGCACTGAGCTGACCTTTAACGTAAATGTCCCCGGATCGGACGTTTTCGGGTAGTTTTTTGATGGCCACTGTCAATCTGACATCGTCTCCGACGGAAGAATCGAGAACTGCGTTCGCCAGTTGTGGCCGCTGCCCCGGAAGATGCACATAGATATCCTCTTTGAATTCGGTTGACGACATCGGGTTTGGTATTCTGTCGGCATAGACTCTGTCGATGTGTCCTGGAAAGCGGACGTAAATGTATTCACAGGGATGCGATGACGACGGTATGCCGATATGTAGAAGCGCCAATGTAAACGTCGTTGGCATTCTAGCATCAACATGAAATTCGATCCGAGCTCTTTGACCGAACTCACAATCTGAGCCAACCGAAATGTGTGTGGTAGGTACGACAGTCTCTTCGTCCAGGAATGCCTGTTTAAGACGCGGTAGGGACCACGACAACATGGCTACAGAAATGCACAGCAGGAGTACACCGGGTAGCAGTTCGAAGCTGCATCGCGGGATCTTGTCGCGGGCGAGCAATCGTCAGCCCTCACTCGCCTCTCTCAGCCGCTGAAAGTCTCGGGCAGGCCTGGCTTGAGGTTCATAAACCCGACACAACGATTCGGCCGCGCATATGGGGATGGATCGAGCAGATGTAGTCGAATGCGCCTGCGTGGTCGAATCGATGTCGAAATATGTCATTCGTCTCGAGTGGTTGTGAGCGCAGGCTCAATGCCGGACAGTAGATGGCATGTGGAATGTCATCGCGGTTCATCCAGCTTACGGTCGTACCCCGCGCAACAGTGAGGGGGTTCGGCGAAAAGGTGAAGTTGTCGATCGCAACCATGGCATCGGCGGCGATTGCGCGACGATCTATCATAGCGAGGGCAGTCACGACCACGCTTCCCACGCCTCGGCATAGCAAAGCACGCCGTCGTGGCGCCGGATCAATTTCCGACCTCAGCGTCCCGCCTGCAGGAGAGGTGGCCGCATGGTGGATACCGGCTTGGCCGATGCTATCCGGCCGGCGTCCTGCCGGGACACATAGGCTCGGCCTACTGACTGACGCGGTCGCGGCCCACGTCTTCACGTCATTCACGAGGGTTCTGAGACTACGATTGCTTAACCCGCCTCTTGTTGCATAGTTCGGATCCATGGCCGCAGCCTCCATCGTTTCGCTGTTTCTTGCCATCAGCCGTAAATCCCACCGCGGCGTGCCGGCAGTTGCCAGTAGCGGCTGGCGAGGCTCTGCGGCCCCGCCGCCATGCGGTTCTTTGCTCTGCAACTCTACCGACAAGAGCGCGTAATTATTCCCGCATTGGCGAGCCGTGCTCTGACTGAGATGTATCGGCCCGAGCGATGCCTGCCCGCTACGGATGGCTCGCGGCATTCGCCTGCGGGACCGGCGCTGCTACCGGACCTCGGCCCGCGCACGAGCAATCGGTCAGGCACTCCGTGCAGAGGGCGGCGACGCCACTGACGGCCGGGTCGGGATGAGCGCCGGTTGTGCTATGATGGGTGTCCGATCACGCTGCAGAGGAGTGAGCGTCATGCGATCGTGGATCCACGTGGCACGGGGGCGGCATGTGCGGCAGGCACGTGTGGGACTTGGTGAGCTCAGGGAAGAGCATATCAGCCGGCAAGGCTTCTTCGGCCCGGTGGCGATGGTCTACCGAACGGATGGGCCCAACGAAATCGTGCGTGTCGAAGGCACTCTGCATCCGCGACGGCTGGTCGATACGGCACGCGTTGAGCCGCCCGATCAACACGATCAGCGGGGCGTGCCCGAAGTGCTGCTGGCCAATGCGGACGTCTCGATCGCGATCAGCCGGCGCACCCAGGCGATGCCTTTCGCATACCGCAACACCGATGGCGATCTGCTCTACTTCGTGCACGAAGGATCCGGCGCGTTTGTGACCGAGTTCGGGCAGTTGGCTTACGAACCGGGCGATTACGTGCTGATTCCAAAGGGAGTGACGTTCGCATTGAACCCGACCTCGGCAGCATGCCGGCTGTTGGTGATTGAATCACCAGCACCACTGACGCTCACAGAGCATGTTCAAGTCGGCAGGCACACGCCGGTCGATCCGACGGTGCTGACGCTACCCGAACTCTGCGATTATGGCTTCGACCGCCGCGACGAATGGGAACTGCGCGTGAAGCATGGCGGCGCCTACAGCTCCATCTTTTACCGCAACAATCCACTGCGGACCGTCGGATGGAAGGGTGACCTGTTCCCCTACAAGCTGAACATTCGTGACATCATTCCGATCAGCTCAGACCGGATCCACCTCCCGCCATCGGCCTGGGCGACATTCGAGGCGGCCGGGTTCATGGTGGTCACCTTCGTTCCCCAGGTGGCCGTGTCTGATCTCAGCGCTGAAGAGCTGCCGTCTTATCACCGCAACGTCGACTACGATGAAAGCGTGTTCGTGCACGACGATGCATCGGGCGCACGACGCTTGGGCATGCTCTCGCACACGCCGCAGGGGATTCTGCACGGCGCGGACGAGGCCACGCGGTCGGCCTTCCAGAAGCGGCGGACTCCCGACATGCGACGCACGCTGACTGGCGTGAGTGTCGACACTGAGCGTCCCTTGATTCCAACCGCGGTGTGCGAACGGCTGACCGAATAAGTCCGGACAGCTTGACGGCCGCCCTCCGGGCGGTCCGTATTCCAAGCGTGAATATGAAGGGAGGCAGCGTCATGATCCTGACCGATCAGGTTGCCCTGGTGACGGGCGCAGGCCAGGGCATCGGGAAGGCGTGTGCGATGGCCTTGGCCGAGGCCGGGGCGCACGTGATTGTCGCCGATATCAACGGGGCGGCTGCCGAGCAGACCGCCGCCGCGGTGAGCCGGTTCCAGAAGCGCAGCCTGGCGGTGCCGACCGACGTCGGCGACCTGCAGCAGATCGATGCGATGGTGCGGCGGGCAATCGAGGCATTTGGTCGCGTAGATATTTCTGTGAACAACGCCGGCGTCACCCGCCGCGCCGACATCATGGATCTGACGGAGCAAGACTGGGACCGCATCCACAGAGTCAATGCGAAGGGTGTGTTCTTTTGCCTGCAACGGGTTGCGCGGGAGATGATCCCGCGGCGCAGCGGCCGAATCATCAACATCGCCTCCATCGCCGGCAAAGGCTATGCGGGCACGTCGAATGCCGCGTACGCAGCGAGCAAGGGCGCGGTGATTGCCCTGACCAAGACCGCGTCGCAGCAGTTGGGACGGCACAACATCAACGTGAATGCGATCTGCCCGGGTGTCACGCGTACAGCACTCTCTGAGGCCAACCTGCGGGTGCGCGCCGAGCAGGAGGGGGTTACGATCGACCAGATGGAGCGACGCCGGGCATTGGCCATTCCCCTGCAACGGGCCAATGACCCGGAGGACATCGCTGCGATGGCAGTGTTTCTGGCCTCACCCGGCGCGCGCAACATCACGGGTCAGTCCTACAATGTGGATGGCGGGATCATTCCGGACTGATCCGAACGAGGGAGGAACCAATGATCATCGACTGCCATGGGCATTACACGACGTCGCCGCGTCAGCATGAGGCATGGCGGACAGACCAGGTCGCAGCCCAAAAGGAAGGACGGGCGGCTCCGCCACGGCCTATCATCACCGATGATGAAATCCGTGCGACCATCGTCAACGGTCAGTTGAAAGTGCAGCAGGAGCGCGGAACCGACTTGACAATCTTCTCGCCACGTGCGGCGGGCATGGGGCATCACCTTGGCGATGCGTCCACAAGCGAGGCCTGGGCCACGGCCTGCAACGAACTCATCCATCGCGTCTGTAGCCTGTTCCCGCGCAACTTCATCGGCGTCTGCATGCTGCCGCAAAGCGCCCGCGTCTCGCCGCGCAATTGCATCGCCGAGCTGGAGCGGTGCGTGCAGCACTACGGGTTCGTCGGCTGCAATCTCAATCCCGACCCATCAGGGGGATTTTGGCAGGACCCGCCATTGGGCGATAAGTACTGGTACCCGCTCTACGAGAAGATGGTCGAGCTGGACGTTCCGGCGATGATCCACGTCAGTCAGGCATGCAATCCAGCGTTCCACACCACCGGGTCGCATTATCTGAACGGCGATACCGCTGCGTTCATGCAGTGCCTGACATCGGATCTGTTTAAGAATTTCCCGACGCTGAAATTCATCATCCCGCATGGCGGCGGAGCGGTGCCGTACCATTGGGGCCGGTTCCGCGGCATCGCGCAGGACATGAAACTGCCGCCATTGACCGAGCATCTACTGCGCAACGTGTTTTTTGACACGTGCGTCTATCACCTGCCGGGACAGGAGCTACTGGCGAAGGTGATCCCGACTGAGAACATCCTGTTTGCCTCGGAAATGATCGGGGCGGTGCGCGGCATCGATCCGGAGACGGGGCACCACTACGACGACACCAAGCGTTATATCGAGCAACTGCCCTTCTCGGCGGCCGATAAGGCGAAGGTGTACGAAGGGAACGCGCGGCAGGTATACGGGCGACTGTCGGCGCAGATCGCCAGACAGTTCGGTTGAGGGTGATGCCCGCCCACGAGTCATTGCGAGGCGTGACGCGGACAACCCAGCGCCTGCACGAGTTGGCTTGGGCCCCGCACGGCTTGCAATGACCGACGCGGACACAACCGCTCATGTCGTCATCGTCGGTGCCGGGCATGCCGGCGGTTCCGCTGCGGCGTTTTTGCGCCAGTTCGGCTGGAAGGGATCGATCACGCTGGTCGGAGCAGAGCCGTTCCTGCCTTACCAGCGCCCGCCGCTGTCGAAGACCTGGCTGAAACAGGAAGTGGATGAGACGAGCGTTGCGCTCCGGCCTATCGGTTTCTACCAAACCAACAATGTCACATTGTTGACGAGCGTAACGGCGACCGCGATTGACCGGGACCGCCATAGAGTTGCGCTCTCAACCGGAAGCAACCTGGAGTACGACGAGCTTATTCTCGCGACTGGCGCGCGCCCGCGCGCCCTACCGGTGCCGGGCCATGATCTCGGCGGCGTCCTCGACCTGCGCAGCATCGCCGACGCCGACCGCATCAAGGCCGCGCTCATCGCCGGCTCCCGGCTTGTCGTGATCGGCGGCGGGTATATTGGCCTGGAAGTGGCTGCATCGGCGCACGCTATCGGTGCGTCGGTCGCCGTGATCGAGCGCGAAGAACGCGTACTCGCGCGGGTCGCATCGCCTATCTTGTCATCGTTCTTCCAAGAGGCGCACCAGGCGCGAGGTGTCCGCGTTCTGTGCAATGCGACGGTGGCTGCGATTGACGGCGACACAGATCGCGCGACGTCCGTCCGCCTGGGCGACGGAGCGCAACTTTCCTGCGACGCCGTTCTCGTGGGCATCGGGGCCGGCCCCGATGACCGGTTGGCGCGCAATTCCGGTATGGCTTGCGAGGACGGCATTGTCGTCGACCTCGCCGCGCGCACCAGTGACCCGCATATACATGCGATCGGCGATTGCACGTGGCGGCCCCTGCCGCTCTACGACCGATGCTTTCGTCTGGAATCCGTGCCGAACGCGCTGGAGCAGGCGAGGCAGGCTGCGGCAGATCTGTGCGGACGGCCGCCGCCTGCACCCGAAGTTCCGTGGTTTTGGTCCGACCAGTACGACATAAGGCTGCAGATCGCGGGCCTGCCGTTTGATGCGGCCTCTGCGATCGTGCGCGGCGATCCGGCTGCAGGGCGATTCGCAGTATTTCACCTCGCTCTTGACGGAAGACTGCAGGCCGTGGAAGCGGTCAACGCGCCAACGGAGTTCATGGCCGGTAAGTCGATGATCGGCCGGCGGAAGAAGGTGGTGGCGGACCGGCTGCGCGATGTGTCAGTCTCCATGCAAGAGCTCGCCAGCTGAACAAATGGCGGATTTTTGAGGGAAGCCCTATGCCTAAGGTGACCTATATCGAGTACAACGGTACCGCACACACGGTTGATGTGCCCATCGGTCTATCCGTGATGCGCGGTGCGGTGGACAACGATGTCCCTGGCATCGATGCCGATTGCGGTGGCGAGTGTGCCTGTGCCACCTGCCATGTGTATCTGGAGCCGGAGTGGCTGGAAAGGATCGGCACGCCGGTGCCCGGTTCGCAGGAAGCGAGTATGCTGAGCTTCGCTGCCGTAGCGCAGCCGGATTCGCGGCTCGCCTGCCAGATCAAGATGACAGAGGAACTCGACGGGCTGGTCGTCCGAATGCCGGAAGGACAGCACTGAGCGGAGAGCCAACCAAACGGGAGCAACGGACATGAACGCACCGGTGCACGTGGATCCGAGCGGCGAGGCCTGGCGGATGCCACTCGACGCGATCGATGTCAGCGACCCGCAGCTCTACCAGGACGATACCTGGTACCCCTATTTCGAACGTCTGCGGCGCGAGGATCCGGTCCACTGGGTACGCGAGAGCCGTTATGGACCCTATTGGGCGGTCTCGAAATACTCTGACATCGTGCACGTGGAGGTGAACCACGGACTCTATTCGTCAGCATCCGAACTGGGTGGCATCCAGATCGAGGAGCAGCCGAAGGGGATGGAGCGGCCGAGCTTCATCCGCATGGACCCGCCGCGGCACGACGAGCAACGAAAGGTGGTCAGCCCGATCGTCGCACCGGGCAACCTGGCCAACATGGAATCGCTGATCCGCGAACGCACCGTCCGTGTTCTCGAAGGACTGCCACGCGGCGAAGTGTTCGATTGGGTTGATCGCGTGTCCATCGAGCTCACCACGATGATGCTCGCGACCCTGTTTGACTACCCATTCGAGGAGCGGCGCAAGCTGACCTTCTGGTCAGACGTGGCGATCTGCAACGTCAATGCGCCCGACGCGCCGGTGCATTCGGAGCAAGAGCGCTTCGACGAAATGAAGCGGATGGCGGCGACGTTTGCCGCGCTGCTGACCGATCGCGCGAAGGCGCCGCCGAAATTCGATCTCCTCTCGATGCTGGCACACGGCGAAGCGACACGCGAACTGCCGCTGCATGAGTTCATGGGCACACTCGCTCTCTTGATCGTCGGAGGTAATGACACCACGCGCAATTCCATGAGCGGTGGGCTGATGGCGTTGGCCGCCAATCCTGGCGAATATCAGAAGTTGCGCGACAACCCCGCGCTGATCCCCGGCACGGTGTCGGAGATCATCCGCTACGTCACACCGGTGATCCACATGCGGCGCACTGCGACGGCCGATACCGAACTCGGCGGCAGGCAGATCCGCGAGGGCGACAAGGTCGTGCTATGGTACGTATCAGGCAATCGCGATCCGGATGCGATCTACGATCCTGACCGATTCATGACCGACCGGGCACGCCCGCGGCAGCACCTCTCCTTCGGTTTCGGCATCCATCGTTGCGTCGGCAACCGGCTGGCCGAGTTGCAGTTGCGGATCCTCTGGGAGGAGCTGCTGCCGCGATATCCAGTCATCGAGGTGATCGGACCTGCGAAGCGGGTCTATTCGAACTTCATCCACGGGATCAGGTCACTGCCCGTCCGGATTCAATAACCCCGCCCGCGCAAAGGGAGCGGTCGGGGCTGCCAGCGCCAAGGGCGGGCCACGAAAGGCACCGGATTTCGGCGCCGCTGGCTCCGGATCGTAGAAGCGTGCAGGCGCTCGCTCACCCCTTGGGCAAGGTGACGAGGCGACGAGGCGACGAGGAATACTGAACTTGTTGGCGCTCGTCAGACGGCTCCCATCGTGGTCGGGACGAGGACGGATTGATGGCGAGCCCGAAGAACTTCGAAGCACTGATGGTGCCCGAGCCCGCCGGATGCGCGGCGCTGGGGGTGCGGCGGCGCACGTCGAGCGGCACACGCATCGAACGCATGGCGAGCGGATATGCGACGGAGGCCGAGGCGCATCAATGGGCATCCGCGCAACTTGACAAACACCTTGCCGGCCGGGCAGAGGCTCGGGCGAAGACGACGGAACGCAGGCGTCGCCAACGAGAATGTGTAGAGGCAGAGCTTACTATGTCGCTGCGTGAACTGGCCGAGATCGACCCGCATTCCTCGACCCTGAGATATCTGATCGACCTCCTGCCGCAGGAGGCCGCGTTCGGGGCCTGGAAGGACGACGACAACGAGCGCAGGACCTACGCAATTGCCAATCAATCGGTGGGCCGTCGCTGGTCGGCGCACCCGGCCAACGCCCTGAGCGGGACGCTCGACGAGATTTCCGAGTGGATCACGGCGCAGGCTCTGGCGAATGCGCGTTGGTTGGCAAGCACGACGGCGGGGGGGATATGAGGCGTTCCTATGAGCGTCAGTAGCAAGCACGCCACGTCATATGCGTTCAAAGAAAATGCTCACCGCGCGCTGTCAGACGCCGGCCTGCAAAAGGCCCTCGCGCGGAGCGGCCCGAGCTTCATAGCCCGCCGCGCCGCGGCCGTGGCGGCGTTGCCGGAATTTGAGCAGCTCCGCGATGCCGCGCGCGACATCAAGAACCATACGCTGGCGTATATCGACTTCTATCTCGAAGAGTACGAGAAAAACCTGCTGGCAGCCGGCGGCAAGGTGCACTGGTGCTCTACTGCCGACGAAGCGCGCGACGCGGTGCTGGCGATCTGCCGCGACGCCAATGCACGCACAGTAACCAAGGGCAAGTCGATGATCGGCGAGGAACTCGCGATCAACGAGCACTTGGAACGCAACGGTGTCACTCCGATCGAGACCGATCTCGGCGAGTACATCATCCAGCTCCGGCACGAGCTGCCAAGTCACATCATTGCGCCCGCCTTTCACCTCAACCTGGAAGACTGGGAAGCGACGTTCCGCAAAGAACACACTGACCTGCCGCACGACCGCGAATTCCGCGAGCGCCGCGATATCCTGACCGAAGCACGCGCCAAACTGCGCGAACGGTTCCTCACGGCGGATGTCGGCATCACCGGGGCAAATTTCCTCATCGCGGAAACCGGCAGCAGCGTCATCGTCACCAACGAAGGAAACGGCGATCTGACGCAGACGCTGCCGCGGGTC
>Ga0123355_10014923_pt1 | contig 12172 bp, 10 predicted proteins | sample TergutEmb28metaG_3_FD_89872 | JGI IMG/M metagenome (GOLD analysis project Ga0123355, IMG submission 89872) | Embiratermes neotenicus P1 segment gut microbial communities from Petit-Saut dam, French Guiana - Emb289 P1 | ecosystem: Host-associated > Arthropoda: Insects > Digestive system > Gut ...
GCTTATGAAATGACAGACCCTTTCCATATAGGAAGTGGCAGGAATGATAACAGAACCAACCCTGGCCAATATGTTGTTGCTCGCCCTGGTGGCAGTGGGTCTTTTAACGATATACTAAGCGTCCAATCAGAAGGCGGCGTAAGGGTTAGCACCCATGCCCGCCAAATCACAGACGGTGTACCAGGCGCATGGATAAACTATGACTGGGACACAGGCAATTACATTGCTGATTTAAGCCGCGACGGTGATATAGAGTTAATGGTAGAAGTTCATAATAGCGCAGCCAACGATGCAACTGAATTTTATGTGCTTGTGCCAATACCAAGAAAAGACCAGTGGATAGTAAGCCAAGCCGACGCATTAGCAGACAATGTACAGCAAGAGCCTTTTGAATGGAGTATGGTGCTGGCAGGTATGCCCGTTGTACCCCCTGGATATGAGATACTCGTCTCTACAAGTTATGCACTGCGTTACGCGAATGCAGTGTTTCATCCCTGGAGTGCTGTTAGCGGGGGTATCATTGATATTGAAGACGTCCTCACGGTTATGATTAGAGCCGTTGAGCCGATACCATCATTTGGCAACCCGGGCTTTAACCCACAATTCATTATTCCGCTGGATGTATGCCCAGATGTAGACTTAATTGCAGATGCAGGTGCAGTTAACCGTTTCTCATCAATGGTATACCGTGTTGTGCCGGCTCCTACTAATTTGCATGGGTATCGTGAAAGTTTGCCGGTTGCGTTACGGCTTAATCTTGATGCCCACCCATGGGATGTGCTGCGTGCCGCGGTGAATGCATCTCCAGCAAGCCCGGCAACACCCTATAGGATTTATATTAATGACGTGGTTGGCGGCTGGGGTGCTTGTGGCGCACAAAACCCCAATGCCATAGTTATCCCAGCAGATAGGCGTGTTGAGCTGGTTAGCGAGTCGGGTAATACAGGTGCTGCGGGTAGTCTTGAGCGTGTGCTTTGGCAACCAACTGCCAACCAGCGGCACTTTACTGTACTGGGCGAGTTGGAGTTAGGCGAGGGTGTCACCCTCTGCGGGACGCCGCCGTTGCAGATGTGCGATCATCCTATTTGGTGTGGCGAGCCTACCCCTGTTAGTGCTGAGGCTTTTGACGCCCGTATCCGTGGCGGTGTAGCTGTCGATGGCGGTCAGTTAACCATGCATGGCGGCAGTATAATACAGAACAACCGCGCATCTGACGGCGGCGGCGTGTTTGTAGGCCTAAACGGTAGCTTTCTAATGACCGGCGGCATAATTAGCGGCAATACTGCCACCTACAACGGCGGCGGTGTAATTGTGCATGGCACTAACAGCAACTTTAACATGCGTATGCCCACAACCGGCGAGCCTGGGTTTGGCGACGCGTCCCATCCGTCTCCACTAATCAACAACAACACAGCCAACGCCAACGGCAGCGGTATATTGGATGGCGGCGGTGGTGGTATCTATGTAGCACTTGCAGGTACACTTACAGCCAACAATGCCCGCATCACCAATAACACTGCCACCAACGGCATGGGTGGCGGCATTTTTACAGAGAATTATGAGTACTATAATGTTCTAACCCTTTCACCTGCACCGTACCCGCGCTTTAGCAATATCAATCTAACCAATGTCACATTTAACGGCAACACCGCAATGGGTGGTTACAACCCGCCTGTTAATGCTTTGTCTGTCATTCCAGATACTGCGTTCCAGAGTACATCGCTCCTTAATCACCCGCTCAACAACTTTGACATCAACATGTGGAACACAGGGTACCCATTCATACTGCCACTTACAGGCAGCATAGGCGCAGGGGTGTTTAACATAGCTGGGTTTGCGGTATTGGGTGCAGCGGCTTTGGCTGTATCTGTTGTAGTCATCAAAAGAAACAAAGTAAAACGCAAGTAATATTTCTTCCATTTTACAGGCTGACGCAATGCCCCAGGGCTTTGTGTTAGCCTTTTTTATGCCTGAAAGGTGAGAACATGAAACGAAACGATGTGATATCGGCAGCGGTAATGCTGTTTTTATTATTGGGTACCTTGGTGTACCCACGCATACAGTTACGGGGGTTTCACAACCGCGCTTGTAATGCAATCTATGAATTTACAGCGCAGGTTGAGTCATATAAAACTACCCACAACCAGCAAATGAAAACCCTTGGTATACACACAGTACCGGAGGATGACCCCCATTTTTGGCTTAACCTCATCTGGGGAGCATTGTGGATGCAAAACTTTAATTTGAGCTTAAATGGTCAAGAACATCTTCTAGACCCATTTATTTATGCGCATCCATGTTTCTACATAAACACGGTTTTTGATGCATACACGTTGGACGCATTTGGGGTTTTAACCATCTCTAGTATAGAGTTGTCTATGCCAATATATCTTGGTACCAGCTTAGTCAACCTGCACCGTGGCGTTGCACATCTGCTGCATTCTTCTTTCCCGGTTGGCGGGGAAAGTACCAATACCGTAATAGCTGGGCATAGGGATGCAAACCGTGTGTTTAGGGACATAAGGCAACTAGAAATTGGGGACGAGATACAAATTACAAATTTCCGCAATGATATGACATATGTAGTGGTAGAAACAAAAATAATTGAGCCGCACCAGATAGATGCATTAAAAATACAGTACGGGCGCGACCTGGTTACGCTAATCACCCAGTATGGCCGCCGGGGAAACAGGCGGTATCTGATTATAGCAGAGCGAGTTTGTGACACAGATGAATATAAAAATTGGTGAAATGGAAGATGCGATGTGTTTCTGACAATAGAGTGTGAATATGGAATGCGAGTTTTTCGTGCATTATCCAGCGGGGGGCAACGCCCGATTAAGGTCATTGCTGCAGAAGAAAATATCCCGGTTGTTTTTGCATATAAGATAATAGATAAGCTGATACGAGCCAAGTTTCTGCAAAGTGAAGTAGGCCGCGCCGGGGGCGTGCGTATTTTGCGCCCACTTGATGAGTTATCACTTTACGACATAATAAATGTGATAGACCCCAGCAGGTGTATATTTAGGTGTGTGCAAGGGGAAAACGAGTGTAAATTAAACACGGCTGTGAGGCCATGCTTGATACACAAAGAGTTAATGCGCATTCAAAGCGTCATGGAAGGTGAGTTGAAGGGGAAAACTATAAAAGATATCTTGGAGTTGTAAGTGTTTGTTATTGCAAACTTTTCTTAAGCGCTGCTCGCGCGCGGTTTAACCTTGATTTTACTGTGCCTAGGGTCAGCCCTAGTGCTTCTGCCAGCTCGTCATAAGTAAGCCCTTGCATATCCCTAAGTATAAGTACCATACGGTGGTCGTCTGGCAGCTTTGTTATTGCGGCTAATATCTCGCGTACGCGCTCGTTGGTTACGGCGCTTTCTTCTGCAGATGGTAGGGTGGGGGAGGCAGATATATTATTGTCTGTTAACTCCTCCGTCACAATGCGCCGCTTGCGTACTATGTCCAGGCATGTGTTGGCAGTTACTGTACATATCCAGGCCTTGAGATTGCCGTCTTCATCTATTATTACATTGGGTAGGCCTTTGTAAATGCGTATTACCGCGTCTTGACTGGCGTCCAGCGCGTCCTCCGGGTTTGTGAAGTACCGGCGGGCTATGTGGTGTATGAGTTTCTCGTACCGCAAAAGAATTAGCTCAAAAGCATTGTCTTGGCCTTCGACCCTTTCTAGCTTTGCGGCTGCCAGTAAGTTAGCATCCGTATCGCGCATGGAAGTTGTCCCTCGTATAATAAAATAAACCCAGAATGCCGGTCCTATATTTTGACACCTAGCCAATGGCTAGGTGGGTGTCCGCAACAGTATGACCGCCTTCCGCTAAAACATGCACGGCTCGGCGTTAGCCCTGTGTGTAGGACTCCCGTTTTGCGTCTGTAGGTTCAAAATATTAGGTTGTCGAGCATCCCAGGCTCTTGTAGATATTATTATAGCCATCAAAGCGTAAGACTGCAAGAGAAAAACACACAAACGATATTTTTCGTGCTAGAATTGGATATAGTATATACGCAGCATAATATAATAATACCCGGGTTTTATTACCGGTATAGCTCATGATATGGGCAAAGGAGGATGTTATGGCAGCATTAACAATTACATCAGAAAATTTTGAAACAGAAGTGTTAAAATCGCAAAAGCCTGTACTGTTAGATTTTTGGGCAACCTGGTGCCCACCATGTGTAATGATAGGCCCAATTGTAGACGAAATTGCAGCAGAGCAAGATGCAGTTAGGGTAGGGAAGGTAAATGTTGAAGACGCGCCAGAGTTGGCAGAGAGGTTTGGGATAACCAATATCCCACTGCTTGTACTAGTAAAAAACGGCGAAACTGTAGCCCAGGTAGAAGGATACAGGCCTGGCCAGAAGGATATAATTTTACAGATGTTAGCGGCAAACATGAATTAGTCTACAATACCTAGCATTTTCATTAGATATTTTGCGTTGGTAGTGATGGACTTGCCGCTGTTGATTTTATAGTCAAAGTGTATTTCATCTTGTTTGTAGATTTCGCTAAAGCTGTAATTTTTTATTCTTGTGAAGGTGTTTACTAGCTCGCATAGCTCTAAGTCATGAGTCGAAAGCAGCCCTATGGCATTTAAACTGTCTAGTTTTTCTATTACGCCTCTTGCGCCGGCCAGCCTGTCTATGGAGTTTGTACCCCTAAATATTTCGTCTATCAGGAATACCGTGTTAGGCTGTGCTTTAACTTGTTCTATTACCGCTTTTATACGCTTAAGCTCGGCATAAAAGGTAGAGATGCCGCTGCTTAAGTCGTCTGCCAACCTCATGGATGTGGCAACACTCATTAGTGCTAACTGCATCGTGCTTGCGCATACAAACCCACCGGTACGTGCAAGTACGATGTTAATACCCACTGTACGCAAAAATGTAGTCTTTCCAGACATGTTTGAGCCGGATACGATGAATATATTGTTATCAAGGATAAGGTCATTGCTTACTCTGTCATCATTGGAGAGTAGGGGATGGCCTATATTATTGGCTTCTACAGCGCGGCTGTTTTCATTAATAATAGGAAGGCATGTATTGTTACACACATTGGGCAAGTGTGAAAAACACAGCATACTTTCATATTCGCCTATGGCAAGGAACCAGTCTTCGGCCATATGGGCGTACTTTTGCTTCCATATTTGAAGCAAAAAGGCACAATAATAGTCCCACAGCAAAAATATATTGGCTAGGAAATATATTATTATATTGTGTTGTATGCTGGTCATATTTGCTATTTTATTTAAACTGTTAATGGCTTCTTTTGCTTCATTTAGCTTTTTTTGAATTGCTATTAGATTGATGGACGCATAATTTTGCGTTGTTATTATATTAATAATGTCGCTGTATGTGCTTAACTTATATGGTAGTTTTGCCACAGGGCTAAGATATGCGCGAGCTTTTGATGCACCGCAAGCCCATGTTATAAATTGGGCTGCCGCAATAGCCATGGCTACAATATATAATTGCCTCTGCTGAAATATCACTATGCCAGTAATAAACAAGAAGGTTAGAATAGGGGAGTATAATAGCAGTATCTTACATATCTTGCTTTGTATAAAAGCCGTGTTGTTTTTTATGTCCTTGATAAAAATAGGCATAGCAGGGTCTACGTCAATTTTTGATAGGTAGTATTGGATTTTGCTTGAGAAGTCTATGTCTTGGCTTAGCTCTGAAATGGCAGTTTGTCTTTGTTCCAGTTGCGGCTTTGTGTATGCAGGGTGCAATAAATCCTTAGCAAATGCTTGGCGGCCATGCCATGTATAAGTCGTATTTAATAATTGAAACAGAGAGTTCTTGCCAACAATATCAAGGTCACATGCATAGCTGTGGCCTGGGTCTACAAACTCTGCCCCTGTGTCTGCGAAGTTTACCCACTGCCCGCTTATACGGCATACATGCCGGTTGTAAATAGAAATTAATCCTTTTATGTAGCTAATTTTACTGCTAAGCCTTGCGTGATAAACCCATAGTAGCGTTGTCATAGTAAATATGATTATTAGTAAAAACACATATCCTATAACAAAATTGTTTCTTATAACCAAAAATACAGCAAGTATAATAAATGCAACAAACGCAAGCTTGGTATAGCCAATTATGTTGAATATAGAGCTATGATTTTGCAGCTCATCGTTATATTGCTTTATACGGGTAAAAAATTTCTCAGACATGGACATGGGATTGTTGTCGCTTCCTTTCATGGAAATGCTATCGCTATATGGTGAGTGTACCCGTATTGGGTCTTTTTCACAACATCTTCTAAAATCAGGCCATCTATTCGCAAAAGTTGTGTTTTGCGAATAGATGAAACATTATACTACTCCCCTCTTATACCGTCTTATTTACAAAATCCAGCATTGCAGCTAGTACATCAGCATTTATGGTGTCTGCATGTAGGCAGTGATACGCGTCTGGATATTCTATTAACATTACGTTGTCGCCGGTTTGCTTAAAAAATTCCCTTATTGCTTCAGTGCAAACGATTTTATCCGCACCGGGGCATAGTAGCAGGGTTGGTATAGATATTTTGTTCGCGTTAAGGATGGCATATTCACCTGCGTCTACAACTTCGGCATATAGCCGCAAGGATATTCGGTTGTGGTAGATGCCATCATTTTTTAAGTGTTCTATTATATCTTTGTTTCTAGAAATATCATTTAAATCCAACTTTGCGGAAATTGTTAACCTGCTATTGGCCTTGCCTATAAGCTTAGCCACAGTTGTAGCCAGTTTGGGTAAGGGCCTATACAGGCGTAGCCATGGTGCTTCTAGTATTGCTTTTGAGTATAGTTGGCTATCACATCTAACCAAGCAATTGGCCGCAATATTAGCACCCATACTATGCCCAAACAAAATCACCGGTACGCCCGGGTACCAGCTATCAATTTTTGCCCGTAGCGTATTAATATCCTCTAGCAGATATGCATAACCGGGGATGACTCCCCTCACCTTCTTCCTTTCTTTGGGTGTCATGTCTGGCATTTCGCCAAACCCACGTTGGTCATGCACAACACATATATATCCGTTGGATGCGAAGTAGCTTGCTATTTCTTTGTAATGCGCAAGACCTTCACCAAAACCATGTATAATTTGTACAACCCCTATGGGTTTTTCTGGTGGCTCGAAGCGTGCTACCCGTAGGCTTGTACCATCATGGGCCTTTATTTCTTCATATCTTGTCATGCTGTCTCACTTTCCTGGAAGCTGTCTTTCTCAAAAGCCGTTATAATTTTAATACCCAATTACATTGTATTTTAAACATATCATATCACCTACCCTACCCTTGCGGTTATGGCGATTTCGTATTTATATGATATAATCCACAAAAGTTTGCCACACAATAAGGAGGCATCATGAAAACCTATTATATAACCACTCCAATTTATTATCTTAACGGGGACCCGCATATTGGTCACACATATACAACTGTTGCAGCAGATGCAATGGCAAGATACAAGAAAGCCCGGGGATATGATGTAAAATTTCTTACAGGGGCAGACGAGCACGGCCAAAAAGTAGAACGTACGGCACAAGAAGCCGGTACAACCCCACAGGCATTTGTGGACGGGTTATCTGACGTGTTTAAAGAAACATGGAAAACAATGAACTGCGAGTACGATATCTACCAGCGTACCACCAACCCTACTCACATGGAGACAGTGAAAAAGATATTTAAAAAGCTGTATGACCAAGGCGACATATACAAAGGCGGCTACGAAGGGCTGTACTGTATCCCAGACGAAACCTTCTTAACAGAGCATCAGCTAGTAAACGGCAACTGCCCAGACTGCGGCCGCCCAGTGGAGCTAATAAGCGAAGAATGCTATTTTTTTCGTTTATCTAAATATCAAGATGCATTGACAAAGCATTTCGAAGACAACCCAGACTTCTTGCTGCCGGTTTCCCGCCGCAACGAGATGATAAATAGCTTTATAAAGCCCGGCTTGGATGACCTATGTGTGTCGCGCACAACATTTACGTGGGGCGTTCCTGTGGATTTTGACCCCGGCCATGTGGTGTATGTATGGATAGATGCTCTGCCCAACTATATTTCGGCCTTGGGTTATTTATCGGACGACGACAGCCAATACAAGCGCTATTGGCCAGCGGATTTACATCTGATGTCTAAAGAAATTGTGCGTTTCCATACAATTATATGGCCTTGCATCCTAATGGCATTGGGGGAGCCGCTGCCCAAGCATGTATTTTCTCATGGTTGGCTGCAATACGAAGGTCAAAAAATGGGCAAGTCCTTGGGCAATGCCATAAATCCTAAAGCCCTGGTAGATGAATACGGCGTAGACGCGATACGCTATTACCTATTGCGGGAGTTTACATTTGGCCCAGACGGCAATTTTACTGCGGGCTCACTAACAACCCGCTACAATGCAGACTTGGCCAACGACCTTGGCAACTTGTTATCCCGCACAGTGGGCATGGTAGACAAATACTTTGGCGGAACTTTGCCAGCATTGCCGCCCTCCCCTACCCCATATGACGATGATTTAATAAAAATGGCAACAACCATGCTAACAAAATTTGAGGAGTGTATGGACAAACTAGCCTTCTCCGAAGCGCTAAATGAAGCCTGGAATGTTGTGCGCCGCGCTAATAAATATATCGACGAAACACAGCCATGGGTACTAACAAAGGACGATACAAAACAAGCCGAACTAGCAACTGTACTATACAACTTGGCAGAGACACTGCGCATCTTGGCCATAGTTATTGCCCCGGTAATGCCCAATACACCAGAAATAATACATGCACAACTTTCGATAAACGACCCTGCACTAGCCGAATGGGAAAGTGCTAGGACATTTGGGTTGACTCCCAGGGAGCTAACTGTGCAAAAAGGTCCTGCGGCTTTTCCTCGTAAGGAGAAGGTTTGATTGTGGGTTTTTAATTACATTTGCGGCCAAAAATCGTGGGTATTAGTGTGTTTTTGGCTGCTGATCGCTTTTGGCCCAATCATCAAAACTGCTGGCTACTGTGTATGGTATGTCTTAGGTCTACCCATTAGTTGGAACTCCAATGGTCTCTAAGAGCTTAATTAATCGTTTGTTGTTCTCACCGTGTTCATTCGCTAAGACCTCCAGAACCTGTACTGACCGATTTTTTGAAAACAAATGCGAAACCAGATCTTTCCTTTTTGGGAGAAGAATGCAATAAAGTCTAGTAGCTTGTCTTCTATGAGATTGTCGATAACATAGATTTAATCGGCCGTTAAATATGCTTTATCCAACAATCTTGTTCTAACCTCCCCTCCCCCCACATATATATAGCCAAGCGAACAAAAAGGGAGGGCCATCCTTGAAGACTTATATCGAAGAGAGGGCCGTAGAAGTAGCAAACTTCATCATCAATTCAAATGCAACTGTGAGAGAAACAGCCAAGAAATTTGGCATCAGCAAGTCTACCGTACATAAAGATGTAACAGAGCGACTATCAAAAATAAACCCAAAACTGGCCGGCGAGGCACGTAGGGTTTTAGAGATTAACAAGTCCGAGCGCCATATACGCGGCGGTTTAGCCACAAAGGAAAAATACCTGCACCAGCATTCACCATTGAAAAAGTTTTAAACCCTATAGCAAACAAAAAGCGCCTTGTGGCAGACGATGTAATCGCTACCACAAGGCGCTTTTTGTGTTATTAAACCCTTATTACCCGTGTCCAGCAGGAATCGAACCTGCGGCCTTTCGCTCCGGAGGCGAACGCTCTATCCCCTGAGCTATGGACACATAGCAAATAAATCTGATGGGCATATCATTGTAGCTGCTCAAAAAGTTGCTGTCAACTATAACATATTACTCGAATCGGTTAGTAATATACCGAACATGTTTGTCTTATCAAATGTGAAGAAATGCATATATATGCATCAAAGATGAATAATTATGCATTTATGCTTGCAGTACCCGCCAATCTATGTTAGTTTTACGTGAGAAAAATAAAAGGAGGTCGAGGTTTAATGAAGACATCGACAATAGTAGTAGCATTGGGCGGCAATGCCCTGGGTAATAACGTAACAGAGCAACTAGAAAATGCTAAAATTGCGGCAAGCTCTATTGCCGACCTGGTCCAGGCTGGCCACCGCGTTGTTGTTGCCCACGGCAACGGCCCACAAGTTGGCGTAATAAAGCAGCTTATGGACAATGGTACCTTTATCATGCCAATGCCGGAGTGTACAGCCATGAGCCAAGGTTATATTGGCTATCACCTTACACAATGCCTCAAAAATGAGTTTAAAGCTCGCAAAATTGGCAAAGAAGTCAGCACCGTACTAACACAAGTTATGGTTGACAAGTCAGATCCGGCCTTTTCGGCCCCAACCAAACCAATAGGCAACTATTATAGCGAAGCAGAAGCAAAAAATCTTATGGCCGAAACAGGCAAAAAATACGTAGAAGACGCAGGTCGTGGCTGGCGCTTGGTTGTGCCTTCGCCAAAACCCGTAGATATTTGTGAAAAGAACGTTATAAAAATGTTGGTGGATGCTGGTGTTGTTACTATTGCTTGCGGCGGCGGCGGTATGCCGGTTGTTAACGAAAACGGCGCCCTTGCTGGCATAGACGCGGTAATAGATAAAGACTTTGCATCTGCCAAGCTGGCAGCACTTATTGACGCAGATTGTCTTTTCATACTCACAGCCGTTGACCGTGCGATGCTTAACTTTAACAAACCCGACCAGAAAGAACTAGCCAGCATTTCTATAGCAGAAGCAAAACAATATATCTCAGAAGGACATTTTGCACCCGGCAGCATGTTGCCAAAAATTGAAGCAGCACTGTCCTTTGTAGAAAGCGGCAAAGGCAAAAAATCTATAATTGGTTCCCTACAAAAAGCCGGCGAGGCAATCAAAGGCGAAAGCGGTACTGCAATAGTATCGGAGTAAATTAAAGCGAGTTAATACGCTATAGTTGAACCGGCACATTTATAATGCGATAATACGGGTGCTTGAACATCAAGTCTTAGGACATGATTTCAAGTACCTATTTTTTTGATTACAAGACAGAACAGGAGAGATATGTATGAAGAAAAAAATCGCAATTTCTAGCTTTTGGCCGCTACCAGAAGATTTAATAACAAAAATAAGAACCGCCGCACCCGACTATGAACTGCTAGAGCTATCCCCAATGCCCACAGACGAACAACTGGTCGGGTGTGAAATTTTATTCGGAAATGTAGGCGCAGACATTATTAGTAAAATGCCTAATCTTAAATGGGTACATGCCCAAACCGCAGGTGTTGACATGTATCTCAACCCAGCAGCGCCATTTTCCAAAGACATTTTTCTTACAAACTCCTCCGGCGCATATGGCATTTCTATCGCAGAACATATGTTAAATTTCACACTAATGCTGCTACGCAACTCCGCCGGGTATCTAGCACAACAGCGTGAGCATACATGGAAGGGGCTGGGTACAGCCCGCAATTTGCACAACTGTAAAGTTACCGTTATAGGTATGGGCGATATTGGTGGGCGCTATGCTATGTTATGCCATGCCATGGGCGCAGAAGTAAGCGGCGTTGTACGTAGCCCGCGCAGTCACAAACCGCAATATGTAAACAACTTATTTACGACACAGCACATAGACGATGCTATACACAATGCGGACATTGTTGCCTTAGCCCTTCCCAGTACTGGGGAGACCACAGGCATACTATCTCGCGAGCGGCTCGCATCCATGAAAAAAGGCGCACTAATAATAAACGTAGGACGGGGTAGCGCAATAGACCAGCAAGCCCTTGTAGATTTACTTCAAAGTGGGCATATAGGCGGTGCGGGCCTGGATGTTACCTCCCCAGAACCACTACCCAAAGACAGCCCACTATGGGATATGCCCAATGTCATCATAACTCCCCATGTCAGCCATGGCGGGCGTGACAATACATCAGGGCTGGTGGTTGATAAATTTACACGCTATCTCACAGACTACCAAAATGGCCGCCCATTCGAACGCGTAATAGATAGGGACGCAGGGTATTAGAAGCATATCCTTCCCAATAAAAAGTATTAAAGCAACCTAATACAAAAAGGGGCTGTCTTGCGAAGAAAAAAGCAAGACAGCCCCGTTTCACATAAAAAGGAAAGAATGAGTAGATACAATCCCCAAAAAGCATAAAAAGAGAAAACGCAAATAAAGCCCTAGCAGAA
>Ga0123355_10014924_pt1 | contig 12171 bp, 8 predicted proteins | sample TergutEmb28metaG_3_FD_89872 | JGI IMG/M metagenome (GOLD analysis project Ga0123355, IMG submission 89872) | Embiratermes neotenicus P1 segment gut microbial communities from Petit-Saut dam, French Guiana - Emb289 P1 | ecosystem: Host-associated > Arthropoda: Insects > Digestive system > Gut ...
CATGCACCTTGTATGACAACCTCTAGACACACCTGATGATGGCCCACATGGAGGGCCGAAACATGTAGTGTTGTACTACACAAAATAGATAAATACAGTTGTGTTGACTAAAATATTATTACACTGGCGACTTAAGTTCTGTGTCAGACAGGGCACTGTGACACACATGCATGCCACAGCCTGACAGTTGCAATGGTCTGTCGTACGGACAACGAGAGTATGTAGGACGGTACGTAAAACCGGACTTCCCTTGACCTACGATGTAACGAATGCGTGCACTTGAACTTCTGTATTGGGCTGCGTGGTGTAGAGCCAAGTGGTACCTGTACTTACCACCTACTATAATTTTTTCCTCCTCCTGTGGCGCTGCGGCCCAACACAGGCCATGACCTCCCCATTCTTGAGGTTTGTAAATCACACACGACGACGCAGCACAGTGGGTATGACTTCTCTGGACGCGTGATCACCGCGTCGCAGAGACCTGTACCTGATAACACACAGCACTCACAACAGACAGACGTCCATACCCTCGGTGGGATTCGAATCCACAGTCTCAGCAGGCGATCGGCTGTAGACCTACGCCTTAGACCGCGCGGCCGGCCACTGGGATCGGCCACCTACTGTAATGTTTGTAAAAAAATCTTCCCTTTCCCCACACTGTGTTTGTGTGATGGTGTGACAGCTACAGTAAACAGTGATTACTGTATTGGCGCCAACACCATTAACCTGTGCGTCTTTGTAATCAATATGCAGTGTGTTTACTGTGAGATTGTGTGTGTGTGTGTGTGTGTGTGTGCTGCAGTCCATAGCAGGCAGGTAGATGTATGCTGTGTGTAGCCAAACGGCGAGTCACGTGACAGCGGTGTCGGAGTAGCTGAACAGTGTCACAGTAGATATCACACTATATCAGTAGGACGCCGTGTAAACTGGTAAAGTTAGGAGGGAATTTTAGCAGTGTTAGATCCCGATGTTTCGAACGCAGTGCTTTCGCCTTCGGGGATTGAGTTGACCCCTTTTCTCCTAGCAATTCCGAATCTTTTCATACGAAGGCAATACGTCCTGCCGAAACGTCGGAATCTGTCAAAGCCGCTACACAGCATCAAACTGCAGAACACCAGAATGTTTTCCGTCCACACTGTGGAAGCCTCATGGCGCAGCATGTAGCACTGTCCTTCGAAACGTCCGTAACCACCCTGCCAAGGACACAAAGTATTGTCTTCAGGACCACCGCTTCGGTAACCTCAGTTGTCAGCAGCTTGCATTGTGATCGGATGATCAGAGAAAAACGAACGGTCGAATGTAGGGTCACTGTCGGTTGTCACTTCCTGTCGGCTCGTTTATCATATTAACGTAGGAACTGAGAAACGATAGCTGTCAGATAAAATACAGAACCCTGTATGTGGAACGAAGTGGTCGTGGCCTACCCCTGCCAGTGCCTGGACGGACTGGGGAAGACCACAGGGCGCTGCGCTACGGTTCGGACAGTCGAGGCTAGAGGCTAGCAACCACTTTACTGTGGGACTGTTTCACGTGCCTTTTGGGGCCCTTTGTTGATGTGGCGGTGGGAGAGGGGTTGAACATTTACTTCGTGTGTTCCATGTCCATGTTGTTATTCTTCACCGACATGTTTCGGTCACTCCTTTGACCTTCCTCAGGGTGTCGTATAACAACACGAGTACAGTCTGTACACAGCAACTGTATCTGATTCTTGTGTGTGTGTGTGTGTATATATATATATATATAGTACGTATTCTTATACCACACCCTGGTGATACACCTTCACATGTCGAAGCCGGCACAGGCTATGGATGGGAGCTCCGGGGTTCAATTCTTGGCAGGACCAAGAGACATTTCCCTTCTCCGAAGGTCCAGACGGCAATGAGGCCTTCCCATCTTGCTGTTTATTGAGTACAGGGTGTCTTCGGGAGGGATGCCGACCACTCGCCCCCATCCAGCGCGGAGGTTGAGAATGAGTGGAGCTGTGCCTCTTCTGGCCATATTGCCCTCATGCTGCGCGTCCAGTTATTCGACTGGTGCAAGTGAAGCTTTCGCGTCTGTTTCCTTCGCTTATGGAAAAACGGTACGCTGCTGCCTGTATGTGACCCCTCGTCACCTCCGGCCCCGTAGGTTACCCCGGTGTCTGGCTTGTGCAATTTCCTAGAACCGGTTATAACAGTGCTGCTGATTAGCGAACTTCTGAGGTGGGGACTACGGTAGCGACACTAAGTATATAGCCCTGATATGGTGTATGGTAAAGCGTATAAAATGCTGCACTGTTTTCTTACAATGCGAAAATGGCGGGTGCATGACATGAGCATACTGTTGTACCCTGCGCGGTCCGGTTGGGAACGTATCGTGGATGTTGTTCCAGGAGGGACGGAGCTGGAACTGCAGTTGGGCAGGCCGCACACACTGGCAATATCCTAACGTCAAGTGTACTGGAGTTTATCAGGCCTAAACAGTGAATAATGCTGATAGAAATGAACCGTATTGAGTTCAACTCTCGGGATCTTGGATCCATTCATCAACATTAGCACTGATAGCCCAGCTTCATACAAAGCTGCTGTTCACCGTTCGAGGTAGGCTACTTCTGCAGACTGCAACTGGAGCACAAGGCGGCTACTCTTGCACTCGATCCCACGCATTGCTCGCGCTATAGACACTTAGCGCGACCACATATAAACAAAAAGAAATAGAGGTAGACTGTATTCCTCCCATGTCTGGTCTGCTTACTGAGAAATGAAAGTGTAAACAAACAAATAGTATGAGTTACAGAAAGGTGAGAACTGAGCACGATGAAACAAGCTTGTGTCTTACATACAGTACATACCGCAATCTTGCGGACAAAAAAAAAGTCTGTCAACCACACAGGTACAGGTACAGTGATCCCGTTACAGGCCCGGTGTGCCCCAGAGGGTGGGCAGAGGTATAGCTCTACTCTACCATGACCGCGGCACTAGAAGGGGGTGAGTGGTCAGCAGCACGCCCCGGCTGCACTCTACCCCCGGGAAAGGCCCGGTACCCATTTTACAGGAGGCTGGGTGGGCCCCAGGGCCGGTCTGGACAGGCGGAAAATCTCGTCCCCACCAGGATTCGATCCCGGACCGTCCTGCCCGTAGTCAGTTGGTATACCGACTGAGCTACCACACAGCAACAATATCCCATCAACTATACAACAATACATCTTTTGGTTTGGGAGCAGTCGCTGATGGCCCATTGTAGCTAAACACGTAAAGTTGCGTTATGCAGATGTGGCATTAGCATTGCTGCGTATTATTTCCAGAATGTAATATAGGCATGGCATAGTGCATGCAGAGTTCTTGGGACTTGGCGTTTGCTGGATAAGGAATATCTCTGTAATGCAGCAACTCTCTGAAACACATTTAACACGTTAACGCGTTTGACAATTGTGTAACAAGGGACCTGTAGCGGCTTCAGACCTGAAGTGTGTAGTTGTTCAGCCCAAGGTATCAGGCATCATCTCGGAGCAGGCCCATCAGAACGGCAGTATTCTGGACACTAGAACAGGAGCTGTATAGCCATCTGCATGCAGCAGAGCCCTTCCTGTGACGCTGACAGTTTCTCAGCAGGGCAACAAACTCGCCACATTTTACAGAACCAAAGGTTCATATACATTACCGTGTTCAGAAAAGCTCGCCATATGTCGCTATCACGAACCAGATGAATCAGTCCATACCCTCTCATCCCATTTATTTAGTGTCCATTTTAATACTATCCTCTCATCTACACCTTTGTCTTCCAAGCGGTCTCCTTAGGGGCTACAACTAAAATCATCATCTCTGTAAAGTTGCATTGAAACTGAGCATGAGATGGGCCAGGCTTTTGGCCTGTGTAGGGGAGAAAATAAATTCTTACTCAGTTTTGGTAGGGAAGTCTGCAGAAGAGAGACTGTTCAGAAGACCCATGTGTAGGAGAGAGGATATTATTAAAATTTGTTAAAGAAATGGGATGGGAGGGCATGAACTAGATTAATGTGGCTGACTAAAGGGACAAGTGATTGGCTGCTGTGAACATGGGAATGAACTTTCTTGACTAGTTCAGAAAGTGTCAGCTTATCAAGAAGGACTCTGCTTCATGTCGTTGGTTATTTGGTTAGTAAATCTGTGCTGTGTCTTCTACAGTGTGATACCGTGCATGAGTTGGTGTGCCAGGTGTGCTGTACCAGCACTTCGTTCTTTGCCTGGTACCTTTGTGTTGTGATCCTGTAGGCAGTTGTGGGTACATGTACTGTGATGACATCGCATGCAGATTACATGAACCATACTCCGTACTTCCTCCTTGCAGCAGAGTCCTTCTTGAGAAGCTAACCGGTTTGCAGCTAGGCAAGAAATTCTCTGTATTTTATAGAACCTGAAGGTTCATTACCGCATTCACAAGTGCCTGCTACATGTCCCTATCCTGAGCCAGCTCGATCCAGTCTATACCCCCACATTGCACTTTCTGAAGGTCCATCTTAATATTATCCTCCCATCTGCGCCTGGGTCTCCCCAGTGGGCCTCTTTCCCCCCGGGTTACCCCACCAAAACCTTGCTCATGCCTCTCCCCTCCCCCATACACACTACATGCCCCGCCCATCTGATTCTTCTCAATTTATCGCCCACATAATATTGGGTAAGGAGTACAGAACATTAAGCTCCTCATTAAGTAGTTTTCTCCATTCCCCTGTTACCTGTTCCCTCTTAGGCCCAAATATTCTCCTCAAGATGACATGAACCAAAGTATGAAAAAGGACCATGCTCAAGTTTCCTCAAGAAATATGCAGTCAAATAGAAACAGGAAATGTCTGCTGAGGACCCAACACTTTCATAATGTTTGTACCTGTACCTTCCCAAGATTTGGATTTGGTGAATATTTTCAGAAAGAACACCATAGATACCGGTGTTTGAAATGTTCCTTTCTGCATTGCACACAGCGTAACTGGTGTGTTAGGAACAGACTTGGGTTGGTCATGCTTCAGGATGGATTTCCATCCTGACCTCGCTAGCAGACACCCACCATAACTAGCATGACAAATACCTATTGCTGTGTATACAGTGTTGAGACTCCTGATGATGGACAGTAGATCTGTCCGAAACATGCAGATTTCTTTACGAAAATAAATTTGAGAAATAGTGCATCTTGTTGGTTTTTATTACAAGACTGTACCATGATGCACAGTCGGTCATCTGAATGTCAAAAGAAACACAATGCTATTGCACCTGCAGCACACCCCAGTGTCTTGTTACACATTTGTACAGTCTGCTCTTACTGTTCTAACTTGAAGAATGAGGCAGCAGGCTTGTCTGCAACATCGCTACCAGACTGCATTGCGTCACATTCCACACAACTGTAGTGTCAGCTCTTCTTGCCCTAAGAGCTTACAATCCCATGGCATTTTATGTTCACATGCAGTGCACAGCATGTTAGTTGGAAAGGTCCTGATGTATATCCGGGCCAAACTTGCAATTCCAGTTTCGCATTAACTTTCAAAGACTGGGGGAGGGGGAGGAAGAATCAGAATACTTTTCTGCCCGTTGCTTCCAGACACCTGAAAGAGCGTTGCTTTCTTTTTTCAGAAGGTTCCCAGTGTTTGACCAATTGTATTTCTGGTAGTAGTAGTAGTAGTAGTGTGCAGATGAAGATAAGTGTTGGTGGAATGATACTGACAGAAAACTAAGCTACAGGAGAAGAATCTGTCCCAGGGCACCTTGTCTACCATAAATCTTGTATGGATTCACCTGGTATCAAACCCAGGTTTGTGTGATGAGAGGCCGGTAACTAACGATGCAAATCGTATGGCAGTTTAGTCTGTTCCAGGGCTGTGGCCTTTCTGATCTTCCTCCAACCTTCTCTTCCAGTGACTGCTTGAGCAAAATGTGGCAGTGTGAAACTAATGTCAATAACACACAAAAATTCAGTTGCTGCATTACAGAGAGCAGAGTGTATCTGAATTACAAAGACCATCAGGCTAATGCTGTTAGGGACATGAACACCGCTTATTGTCAGAACCATGCAGCACATGGACATTGCAGTGTTCAAGAGCAGGCAGTACATATAGTTACCACGGCAGTTTCGGTCAGTTTCTCTCAATTTTTGTGGTATTGCGGAATCCAACACTAAGTCTTGCTAATTCTGTGGTCTCACTTGCCAAAATTATTTCAAGTTGTGGACCCCTAAGGCACAACTCATGGTAATATTTACAGCATGAATAATAACAAACAAGAAACATACTGAAAGTTCAAAGAACTTCCTGCAGTTGATGTAAGGATTCACTGCAAAATCATGATTATTGTGACAGTAATGGCAGGTCAACAGGACTAGAGAGAATGTAAAGTAAAAACTACTTGTTCTGCTCAGCACAATCTACTTTGTGTTTTGCCACCATTAAAGATAAACAGTGTGTTTGTTTTTAAAACTATTAATACTATACCATTTGTATCTATGACAGCAGGAAGAGAGAATAATCTTGTGGACCCCCTTACTTGGCGTCGTGCACCACCTTCAGGGATCCGCTGGATTAAAGGATTATTATCAAAGTTGTCCGTGAAATAAGCGTTAACTGCTAACTGTTTCGTAGGGAACATTGCATAGATTTGAACTGTACACTGACTCCTAAAGCATTTGTTTCTGTTTACAGTGGGGTCCTGGTTCATCTCGCCCGTACTTTCTGGTTTGATGTCCGTGGTCCTCTTCAAGCTGATTCGCCATTTCATTCTTCTCAGGCCCCACCCCTTGGTGCCAGGCCTACGTTCCCTGCCCTTGTTCTATGGCATCACCATTCTTGTTAATGTCTTCTCTGTTGTCCATGATGGACCTAAATGTGAGTGCATTATTATTATTATTATTATTATTATTATTGTATACCCACAAATGTACCCCCCCCTTCCCTTCTCCATTGTTTGGCAGGTGATGTATCTGAGACTCTCACAGCAGTGTTGCGTAAGATGGGTGTCCTTCCAGGATGTGACTCTGTGTCGCTGGGCAAGTGGCAAGTGGCCCCGATGTCCTTAACGCACTCGAAGCACTTGCCCAATAGCACATTGTCACATTGCTGAAGACTTGTGCCCTCTGCCCTGTTCTTACAGTTGTGGGTCTTGTGGATAACATGTACATATACTGTGAGATTCGCTGCATGTACTAAGCAGTATGCAGGGTGGCCATGACTTTGCAATTACTGGGGTAGAGGTTTTGGATGGAATTAAGGTTTTTTCCCCCCCCCCCCCCCCCCCAATTTATTTTGTAGTTGCTTGAAGAGACTTTAATTCTTCATTGCATGTATCATGTCTGTACTGCTCTTGTGTTTCCTAGTTATGTACAAAACATTGTAACCTGTGTTGTTACAAAACCCCTTTTTGCTAAAATTGTTCCTCCTAAGGATGACCAGTTGATGGTGTAAGCAAGTTAAGCCAACAAGGTACAGTTTGTCCTTTTGCACAGTATGAACATGTGTGTGTTTGAGTGAAGGAATAGCTCCAGTCATTCTTAGGCTCAGCACCCAACAGAGGCGCGTGGTCAGAGTCGCACCCTGGCCACTTTACTCCAGGGAAATGTCCCCTGGCATCCACTGAGTGGGATGCTGGATGGACCCTGTAGCCAGTCTTGAAAAAATCTCTTGATGCTGTCAGGAACCGAAGGACAGTCCTGAGCTGTCGGCCCTGTATGCTGGTCGCTACGCTGACAGGAGAGAGTGATTTGTGTACTGTGTTGTTTGTTGCAGTGCTGTACTTTGACTACATTCCGTGGTGGGGAGCACTGCTCATCAGCATAGGCATGGGGTTTTTCTCCATGCTGCTCGTCCAGTTTGTCTTGGTTCCATATGAGAGAAAGCGTGTTGTTGGTGAGTTCACTGTCTTATGTGCACATGCCAACATAAATTCCCTGTTCCAGTGTGTTGTTGAGTTTTGCTGTTCTTTGTCTAATGAAGTCACACGGGCTGGCTTGGTGGCAACCATGTGGCACAGAGTAAAACTGAATGCCAAGACTCCTGTTACCCGTTTTAGCTATCCTGTAAATGTTTCTGGTCATTTCTGTTAACATCTGTTTGCTACCATGACTGTGTACTATGAAAGGTGTTCAGTAAATATTTCCTGTATCACAAAAATTGAGAAGCCATCTCATGTAAATGTTGTTCGTTTATTTCACTGAAGTATGTTTGATTTTCAGTGTAATCGGCCAGGAAACGGATGCATTTGTCCCCTGGTGAAACAAGCTTAATACTTCTGTCACAGTACAAAGAGGGTTCTTGCATTTGCAGTCTCTTTCACTCCTTATTACTGTGGAATCTGTGACCTGCAAAGTGTTCTGTCAGCTGTCAGAGCCTGAGACTGCATTCCGGCTTGTTTTGTTGAAGCAGTGAAGTTTTGCAGCTGTGTCTCCATAGCATGTCAAAAGCCAGAGTTCTGTTGCAGCAGAATTTGTAGGCTTGTAACATGTCAGACAAATGGGTGAATGTTCAGTGGAGGGTTGCATAGTTTTTTGAAAAATAAATGGAAGCCTTCTCAAAATTGTAGCTGCCAGATTGGTGGCATGCAGCAAACTGTGTACTGGGGATACACAAATGTTAGGTGCCAGCATACAAAATTGAGTTGCCTTTGTTTCTCTGGCTCTGGAATAAATGGGCTACATTTCTTGTTGTTGTGATGTATTTCAGTTTTTATGCCTGAGGGATTCTAATTGTATGTCCTTCATAATACTTGTGACTTGAACCTTATTGTTGGGCAAGCCATTGTGGTCTCTGTCATGCATGTGAGCCAACCGGTGTTATGTAGGTAGGATTGTGGAAGGTGGATATTTCCGTCGCACGAATTAAGCAGTGACTGGCTTTAGAGCCATGTGATTGGTAACGAGTGTGGAAACGACAGGAATGTTGTTCAGTCTTATGTTGGGTGTAGCTTTGCTTGCAGACAGGGCTAGTGTGTGTAACTTGTTGTTTCTGTACAAAGGAGTGACATGTGAATAAATATGGCTGTGTGTAGAATCACTGTGTTGCAGCACTAGCAATGCCTTGCTGGCTAGTCCAAAGACGTGATGTACTTCTGCATGGCAGCTGTGCTTTATACAGGCAGTGCTCATTTAGCGTTGCCCAGGAGCACCATTGTTTTCCATAACGCTGTCGGCTTTTAGTGACCGAAAATCTGGTGAACTTTGCCTTAACGCAGATTAACATTTTTTTTTGCTGGCGGCTGGTGGATCTTCTTTAGCAAGATTCTTGGATACTTTAATTAATTTTTATTGCCAAATATGCTCCAGTCCCTGTTGTTCTGTCTGTATTGTGGTTTTCAGGAATGTAACTCTGATGTCAGAACGACTTAACAGTAATGCTGACAGTTTAATCACAAATTTTGTAATAAGTAACCTGCAGTTTTGGCATGTTAGGGTGTTTGTACCACACACAGTTTATTGGACGGAATGAATTAGTAATATGTGATAGTTAACTGAGGTTAGCAGTCTTACCATACCTCAGGGTTGCTGCATCCCCACACACACACACATATTGATACCACCTCCTGTCCCCTCACTGCATGGAGGTCCATTGGCTTGCCAACTTAATTACATATGGACCACAATATTGGTTATTTGCAAGCTCTTTTGAATTTCGTAGTTAAACCTTGTTTTGCAAGGTTTCATGTTTTTACCACAGCGTTGTTGATGATTCAAGTTGTGTAGCATGTGATGCTGTGTTGTTAGGTGAGTAGGGCCTTCATCCTTGGGGTCAGGTTTGACCCTGACGACGAAGGTGCTGTGCTCTTTGCAGTGTCAGAAACTACTTGCCCAGTAACGTAGCGTCACGTCGTGCAACACTGTAACCTTTTGCCTCTGCATTACACAGAAGTTGAGGACTTTTTTACTGCCTGAGCAGGTGTTAGCTTCTAATGGAGGACTGTTAACATGTTGTTTATTTATTTATGTTATGTTATTGGATGTACGGAATTTAAACACAAGTGAACACATTTGTGGGCCTTATGTTGAAATGCTTTTATTGTATTGTAGACCTGTATGTACACTATTGCAGTACTGCAGCTTGGACATTAGTCAAAAAGATTTTTCTGTGCCCACCAGGGGCACCTGGGAAGGAGGTGAAGGGTTCATTGTGATGTACAGAGGAGGTGAAGGGTTCATTGTATTGCACACAGGAGCCTGCAAAATGTTCTTTATGTTATGACAGTAATAAGTAAATATTACGTATGATGTGGTCAGGACCACACAAAAAACACGTTTATTTCAGGAACGTATCTGAACTTGTAAGGCATGAATATCCTCTTGACTGATGTGAAGTTGTGTAAACATCTTGATTCATTAGGTGGCACATGCCATGTATGGAGGGGTCTAATGCAGTTCATGATGTAGACACTGACTGCCCCAACAAAAATTTGTATCATCTTCTCAGGCCTATCAGATGAATGCCAGATCAGCACCTTGTATTATACCACAGCCACTTCCTGTCATTGGCTTTTCATTCCTTTGTTCATCCCATCTGAGCTGTTCAGAGCATTATTGTTCTGTACATAAATCAAGCATAAATATATGCATCAGTTGGTACTGTGCACTGTCTGCAGAGGTGGGTTACTTTTATGTGGATGAAGTACTGGAGGTCTCCAGACTGTTCCACAACTGGACTGGTATGTTTTTGTGGGGGGTGGAAGCTAGTAACCCTGTAAAGCATAGTGTGGTATGGTGTATATACAAGATGCTGTAACGTTCAGGAATTGTGCGTTCTGTGCTGACAATTTGTTCAAGTGTTGTAAGTGGTTCTCACAGTGAACACTTCTTTTTCCTTTAAAGGGCACTGACCAGTTGGTTGTGAGGTAGGAACTGAACTGAGGTCTTGTGTGTTGTTTAGATGAATGTCAGGCTCATAGGGGTTATTGCAATGTGTGAAATACAGCATTGCTATAGTTCAGTGGCACATCCTGGGCGTCCCTTGATGTGCAAAGTGAATGCCATTGTGACTGTAGCGTCGTGACAACTTCTGTTGCAGAGCTGGTCAGGAAACAAAGGGGGCGCGGCGTGAGCTTTACATTCGGTGATTCGACAGGTAATATTTTACAGGAAAATATTTTTAAATCACAGCTTTTTAATTCATTTAAATGCTTTTTTCTTTTTTCTAAATAAGATTTGCATTAATTGGACAAAGAAATATCTTTCAAAACTCTAATATTGCAACTTTTATTTCAGTAAGGGTTGTTAATTTTTCTTATTAAATTTACAAAGAGAGCACCAGTTACTCATTTGTAAAGACCTCATTGTATAATCATTTTAAATCTCTGTAGCCAGTACATTGTGTATAATAGCCATGACAGTTGCACATCAGGTTATGTATATCTGCTCTTAGTTATATCTGTGACACGTTTCCTTTACAACAGACAATCTTCTGGGATGTTCTTATGAGCAGAACATGTCTGAGATATAATAAAGAGGTGATGAATGTATGTATGTATATAACTTGATGTGCTCTATGGTAGTCATTTAATACAGTATTTCTAAGTACATGTTGATGGATGAAACAGTCCAGATTTATAACTGGTGTTTTCAGACTGGGTGATGATTCTGATGATCACTATGCATGTCAGAAGTTGAATTCAGTTGACTGTGATTCTGTCCCAAATATTAATTAATGGTACTTATCGTTGGCTGCAGATTCTGCAGAAAATTAATTAAAAGTATGCAACTTAAGTCTGTTTGTGTCAGAAAATGTTGTATGATTTCTCTCATTGTTTTTCATGGCATGTTGGTAACAGAAAGGTGCAAAAATGCTGCTGTCAACTACGCTGTGTCTGTCTGTCTGTATGAATTCAGTCTGTGAGCCATTGAAACAGACGGCAAAGAAATGTGCTAAGAGGAGCTTTGCTTCAGTTAGTACTGCATTCCACTTCTGGTCACAACCAGACAGTCATAACAGACACTTTACATGAAGAACTGCATGGATTACTGCACACATCTGAAACATAACTGTGGCCTCTCACTGCATAGACCTGGGTTCAGTCCCAGGCCAGTCCATGTGCGATTTTTGGTGGACAGGGTGTCAGTTGGGCAGTACATTCTTTTATCTGCTTTATTTACCCTTGTCACAATCATTCCACTATTCTTGTGTTGAAAGCTGTAAAAGAAAATAAGCACTTTCTCTCTCTCTCTCTCTCTCTCTCTCTCCTCCCCCCCCCCCCCCCCCCCCCC
>Ga0123355_10014925_pt1 | contig 12171 bp, 12 predicted proteins | sample TergutEmb28metaG_3_FD_89872 | JGI IMG/M metagenome (GOLD analysis project Ga0123355, IMG submission 89872) | Embiratermes neotenicus P1 segment gut microbial communities from Petit-Saut dam, French Guiana - Emb289 P1 | ecosystem: Host-associated > Arthropoda: Insects > Digestive system > Gut ...
AAAACTTGCAAACTTTTCCATATAAACCTCCACTGCTTTTTTAGGCAAAGTTTATTATACCATCAATTAAGTTCCTTTTACAACAAAAAAGCCGGATTTATGAAAAAAGCCGACGATAATCCCTTTCGCTAGGGACGATTTTTGAGTTTCTGGTCATAACGAATATTTCCTCTATGAAGTTCAGTGCCTTGCTTACATAGCCATTAGTCATCTCTCGGTTCATCCATATCTCTCGTTTTACATATTTGCTCAGGTCTTTTGGGTGGTTGACTATTTCTCATACCACTCAACTCACGTTGCGCACTCTTTGCATCAGATAAATTCTCATTAACTTCGAATAATTTTTCAATCATGCTATTCCCTACCTTCATTTTTAATTAGAAAAGGTTCTTTAATTTTAACATAGTAAAACTGGTCATCTAGTATAGTAAGATAATATTCTTTTGCAAATTCAATATTTACGGTAGAAAATGAAGTATATGAAGCAAACACTGGGTCTTTATATAACTTTGATAAATATTCGCCTACTTCTTTTTCTTTAAATCCTAGCTCACACAAAGCACGAAATAGGTCGGCAAGAATAGCATTCTTTTTATATTGCCCAACAAATTGGATATATGTTTCTTGTAACAAACTTAAAAAAGCCATATATCGCTCGTATCCTAAAAATGGATTTAGTTCATCTGTATTTTGACATGATTTAATTAACCTTTTTATTGCAAATAATTTTCCAAATGCAGTTTGCTTATTTTCATCCTCATAGCCATACTCCAAAAGCTTTTCATATAGTGCTGGATTTGAAAGACACATTGTAGGGTCAATATCACAAATTAACTTGCAGTCGTTAAACAAACTTTCTATTTTAAAAATATTGTATACTAGCAAACCCCTCAAATCCCTATTAAGATCAATATATAATTGTGTTTCCCAACTAAGGGATACATTATCATCTACATTTATAAGACCTAATTTCCTTAAATCTTTTATTTGAATGTTTGTTCGAGATGATCGTTTTCCATATAACTGACTTACAGTATTTCTAGTTTTTTCAATCGATAAATATGAATTTAAGTCAATTATTTTCAAAAGTTTTTCTAAGTCCTCTAAGCTGGGAGGAAATTCATATAAAGGATATAGCTTCATGCTTTCACTCCTAACTCTCTATAATCTTTTATTTTATATCCATTTTCATTAATTAAATATTCGTTTTATTTCTTGTATAATTAATTATAGCACTTCTTTGAATATAGTTCTACTATTGAATAAAATAAATAAGAGGCACCTAATAGTAAGTTTTTCATTCTTCCTCACAACACATATTCCCTAATCGCATGAGCAACGCCACTTTCATCATTTGTAAGTGTGACTACATCAGCTATTTCTTTAATTGCAGATTCTGCATTCCCCATTGCAACTGATAATCCAGCCACTTGTAGCATTCCCAGATCATTAAAATTATCTCCCATTGCAACCGTATCTTCTATTGGAATGTTAAAATGTTTTGCCACTGCAATAATTCCAGTTCCTTTATGACCAAGTGCATCTGAGAATTCAACATTATCCATAAATGATGAAGTGACTGTTAAACCAGCAATTCCTCGCGCAAAGCTTTCAGCTGCTGCTTTTTTTTCCATATTGGGTGTCATCGCATAAAACTTGAAAATTTCAGTTTCTGATGGCAGTTCAGCAAAAGATTCAATTTTTATGCCAGGATACTTATTTGCATATTCTTTCATTAATCCAACATCAGAGAAAAACGCATTATCTACTGGTGGATTCGATGTAATCTCATATTCAGCACGTTCAAAAAAACCAACCGGTCCAAATGCTCCTTGATTTGTATAAACTTTAAAAGGATATTTATGCTCATTTAACCAGTTAAATAATACCTCTGATGAATTAATATCCATCGTGACACGATGAATGATCTGTCCATCAACAATCGTTATTGCGCCATTACTCCCCGAGATCGGCAAATCACCGAGTCCTTCTTCTTCCAAAAAAGATAATAATGTATCATGCGGCCTTCCCGAACAAATCAACACAATGTGCCCTGCTGCTTGCGCATCACGAACAGCCTTTCTATTCTCATCCGTAATTGTACCTTTACTAGTTAAAAATGTTCCATCCATATCTAGTGCAATTAATTTTTTCGCCAAAACAATCATCTCCTTATGCATAAATATTATACAAGATTATGAAATTAATAGCAAATCTGAATGCACCACATTATATAAGCTTTTAGAATCCCAGAAATATCACTAAAAGCTATACGTTCCACTGACCACAATAGTTCACTACAAGGTGCTGAATTTCTATTTTTACACATCTAAAAATATTTAAGTTGATTTTTTATGTATAAAACCTAATTCCTAGCAATATTTAAGATAATCACTTGATTCTTAACAAAAAATCCGATATAATTTAACAAAAAATGTTCTGCATTTTGTTCTGTATTTTTCATTATATGGACAAAGCACATATCAGCGTAATTTTAGCAAAGGTACTACGTTTGCTCATAATAAGAAAACGCAAGTTTTACTGGATGGAGGAACACGAAAATGAATGACAAAAATGAATTAAATTTACAGGCACCTATACTTCCGCATATTGGGTTAGGTGGGATAAAGCTTTCAGCTCATATACAAAATTATAAGGAATTAATTAGTAGTTTTTCGTGGCTTGACTTTTCAACTCTAGAGGATCAATCAATTTCTCTTTTCTCTCCATTTCACATAGGGTATGAATTGCAAGATACTTTAGTAATGATATTTGACGTATTAACAGGAAAGCTCGAAAGAATTTGTGTTAAAAAAGAATACAAGGGAACTCTTTTTGATAAGATTCAAGTGGGAATGCCAATTGAAGAAGCGATAAAAATGGAATCTAGATTAAAATATGACGAATTAGAAGAGTATTTTTATATTGATGGCGTAGCTGGCGTAGTTATAGAGTCTGATGCATCTGATAGTTACATTGAAGTGATTAGCATTCACATCTAAAACTTCTCCCTTTAAATTTAAATAAAACCGCTGTAGGTCTTTGTCAATAAGATCTAGAGCGGTTTTGTTTTCTTTTTTTATGTTGCAGTTTTCGTCCTTTTAACGGTAATTAGCAAAAAGTGCAACCTTGTACTAATCTGTTACTCCCAGATCTCGCAACCCTACTTTTTTTACACCGAGTGTTGTTATCATCAAAGTTAAAGCTGTTATAACAATAAATATAAGCGGATACAGTAGATAAACTTGCATTACGTTTACACTTATTGTTAAGCTAGGTGTTCCGGCAATTCCAAATGGAATACTTGCAAGCAAATTAGCACCTGGGACAAGTAATCCGCCTAATACCAAAGATAAGATCATCACAAACAAAATCCTTAATCCTTGCCACAGCTTAACGGCTTTATTGCTGAACCCTAAACCTTTGAGCAAGGCAATTTGCTTCATATCTCTTAACATAAATGAGACACTCATCAATGCAATAATCAAAATATTAACAAATATGACAACGGTCAAGGTCAACTGGCCAATTGTGTCAACAATTGAAACATCCATCATATTTCTTTCAATAAATTCGGCTACTGTAATAAGTGTATGGTCAGTTGTTATTTCTTCAAGCCGTGCCAGACTTCCAGCGATATCAGTACGATCTACAAAGTTTCCTTGAATGCTATAAACAGTGAAGAACACCTCATCATCTAAGATAACTTGCTCAGCAAGACGAACACCAATACCAAAATAATAAAGGGTTTCATAGCTGCCAACTACTAAAAACTGTTGGCTTATACCATCAATTGCAAGACTTATCTCATCACCAATATCTAACTCTAACTGGTCTAAAAGCATATCCGTTACTGCAACTTCATTTGCAAGCATTGGTGCAACACCCCTTAGAACTTGCAATTCATCATTAAGCTCACTCTGGTTTACGATTTGCGTAATTCCATTTACAGAAACACCATCATAAATTGAATCCACATACGCAAAACCGCCAAATGAAATCTTAGACTGGAACTCTATTTCTAAACCATAATTTTTGTACAAAGCTTGCATAGCAGCAAATTCAGCTCTTAAATCAGCCACTGTACCATCAAAAGGATCCGTTTCAAAGGGAACGTGATCAAAATAAAAATCAGTTGGAGAAAGATTAATTAATTCAGCAAACTTCTCTGGAGCAAGGGTATTACTTGCATTAAGCGGCATCACAGCTAGCACAAATCCAAGGATAAAGACAAGTAGTAGTATCACATAGCTTTTCGCATTGCTTAAGATGTCATTAAGCGCTAAATATAAAACGCTTGGTAGATTTTTCATCTGATGCAAATGAAGCAAATTTTTTCGTTTAAATCTTTCTCCTGTTTCACCACTTCTAATGGCTTGCATTGCGGTATATTTGTCTAGCTTTTTGGTACTCATCAGACAGAAGACTAGGATAAGTAAGATGATAATCACTGTACTAGCTAGTCGTACCAAAATCATTGACTCTATATCAGGAAAAGCTATGCGCTCTCTCATCTCTGTCAGTAACCATTCACTAAATGGGGCACTTAGGATAAATCCAAGGCTTGCTCCACAAATTGCCAGAAATAGGTACTTTATTAGGTAAACTTTTTTGACATCTTTGCTCTTAAGTCCGATCGCTTTCATGATCCCAATTTCCTTGTAGTCTTCTTGCAGAGTAAAGACGATGGCGAAGCGCAGAACGACAAACGAAATTCCAATCAGGCATATCCCCACAATAACAAGGATAATCATCATCATTAAATCTACCATATACACATTCATGAACATATCTGCATCGGCTCTTGATCCGAAGGAAAACATGGCGCGATTGAGGGAATTGGTAAACGCGTCTAAATCGTCCACATCAATGGCATAAGTGTAGAAATTGATAGATAGTTCTTCAGCCATTTGTATGAAGTCTTCATCGCTAATAAATATCCTTGGGAAAATCATAAAGTCTTTAACAAGCTGGGAGACTTCAAAAGTGTAAGTGGTACCAGCGATTTCCACATGCAGGGTATCGCCTACTTCCATTCCATGATGACGAGCCTCGCTAAAGGTCATCACAACTTCACCATTTCCGATCGGCTGAAGTGGGTCGTTGTTAATATCTAACGGGATATTCATCTCGTGAGGCAATTTTGAGAAAAACGTCCCGCCGCCTAGTCCACCACCGCTATTAACCATTAGGCTGAATTCATCCTCTAAGTCAATTAAAACTCTTTCAATTCCTTCATTTTCGATACTAATTAGTTGATTAACTTCAAAGCGGATTACATTCTCATGGTCTTCTAGCCACGGCGTTATTTCTTCATCCACTGCAAAAAAATGATAATCACTCAACTGGCTTTCCTGCGCGAAGTAATCTAGTGCATTCGTCGTTATCATTAAATTGCTCACACTACTAGCTAAAAATACTGTACACAATATGATAAACACGAACAGTATGGCATTCATTACTTTCTTCCGTTTTAAATCTTTCTTCAAAATGTTAAATAACATTTTCTCACCTGCTCTCTTTCTTGCCTGTGTAGTATAGCATGGGAAATATTAAATAATCCTTAAATTTTTTAAGTTTTCTGATTAATGTCACCAGATTAAGAAAAGTCCGATTATAGTTGCTATAGCTCTGTCAACTGTGATTGTGAACGCTCTCACTGAGCTTCTCATGAAATGAGACAAATTTGATTTGGCGAAAGCTCATGACTCATGACCGAGGAAAGCAAAAATGTCCCAGTGCCACGTAAATACGTGGGCTTTGGGACATCACCTAAGATGGAAAAGGCTTTTTTGGGACATTGAACCAAACACTAATAATGCTAGAGTTTTAGAAGCTTATTTCAACTGACCATCACGTATTTCAAATATCAGTTCTGCTTGCTTGGCAATTTCACTACTATGAGTAACCATGACAATTGTTTTTCCCGATTTATTAATATTAAAAATATGCTTCAAGACGTCCTGCTCTGATTTTGAATCTAAGTTCCCAGTAGGCTCATCCATCAATAAAATATCAGGGGCATTGGCAAGGGCTCTGGCGATAGCAACACGTTGCAATTGCCCACCTGAAAGTTCTGAAGTCTTGGAATTAGCTTTATCTTTCAAGCCAACGAGATCCATCAGCTCTATAGCACGCTCGCTTGTAGGCTTAGGATCTTTTTTGGCGAACATCATCGCTGTTTGGATATTCTCCGAAGCGGTCAAATTCTCCAATAAATTGAAAAACTGAAATACAAATCCAATTTTCTCTCCCCTTACCTCCGATAATTTGTTATCACTAAGTTGTGAAATGTCCATTCCATCAATAAGTACACGCCCACTGCTAGCTTTGTCCAGTCCACCAATTAGCTGGAGTAAGGTACTCTTGCCATGCCCCGATGGTCCTACTATACAACAAAACGAACCTTTCGGGATTTTTAAATTAATACTTTTAAGCACATGAGTCTTTACCTTCGTTCCATAGATCTTTTCTAAATTTATGGTCTCAATTATATTAGACATTTCTGATTGCCTCCATTGGAGTTAATTTTGAAGCGCGCCATGCTGGATACAGCCCTGATATCGTTGAGATTAGCACAGAAAGGCCGATCACAACAAATAACAACCCGCCAGAGAAAGTAACTGCTGTATCAGGGTTCCCAAGAACTGCTACAAATTCATTCTGCTCAATAAGTGGAGCTGCAAGTCGTGAAACTATAAAGCCAACCGCAAAGCCGAATAAGCCACCAAGTATACCATAAAGCCCAGATTCTAAAATAAACATACTAAAAATGGCATAACTCTTACCACCCATAGCACGCATTATCCCAATCTCACGTCTTCTTTCATGAATGGCGGTCATCATCGTATTAATGATTCCAAATGCTGCTGCGATTAATGAAACACTTGCAATGAGTTGCAACGTTATATCTAAAGAGCCTAAAATAAGTAAGACTGAGTTAAGTAGCTCCTCATTTGAGGACACAGATACATTTGCAACATCTCTAATGGCAGCTACATAACGTTCGGTGTTAGTAATATCATCAACAGTCACAGCTATAAACGAGACATAATTATCTAAACCAAAAGTCGCTTGTGCTATACCAAGTGACATAAATACAGATATATCATCATTGCTATCGGTCTCTTGCAGCACACCTGCGATTGGAAAATCCTCGCCTCTAAAAGTTAAAATATCTCCTACTTCCAACTCAAAACTAGCTGCAAGACCAAAGCCAACCACTACAGAGAGATCATTATCATCTTCGAGAAACTTGCCCTCTTCTATAACCCAGCCCCGATGAGCTTTCATTTCCTCAGGCATAATACCTACTAATGTAATAGGCGTCTCTTGGACAGATGCTCCCAGTGTAAGATAAGGGATTGCCGCTGTAATTCCCTCTAAATCTGCAATCTGCCCGACAATCTCCATGGGAATAGATTCGGGCAAATGTTCCCCCGCTAATATGGAACGATTAATAAACGGACAATCAACTCGTCCCATAACAATAATGTCTGCTCCCAAGTCATCCGCTTGCTGAGTGACTTCCGATCGTAGGTTGTTTCCCATTGACAGTAGCGCAACAAAGGCCGCCATACCTATGGTAATGCCTAGCAGCGTGAAAATAAATCTTCCTTTACGCCTAAATAAATTTTTTGAGACAAGTTTAAAAATGTTCATGTTATTCCTCCACAGGATCAAATCTTATGGTACTGATTGTAAAACCAGGTCCACAGCAAGGACGGTTTTCTGTAAGTGTTCCTTCTACCATTACTACCGAACCTAATTCAGGTAATGTTTGATTACCATTGTAATCTACAAAAACTTCGAATGTACCTAACTCATTTTGCAGGGAGAAATCACGTGTTTCTGACGTTCCTACAATTCCTATTAAAGTGATTTCACCTAGAAAAGACGCTGGATCATCTTGAATATCTGCGATCGTAAGCCCATCAGCATCTGGTGCAGCATCTTGAACATCTTCGTTCGTATGCTCATCAGCATCTGCTACATCATCTTGAATATCTTCGCTCATTAGCTCATTAGCATCAGTTGTATTCTCGCCATCACAGGCGGCGAGCCCAAGGGAAAAAGTAAAAACAACAGCTATAATAATAAATTTCTTCAAAACTTTCATAATAACACCTCTTCTATTTGATTATAATTAAAAAGTATACAGGATAAATCTCAAAAATTCCTCAATTTTTAAAAAGTAATTTTAGATATCAAAAATCGCAGTGACTTTAGCTCCATCAGCACGGTTTTCCAAGGTTAAACGACCTCCATGCTTTCCACATAGGAGGTGGCATATATACAGCCCCATACCAAAATGTTCACCATGGCTGCCATCACGAAAAAATGGTACAGCCCCTTTTTCGAGAATCTCAGGAGGAAATCCCTGGCCGTCATCTAGAACAGTAATGATCATTTTCCTATCATCTAATGCCACATCTACAGCAACGGCATCTCTTGCATATCGAAGTGCATTTGCCACTAAATTTTCGACCACATTATGAACCATATATTTATCAATTTTTATTTCACGGCTTTTTCCACAAGTTGCAAATTCAATCTTCTTCTCTGCACAAGTACCTAATATATTTAAACTATTTCTCATCTCCTTGGTAAAGATGTCCCACGGGATTGCTTTGGGGACAAATGAAAGTTCCTCTAGTTTCTGAATACTAGTCATTGCCTGGATATAGCTTTCGATGCGCTCAGAGTATTGAGTGATTAAAGAGATGCTTTCACTTATATTATCAACAGTCAGATCTTTTTGTGCGAGAGCTTTTTCTAGTATTAAAGCAGAACCTTTCAGCACAGTAACAGGAGTTCGCAAATCGTGAGCAAAAGCAGCATTCAAACTTTTACGCTCTTCCATTTGTTGCCATAACGCTTTATTGCTTTTGAGTAACTCCATCCTCATTGATTCAAATGACTTGCAAAGCTGCCCCAACTCATCTTGTGATTCAAATGTTATAAAAAAATCTAAATCATTTTCCATGATCCGCTTTGTTCCCATATCCAATTGAACGAGCGGTTCTTTTAGCTTAACCTTATAAAATGCTATTGCAGCCAATATCGGCGGACTAACAGCAAGGGTGAAAGTTGTAAATAGGGTGATTGGGTGATTGCACATACATCTATTTGCGATTGAGTTAATAGTGAACATCGCTAAAGAATATACTACTTGTCCGACCAATAAAGCGAATACTACTAGCAAAAATAAGGCTTTTCGTAGGCTCATTTGCCGGAGCCATTCAATTGATTTCAACCATTCCATCTATAGCCAACCCCCCAGACTGTTTCGATATAATTATGGGTACTCACATCAGCAAACTTGGAACGAATCTTGCGAACATGCTCCATAATCGTATCACTATTGCCAGCACTCTCTAGTCCCCAAATAGTATCGTATATCCGTTCGCGGTCAAAAATTTGACCAGCATTAATGGATAATAACTTAATAATGGCAAACTCTTTTTTAGAAAAGAGGATAATGTTAGTTCCAATCTTGACCTCATGCTTAGAATAATTGATAGTTACATCTCCAAAAAATCGTAATACAGTTTGCTCTTTTTTTCGTAGTTCCCTACGTAGATGTGCTTGCACTCTTGCCCCTAGCTCATCTAAATCAAAAGGCTTTAGGATGTAATCATCTGCACCAACTTCAAATCCTTTTATTTTGTCTGCTGTTTCTATGCGAGCAGTTAAAAATATAATCGGACACGTGATGTGTTCACGTATGTGTTGGCATACATTTATCCCGTCCATCTTAGGCATGGTAATATCTAGTAGTATAATATCTGGCTGTTGAGAAACTTTTTCTAGTGCTTCATTACCATCAAAAGCTGTGAATACTTCGTAACCTTGCATTTGAAAATAGTTTTTTAAAATTGTAACAATCCCTTTTTCATCATCTACTATTAAGATTTTATTCATTGTTTTTACCGCCTTTGAGATAATTTCGAAAGTCAATCAGTATAAATTATGTACTCTTATTTTATCATACAAACCTCAAAAATTCCTCAAAAATAAGAATTATTCATCATATAAACAAGAAAAGCGCACGCATCTGTGCACCTTTCTCTACCATCCCATATCGTGAAGCCAATTATTCAACGTCCGTTCACGCTCTTTTAAACTAGTTTCATTCTCATACTTTCCAAGTGGATACTCCCCTTTAATCCTGCCATCCTCAATATACATTACACGATCACTCTTTGCCGCAACCTTTGCATCATGAGTTACCATCAATACTGTCGTCCCCTCACGATTGGCACGCACAATTTCATCTAATACCTCACCTGAGGCTTGTTTGTTAAGAGCGCCTGTTGGCTCATCAGCAAAAATCATCTTCGGATTATTGATCAAACTTCGACATACACACGCACGTTGCAACTGTCCACCTGATACTTCATTAATATCATTATCAGCAACTTCAATAATACCCATTTTTCGCATTAACTCTTTTCCATACTCTTCCTTCTCTTTCCGCCCCGCCTTCCCTGAGGCAGCTTTCGATTTATAAGCAGGAAGAATAATATTATCAAAAATCGTTAAATTCTTTAACATATACATCTGTTGAAAAATAAACCCCATCTCTTCCAGCCGAATCTCTGCCATTTCATTTGGCTTCAACTGGCTAATATCACGATCATTAAACATAACATTTCCAGCTGTTACATCATCCATACCACTCACTGTATAAAGCAGGGTCGACTTCCCTGAGCCAGATGGTCCCATTACTGCTACCATTTCCCCCTCTTCAACTTCAAAACTCACATTCCTTAACACATTATTCTGTCTTTTATTTAAAATATATGTTTTGCATAAATTTCATACGAGTTAAAAAGTCGGCAAAAGCGCTGGTACTACGGTGTTTCTAATTTACAGTTTGACTCTCGCCACCCAACTTGCCACCCAAAGTCAAAATATGGTGGCAGCATCTAGTTTAAAAAAAAGAATTAAACCTCTCAATTGCTTGATCTTCTAGCCTCTTAGTCACGTGCCCGTACGTGTCTAGTGTCATGCTAATATTGGCATGTCCAAGGCGCTCTTGGAGCACTTTAATATTTGCGTCCGCCTCCAGCATCATCGCGGCGTGTGTGTGCCGCAAATCATGAAAGCTGAAGTCGATGCCTGTTTGCTTTTTCAAGGATTCTACTTTTGATTGTACCGTACCGTACGGGATAGGCTTACCATTTTCTCGGCAACAAATACAGTCCTCGCCTGTGTAATAAAAATCTTTATAAAAATCTTTTTGTTCTTTCTGCTCTTTTTTTATTTTTTGAAGGTACTCACTGAGTCGAGCGGGCATTAGTATAGCCCTCGTACTGGTTAGTGTTTTTGTGTCAGTGAACACCCGTTCCCCTTTCTGTACTTGGATCTGCTTATTGACTGAGATTTGATTTGTCTCAAAATTAACATCTTCCCATAATAGCCCTAGCACCTCTCCTAGTCTTGTGCCTGTGGACAGGGCTATAAAAAACGGGGCATAGTAACAAGTACCCTCTACCGCCTTTAAAAGCGCGCTACGTTCATTTTCATTTAGCACTCTTTTTTCTTTCTTTTTCTTTTTCGTTTTTTGAAAGACAACGGATTTCAAAGGGCTTTCGCGCACTATTTTTTGAGTAATGGCGAGTTTAAAAACGTTACCTATGAAGTTTCGGGATGCCACGATTGTGCTGTTACCGAGTTGCTTCTTTTTTATTTTTGTGAGCAAATTTTGTAAAGTAGCGGGAGTTACTTTATCAAGTTTCAAATGCCCTATATCTTCTTTTATATGACGGTTGTAAACCGTACGGTATGTCTTTATAGATTTATATGCCAAACTAGGCTCGCCGATATGTTCGAACCAGTACTCTGCATACTGGCTAAAAGTATATTTGGCGGTTTTTGCAACTGCTCCTTTTTCTTCATAATCAAGTATAGCTTTTCTCATGGCGGACTCTGCTGCTTTTTTAGTAGCAAATCCGCCTTTTTCTTTTGTCTTTTGTTTGCCATTTTCATCCTTGTATTTGAAATAATAGCTATATTTTTCATTTCTAATTCGTATTGATCCTTTCATAAAATCTTCCTTTCTTTTTTTAGCTTGGCGGCAAAAAATGATAGGATAACATGAAAGTGTTGTGGAAACAAAATTCTATAATATTCTATACTTGATTATTTTCTATGCTGGTCTCTCTC
>Ga0123355_10014926_pt1 | contig 12171 bp, 5 predicted proteins | sample TergutEmb28metaG_3_FD_89872 | JGI IMG/M metagenome (GOLD analysis project Ga0123355, IMG submission 89872) | Embiratermes neotenicus P1 segment gut microbial communities from Petit-Saut dam, French Guiana - Emb289 P1 | ecosystem: Host-associated > Arthropoda: Insects > Digestive system > Gut ...
TATTAATGTCCGAAACATGTTGAGCACATAAGAAGTGAAATAAAATAGCAAGTGACATCAAGTTGGTCTTTTATTCTTCAACTATCACAATGATGCACGGTCCAATAAACATAAGATTCAATATGTATGTATGTTTATCATATGCTATCATGCCTAGTTCATATGATTCACTATCACTCTAAATATGAGGCTAAATATAAAGAATTCATGTAACTGCTGTGTTCTTATTTCACATTCGAGAAACAAAACTGCAGTAAGAAAGGCTGCATATTTTTTAAGTATGTTACTGCATAGTACTAGCACTCTTACTTCAAAAGTTGGGGTCCCAAAGCAGAAAATTAAACAGTACAAAGATTTTCATACAAAGTTTTTTGAAACACTGTCAAACCAGTTTCAAAGTTGTTATGGAGGGACAGACATATGGACAGATGGCCGGACATGAGTATACAGGTATTGTAAGCCTGTTTTTTCTTATGAGATAAAAAACAAAGGCTAAACACTTCCTGACGCAGCCTAGAATTTCTGTTCCATGCTTTGTAAGCTGGCAATTATACAATGAAGTTGGTGAGCACTTCAAATTTTGATTACGAATAGACAAAAATAATAGACACATTGTATGAAACTTATATAGCATTTCAGTGCACATTTAACATATAACTCAGGTGTAACTCTCTAAACACACACTGGAGCAAAAAATGTTCCCAACAATGCAGAAAATAATGGAACATGCACGCTGACCAGAGTGTTTCCATTATGCACCATGAATATCCAAGCAATTAAACAAAGTGTCATATTGTGACTCAAGAAAAATGGGACTGATTGTAATATTATCTAATATTGGGAAAACAGCAAAAGAACCACTACTTAGATAAAGTTCATAGCAGGTATCTGTCTACTACTTCAACACAAGCAGCAAATGAATGGATATATTCTACTGCAGGGAACGTAATGACATGAAGAAGGAAAAACTTGCTTCTCACCAGAATTCTAGTTTGCTTTTTTAATAAATGTAGTTATGCTAGAGTTATAATATACAGGACTTAGTGTGTGCTGGAGCATGATTAATAATGACTCACTTATGTAAGGCATTTATAATTGTAACTGACCGGACAGTTGTTTAAGCAAACACCTTAACACCTGACAACAGTACCTCCTCACTCACACACACACACATTCTCTTTGTTCATGTGCCCAGTACCATCATCAGAAACATTCAGTCCTTGCTTCAGTTCATTCAAGTTTGAAAATTTCTATGTTCCTGCACTCCTATTTGAGAATTTTTGCAACATTTACTAGTTAATGATATCTGCAAATTCCTTTATTATTATGAAACACTTCTCAGTTCCATACAAAAAAGAAATTTCAAAACTTTAATCACATTTTTCAAAATAATTCAATCGTGAAAGATTCAGTTTCCACCCTCCTGTCACCTACTTACAGTTTTCTCACTTACAGGCACAAAATTGCAGTGCATTAGTTACAGCTCAAGTCTGCACTTCATACACTAACTCATAATTCCACAGCGCTTCATACTTCCAAAAGGCAATTATTAAGCAGGAATTTAACTAATATTCATCTTCCCGTATCACAGTGCTATACAATATGAAAATTATTAAACCATGCTTCACTGATAATTCATACAACACCAGCACAAAATTCATGAAAAAGTTTCACTTTTTATTGTGGAGTGAAGAAAAAATAAATTCTCATATATATTTCTTCCTGCATTCTTACAGATGAAAGATAACACTACAAAAAATGTCAATGAATTGTGAAAGAGACAGCAGCAGGTATACAGTTTGAAATGATATGCTGGGTAGAGTAAATGGAAAATATCACATTCAACAAGCCCATCATTCATAACTTGGGCATTAACAAAAGACCTTTCAGCCAAGAAGCCATGGAAATGGCCTGTGGTAGTTGAAACATGTTGCTAACTATGTGATGATACTGCATCAGTGGTAGATAATGAAACCAACTGTGCATACACAGTTATCTGTCACTGACATAATATTACCACACAATGGAATGCTCACATGTGCAATAATCAGCATGGTTTGAAATGACCATTCTGTCAATGGTATCTGTTATGTGACCTACACTGTGATCACACAGCCATGCAAATGCAACATGTGGTATCATACTGCACAAATAAAATGTGATGGGAACATGAGAATTAAATCAATGTGTATCATAACAGTGTAAAGGAAACAATGGGCCAGGATAGCATAGTCAGTATAAAAACTCACTATGAGCTGGCTGGGGATTGAATCCCGGTATGACAGAGATTTTCCACACCCATCCAGTTGGGTACTGGGGACTATCCAACCTCCTATACAATGGGTACCAGGTCATTTTCAGGAGTAAAGCAGCTGGGCCATGGCATTAACCACCTACCCTCACCTAGTGCCAAGGTTAAAGAAAGGGTAAGCTGCACCTCTACTCCCTTTCTGTGGCTTCATGGCAGGTTACAGGGTGAACCTTCCTTTTCTTTTTTTATAAATTAAACAAGAACCAGGACAGACAGCACATTTTCAATTAACCCTGTAGGAGGTACACCAGTCTTTCCGAGAAAATGCCTCACCATTATCGACATACAAAACGGGCTGACACAAACTATTTTAATAAATTTTCACACACATCACAAATATCAGTTTCATATTGCAACATTTTGAAAATAAGGTAGAGGGAACGAAAATCTACGAGTTTGTGAATTATACAATGAAACATGGTATAAATTAAGAAACATATAAAATTTATACAACAAGATATAATGTAGTACTCACCTGAAGTGCTGGGTCATTAGGAGAAAGTGCAGCAATCTGCCTCAGTCGGTCATACAGAACATCCAGGAGTGCCTGGAATCGATGGTTCAGAATGTCTAGCTGCTTCGCTACGGTGTCAGCTCCTCCCCCATCAAAGCGGCGAGTCCTCAGTGTTGCATCCAAGCTGGGGTGTACCTCCTCCACCAGCCATCCATGGTAACGCTGCAGTCTCAAGTCGTATATCTGTTGGGTTGGGAGGGTTAGATTAGGGGGTTAGTTTGATTAGTAATACATACGCTGCCACCCTTAATGGTAAGTCTCAAGCCCAATAACCACCACCACCACCACTATAAAGTGCATTATCCTATGGCTTGTTGTCTGACTGTACTACCTCTTCCTTGCAAGAAATGATGACAATGTTATGTACACTTATATTAAGAGGTCACTGCTGCATTAGAAGCTTGGCCCTTCCTGGGGAAAAAGGCAGGCCTGGCGACCATACAACTGATACTTCAGTATGGTTCTCATACCCATGCAATCAGCGTGTGTTCATGAGAGAAAATGACTGAATCCAAAAAAGGAACAATAAATTCAGTATGTTCAGGGAAAGGAGAAAGCTAATGGATCATTTTTTCCTGGTTTACATCTGGCAGAAAACCATTCTAATGCCAAATTAACGCTGCGAATGATGGCATGCTTAATAAATACTGTGTACAGTAAAGAAATATCACTGTGTGTGGTTTACGATAGTCTACAGAAATATAACTGTGCTGCACTTAAGTAAACTCGTGTCTGTCTGTACCAATATTATTCAGACGCATTCAGTGGATGTGTAAATGTAAATACAGAAGCATCAAATGCATACTCATACACTATATTTAGTAATTACATGGTAAGGCATAATTTCAAAATTTGGCAGTTTAGTCCCAGAAAATAAACATTTTGTAATTTCATCCATTACTCACAACATTATTTTTACGGTTCTGCCTTGTATGACAGTGTCTGACAACCTTACTCATATTTATGAAAACCTGACTGACTTCAGGAAGGTTAAATTGTAAAACACAGAAACAATGGTTGCTAGAATCACCACCTGGGAGATGCTGGTGATCATAAAGGGCTTCCCTTCTTAAGGTTGCCCAATCAAGGTATGGTGTACCATCAAGGATGTTTTACACAAACTGTACCAAAGATTCTCCATATATGATTACTGCACTGTACAGCCTTCACCAATTGCTCATTAAGCTAGTTAAGTAAGTGTGTGAACTGACAATACTGTGTTTACTCTGGGCTTACAAGAACCCTATTTCTGAAACAAAGTTACATAGGCAATGTAGGTATTTGTAAAAATGACCCCAGATCAAATTTAGACAGTACTAATGTCACTTGAATGTCTACTGACAGCAACAAAAATAATGTTTCTTGGCTGTGTCATAATTAAAGAATGTGAATGCTCACTTCTCATCACAGAGAACTGGGTTCAATCCCAGCACAATTCATGTGTGATTTGTGATGGTCAAAAATGTGGTAGGACAAGTCTTGCTCTAAGTACTTCAGTTTTCCTATTAATTATCATTCCACCTATGTTCCATATTTATTTATGCATCATCCACAGTTCATACAAATAGGACCAATAGTGGCAGGAGTACCAAGGGTCTCTCACTCCATTCCACCAATAAAAAAAATGTTGGTATCGTACATTTTAGACATTTATCAGTACACTATTATTTTCAGATAAGGAACTTGTACACATAAACTGGCTCTAGCAGAATAAATACCGCATGTGAACTGTACACAACTCTGTTAGTTTTCCCATTTCATATGAGTGTTCTATCATATGTTCCATAAAGTTTAGAAACTTAGCCTGTGCCATTAACCTTTGAAATCAATGTCTGTATTAAACACACACATGTAAACATAAGAAGTTTATCTTACTGTATAAGCCGCACAGTCCAGAGTATCCATGTGTAAAGTTTTAATAAATGCAGGCCTATGTGATTTTAAATTAATTCAGGGTTATTAGATTAATGTTACTCAGTTATGATAAATAGTAATTAATTAATCTGTGGTGTTTAGCCAGGGTAAAAATCTAGCTCTCCACTACTGATATAAATGTAACTGTATTCACAATATTTACATCTTATATTCAGGAATTACACACATCACTCAGAACACATTCATACCAACATACTTAAGTATGTTGCTGATATAGGGCATATCAACATCTTACCTTTGCTTCACGGATAAAGCGTCCTCCAACAACATTCACCTGTTCAATTGTTTGAGTCTTTTCTAGAACGCTGTTATACAATGCCTGAAACAATGACAACAACATTTTTAACCTGGGTCCATTTACAGACTTAGTACTCTTCAAATAACTTTATTCTCTTCGAACGTACACATTATATATCCTAAACAACTTCTTCCTCTGGCATATTACACATCCTATCCAATAGTAAAGATAGCAAAGTTCATACCGTTAGTTCCCATCCTGAATATGTTAAAACACAATGCAGAACACACACATGGAGTTAAAGCTACAGTGCATTCAATAGCACCAATCAGAGGATAACAATATAAATGAATTGTTAAGGAAACTAGTCATGGCCAACTGTAAGGTGTAACACAATTTTGCCACTTGAAAAATTAAGGTAACTAACCTGAAGGATGATAATCCAACCTGGGACCTTCTAAACACAAAGTAGGAAAATTACATAACAAACCTGACATTCAGTTCACTCACCTTGGTTGGCTCCAGCTGTTCCTTGGCATTTACACCAATAGGAGCCAGGTTGTTCAGCTTTCCATAGCTCTCATCCACCCAGGACACCTCAGTCTGGTATGAGTTGGTATACGTCTGCAGCAACCCGTAAGCTGCTTCACAGCTACGAAGCCTGATAACACAAGGTACAAATCACATTACACAATGAAGGGAGATACTTGGTTATGAAGACTGGTTACAAAGGTTAAGGGGATGTTAAAAATGGTATAGTCATGGGCTGCATAACGATGTTTTGGTCAAAGACGGACCATATATACGATGGTGGTCCCATAATATTATAATATAATATTATAATACCATTGTGTTACAGTTGCCTACAGTGTTCAGTACAGTAACATGCTGTACACATTTGCAACCTAGGAGCAATAGACAATACCATATAGACTAGGTGTTTAGTAGGCTACACTATCTTGGTATGTGTAAGTATATTCTATGACATTCGCACAATGACCTAATTGCCTAACGACGCATTTCTCAGAACATATCCCCATCGTCAAGCGACGAATGACTGTACCACAATATAACCTGCAAGAAAATATACATCTGGACTGTAAGCATATTTTCAGAGAGACTGGTGATGGGTACACATGCAATTAAGTATGCTGGTAAAATTAAGCTTGTATTACAGCTAACAACAAGATCATTCACGAAAAACTCTGCTTACAACTCCTCCAGTGATAACGTTGTGTGAATCATAAAGCTAATAAAGAAGCAAGATAGCAGAGATTAAATTTTTGAGGTCAGTTGCAGTATATTCATTATATGACAGGGAAAACAAACAAGAAATATATAAAAAAAAATAAAATAAAATAAAAAAACATATACAGTTTATATAAAATTACTGTGGATTACAGATGTACACGGGCACATCACTTATTACAAACGAAAAACACATGCAGTCCCAAGTTAATGTATGAACACATCCTGACCAACAGAAGAAAACACAAGTTGACCATGAAAAATATCAAGAGACCAATACTCATGAAGGAGACACAAGCCTGAAATGGCTCTATGCTCTTCTGCTGCTGCTGCTGCTGCTGAAGATAAGCCAGATCTCTAACACAGAGAAAATTTCAAGCTGCAGAACCTATGTCAGGCCTCGAATTTATAAATTTGGAAAAATTCTTAAGCAAGAGACCTTAACTGCTCAGCACATTTCCACACCTGTCCAATGTGCACAACTCCAACTTTCCAACTTTCTTGAAAAACCGTTGCTATATTTTGGCATGCAATGCAATAAATAATTTGCTGCAGTACTTAAAAAACTAAACATATGGTTGTTAAGCATTTCACTGGGATAATTCTGACAATAAAATATAATTTTTAACACTAATCACAACACACAGCAAGTTCAGAACTGAAAGAACAGTACACACAGCATAGCTATTACAGTGCACTTGAATCTCTGTAAATCTGGTGTTCCACATGGTTCATGGTTGCCAAGTTTCCTAGCAGCAATGCTACAGAGAATGAGAGGAACTTGGTATATGCACAGAGACTCATGGCAAATTAGACCAATAATTTTATTATTTTTAAGTTTTCACTATAGAAATTAAATTTAAAAAACCATATGAAATCACATTAATACAAAATGCATAATTTAGGTACCTGTGGTATGGATTACACATTTTAGTTACTGCTTAGGCAGGGTTCTACAAGATTCATACCTGTCGACAAGTTGGCCACATACATTCTCCCAGCGAGTGGTAAGACGACCAACGTCCGCCTCCAGTCTTTCTAAATCTGAGTGTGGACCACGATGAGTGGGTCGGGATTTCTCTACCAGCCGGCGTGCGTTGTGTACATCCTCTGTCAGCTGATCTATAACTATTTGTTGCTGTGACACTGAATTCTGGAGATTCAGCAAGTCTTCATGAACCTGTACACACAGTGCACCCAAGACATTACAGGGACGTACAAATGGATGTGAGAGGTTACGGTAACACTGGATCTTCTCTAACTGCAAAAACTAACCCTCAAACATCCCTAGGTGTCACAATAGCATTATTTCTGAAGGATTTTAAAATATAATTATCAGCCACTTCCATCTAACACAGGCAAATTTTGTATTACAATCTGTACTACTTCCAGTTAATACACTTTTATCAAAAACAAAAATTACTTTATTACAGAATGCACTCTTACTAAAGACCACACAATACCAAAATATATTGTATCTTGGTGGACTCCCAATTTCAGTGGTTATTGTAATAACAGGTTAATAAAGTTGTTCTACTGATAACATTTTCCATACATGGACACATCTTCCAACTATATTGTGCAGCAATGTGTGTCACATGACAGGTACCATTCAGTGTTTGGTTATCTCCTTTATGAAGTGGCACAGATACGGCCACAAACAAACAATAAACCTCTCTGTGCTAAGCTTGAATTTATTACAACACAGTTCAATTTTAACTTCAAAATTTTAAGGTTCACTAATGTTTACTACAAAGATATTTCACATTACCGATTCTTGAAAACTTATGATACGATAGCCTCAATATCAAAACACCATCTGTATGTTCACTACGAAAAATGTGCTTTCTACTGTGGCATGGAAGGACTGAAGTTATTCAAGTCCCACCAAAAGCAGAAAGTCAGCAGATATACTCAGTATACAACACCCAACTACTGGATTGTATTTACTACACATATCTGAAAACTCAAGGTACAGTGACTTGAGGTATATATGAATGGCAATAGAATTTTTTGGAAGCATAAAAATTACAGCAATGAATAAATGATCATTGGGACGATAAATGGCATGGTTAGAATTAAATGGGGAAAGATAAACATAAACAGAAAGTATCGATAGAGATACATATATGTGCACTCATAGGAGCAAAGAGAAAAATGGAAGACAACTTATTACAAGACAGTCCATAATCCATCCCACCAGCAAAGTTGGTGGTGGTGGTGGTGATGATGACAACCACCATCATCGTTATAATCATCATCGATGACAATGTGGCCTGCCAACTTGTATTCATAAAACTTACAACTTGCAGAGCTTCCACATTAGAAGGCAGTTCCTCGTAAGATGCCAGTTTCAGCTCAAACTCGGACACAACTGTAGTGGCCTCTTCTAGTCCAGTTAAGACTATCTCTACACACTTCAGTCTCTCAATGTAGACATGAGATGAACTCCACAATTGGTTCCATTTGTTCAGGCACTTATCCAACTTGGTCTGCATGGCCGGGGTCTTGCGTGCCACACTGCGGAATATGGCCTGTACATCCTCAACCTCTGGTCCCAGTGCCTGTACGAGGAGAGATAATGGCATTATACAGCAATACTTCATGCTAAGTTACATTACATTTTTAGCTTATGTCCCTTATTTGACAACAAAAGACAGCCTTATTATATCATTACATTCACATGTTTGGCCAGACATGTTTGTCCCCCACAGCCACCATGACCACCCCATATCCGAACCTACTGACAGACTTTTGTGAAACCTGGTTTCAATATCAATATATACATAACCAATCATGAAGTTTGTAATTTCCAGCTTCATACAATCAAAAATATGGAAGATGAAGCTATACACCATTGGGGTGGATGTAAGATGACTTACCACATCTAGGACATCTAGGACCTTTGAAAAATATGACACAATTGTTGAGAAATAATTGTGCAGCATGAGCAACAACACTACTGACTATGAAAAACTTATCTTTAGCCTCCCATCTGACAGAGATACCAATGAACCAACGCAGCTAGGCAAAAGACATTTTCTATAAGAACTGATTATAGACAGTACTAAATATTCTTCATGGACAATTTGAATATGGTGATGTTTTAAAACTTTTGACATATTGAACATGGCTGGAATGTATACTACTGAAAATTACAGTATATAAAGACACAGAAAACTAAATTATGTAGTAATTAATTTACTGTTATTGTTAGCTTCACTGTTTGTAGGAAAACAGGCATCACAATACTGCATTCAGTTATTTGTGTGTATCTATTTATGGGCTAGGTATTGAAAATTGAACTGCATATGTACCATATCAGACAACTTCAAAGTGCAGTACACATCATTATCAAAAGCTTATAATCTGTCACAAGTGGCAACTTTTCTCCAAGTTTTTACAAATGTTCACACCTAGCCAAATAATATTCACACATATACAGCCTACATTATTGTTCCAGTACTATGAATTCAACAGACATTCATCATACAGTAATATGCAAATTACTATCATATGCTGCTATGTCATGGTGGAATTTTCAACTTTAGGTTTTGAATTCCTGTTGGATATTGCCACATTTCACAAAAGTATGATTTATTATCCGATGCACAGATTAAACAGCTGTACTGTCCACTGCTCCATGTTAGATGGATTAGTGGTACATAAAAGTTTGTATATTTTGTTGTTTAAAAACAGCTGTCATAATTAATTTCATACATTTACAGTAAAGGGTATATCTGCCCTTGAAACAGTTAATTAAAGCTGTACGAAACTGACCAATTCTACAGTCAAATGACATAATGCCCATACATCACCATGAAAGAACTGTTGCCCACCTGCAGCCGGGTTTCAAACTCCTTGTGCTCAATAACAAGGTGTTCTAATGAGTCAAGATCACGAGGCAGAGATGCAGCAGTGCGAGCAGCCAAAGTACGTTCAGCTTCATCCAGTGATGCTTGCAGTGAGGTTATTTGGTCATTGAAATTACGGGTTGCATTCTTACTCTCCTCTGAAAGAAAAAGAGGGAAGCACTGTCATACAGTTCCCTTGGACAAGGGACATTATGATCCTAACTCTTTCATGGCAATTGTAATAGACTTCAACAGCCATATCATGAAGAGTTACGAGAAACAAGAGTACAGGCAGGACACATTCCTGAAAAGCATCTTCAGCCGTACATGGCTCATAGCTATTGCTATGCAGAAGTCTGTTATTCTAGAATGTTCCTTTCTGTCACCCTTCCTTCAAGGTTGTCGTCTGGTGATTCGCTGCTGTGGGTGGTGAGAGGGGTTAGGGGCATGTACTACTAGTTTTCTTGGTTGGCCTCGGAGCCAGCAGTTAGTGACTCTTATCTTGGATTCTGGAGAAGCTTGTCTAAGTTGGGTTTATCAGCCCAGGAGTCTAGCCAACCTGATATTCTTCGCCAAGCCTGAGCACTCGTCAAGGCATGTGGTAAGGCAAATATAGTTTGGGTATCGTATTTCCAAATTTGGGTTTCGGTGTTATTTTTGCACATGCTTGGCGTCTGCTCAGCCGAGCTTTGGGTTTTGTGTCACGGAGCCGATGCATGGTCGGCGAGGAGAATTTCAGGGGCGGCGATCTCCTGTATCTTACTTCTAGGATTAGTTTTTGTTTATATTATTATCGTGTGAGTCAAGTTATGTATGTTTCAATTATGAGTTTGGTTTGTAAGATATGTGGCTTATGTTGTAATGCCTGTCTCTGATTGCGGATCACTCATGCAGTGCTGTAATATAAGAAGGCCCGATGTTTGTACACGGAACGTAGCCTGGGCGAAGTATTGGAAGCGCTAGCAAAGTTCAGTGGTGTACACGAGAGGTTGAAGTGACTGGTTACAGAGACTTGCGACACTTGAGTGTTGACCGGCTGTAAACTTTCATTTTATTGTGTATTTAAAATGTATCTTGTTAATTTGAAGCTTGCTGTAGGGTGTAGTTGTACTTAATATATTTAATATCATCAGTGTTTGTATTTGGTACCTGCCGCTGTGACTTGTGTGTTAATGCACTGCCACGAGAGGCTAGCATTTCGGGACCCAATTGCCCAAACGTCCGCTGACGTTCTTTATAGTGCGGGGCCTCATGGGCTATGCTCACATTTGAGTTACGACCCCAGAGGTTCAATCTTGCAAATTGAAGTCACGCAAATCAAACACAGAATTCCTATTTAAAACAGTGTATTTCCTAGGGATCAGGGGATTGACAGTCTCATCCAATATAGTGTATGACTACACCACTAGTGGACATACGGCCCTGTAGAGTGACCATGCACTGTATATACAGTATACACACATTTCTATACAATATATTTATTAATTTCTAAAGCAATAAAATTGTAAGAGACTCACATCCATAGCTTTTGGTATGGTTCAATCCAATAGTATGGCAGTAGACTTTCTACATAAACCATTTCAGATTCTGACTTAGCACTTTCTATAAATCTATGAATATTATCACATACTGTATGCATGCTACTATCAGCCAATCTAACACTATGCCATATGTCAACAATTTGTTCACATTTTTCAAGTCGGTTTATTATGTCTAATTTCTCTGCAATACTGATTGTTGTTTGCTGATTTTTCACTTGGATTGTGCTAGGTGATGTAGATTTACGTTTCTCACTCACACTGGTAAAAAGTCAATGCTGCAGAAGCAGAAACTAGATGAGCTGCGTGATTATATCACTAACATAATCAGTCTATAAGCATCACTGATGGTGTGACAGTGATGTTGCTTTCTGCTAGTCTCCAACACAACACAAGAGTGACCATGGATTGTGCATGCCACATCGTGTTAAACCGAAACTTATCACATATTGTCTATGTCAAATCAAGTTGGCCAAACATTATCTTGTAAATTTTAAAAGGAGTGTCAATTTTTAAGTCATGCTAAAGTAAAA
>Ga0123355_10014927_pt1 | contig 12171 bp, 11 predicted proteins | sample TergutEmb28metaG_3_FD_89872 | JGI IMG/M metagenome (GOLD analysis project Ga0123355, IMG submission 89872) | Embiratermes neotenicus P1 segment gut microbial communities from Petit-Saut dam, French Guiana - Emb289 P1 | ecosystem: Host-associated > Arthropoda: Insects > Digestive system > Gut ...
GAAAAATCTTCGGCAACCGAGTCGGAAAAATGCTCCCAACGTCAATCGCAACATTCTGCGTCTACTTCACAATGGGCGTTTGGCACGGCGCAGGAGCGCAAATTCTGATGTTCGGCGTTCTCAACGGCGCGCTAATCACCGCCGGATTGTTCGCCGAACCATTCCTCGAACGGCTCCGAAAAATTACCAAACTTCGCGGCGAAGAGCCGGGAAAAGGCAGGATTCTTGCAATTCTGCGAACGTTGTTGCTAATGATGTTCCTGCGCTATTTCGCTCGCGCCGACTCGCTCGAACACGCGTTCGGAATGCTTCGCCAAACTTTTACCAACTTCCGAATCAGCGAACTTTGGAACGGAACGTTGCTTACGCTTGAACTTGGGCTGACTGACTTTGCAATCCTTGCGTTCGGCGTGATTTTGCTCTTCGCGCGGGATTTAATCACCGAAAAGGAAATCGATTGCCGCGACCAACTTGGCAAGTCGCGGCCGATTGTGCAGTTCGCGGTGCTTGCGGTGTTGTTGGTTTCGATAACTTGGTTTGGGATTTATTCGGGTGGCGCTCTCGGCGCGAATTTTATTTATGCGGCGCATTAAATTTGGAGGTTGAATGATGCCTTTAGAATACAATAAAAAATTAATACCGGCTGCCAAAGAATTGCGAAGAAACGCAACGCGCCAAGAAAAGCGCTTATGGTATGATTTCCTTTCTGCCTATCCGATTCGATTTCAACGACAAAAAACCATAGGCAATTTCATCGTTGATTTTTACTGTCATAAGGCTAAATTGATTATCGAAATTGATGGTAATCAGCATTACACCGAAGACGGACTTGCATATGATAAAGAGAGATGCGATTTGTTGAAAGGGTTCGATTTGCAAATTTTGCGCTTCAAAAATCTTGATATAGATGAACATTTTCACGTCGTATGTGATGTGATAAACGAAGCAATAAAAGGCTCCCTCCGGGAGGGAGCTGTCACGAAGTGACTGAGGGAGGTGGCGCATAGCGCCGGAGAGAGCGACTAAGATAGCGAGCCTCGACATCATATATCACAATCGTCCAACTGCCGCGTAACACGACTCCCCCTGTCGGCATTGCCGACATCCCCCTCGCGGAGGGAGATAATTCCTCGTCCGAAAGGAGCTACCCCCAAATGTCCGCTAAACGCTGGTTCATAATGCTAATCGCCGTTACGCTTGTCATTGCGGCGGTAATTGTTGCGCTTAATATCACCGTTGACCCGTTCGGCGTGTTCGGCGGCGGTTCGGTTGAATGGGATTCATACAGTATGACGCTCAACCCCAAAACTGCGAAATTCGTATACGTCGATTCGAGAATCGGCGAATTTGACGCGTTCGTAATCGGTCCGAGCGGTGCGAGCGGATTCTCTCCCGAAATTCTCGAACAACATACCGACCTGCGTTGGTTCAACATGTTCAACTACGGCGCGGATATGGCGTATACGCGAAGGCTCGCCGAATACCTAATCACCGTTCACGAGCCGGAAATGCTGCTCCTTGTCGTGCCGATAATCAGCGCGGCGCAATACGACGTGCCGATTACCGACATCACGTATCGGCAACCGCTTCGCCCGCTTTGGCGTGCGCCGTTTTTGTTCGCGAACCCGCAATTCTCAACCGACAAAATCCGTAATTCCGGCTCGGAATACTACTTGCAACAGCCATTCGACGTGTTCAACGCCGCAACGGGAACGTATGACAAATCTCGCCGAGACGCCGAGGCAATCGGAAATTTGGACGCTTATCTCGCGGCAAATCCTGAGTTCGCGGATATGTATTTCCCGCGAATCTCGCTCGCTTACATTGACGAGACTGTCGCCGCGGTTGCGGATATTCTCGAACTCGCCGAGCAATTCGGAACTCAAGTAATCGTTACGACAACGCCGATGTTACACGCCGAAACCGGCGCGTTTTGCGCCGACGAAATTCGTGAATTCTACAATGCGTTGGCAAGTGTGACCGGTGGATTTTGGGACTTCTCAGTCTCGACAATTAGCGGCGACCCGCGATTTTTCTACGACACAACTCACTTCCGAAACCACGTCGGCGAGATGATGCTCGCGCGGATTTTTGATTACGACAACCTCTGGATTCCTCACGATTTGGGCGTTTTCATAACTCCCGCCAACGCGCTCGGCGCCGCCGAACGATTTTCGACATTCTACCCAACGCACCACAGCCAGCACACGCAAGAAATCCCGATTTTAATGTATCACGACATCATCGACGACGGAAGTTCGAACGTGCCGCCCGACGTGTTTTGGGAGCATATTCGCGAGTTGTACGTTGCGGGATTCACCGCAGTTCCGCTGACTGCGCTCAAAGATTACGTTTTCCACGGCATAGAATTGCCGCCAAACGCCGTAGTTATCACGTTCGACGACGGATATTTAAGCAATTACGTCCACGCGTTTCCGATTTTGGAACGATTCGGATTTCACGCGGCGATTTTCCCAATGGGAATCTCGTTCGGGCGCGACACGCATTGGTACGCAGGTTCACCAATTCGTCCGCGGTTCGGCGAATCGGAAGCGCGGCGAATGGTGGAATCTGGGTGGATAACGCTGCAAAGTCACACGTTTGATATGCACCACGTTCAAGGATTCGACCCGCCGCCGTTCCGAAGCGGAATCCTGCGAATGGACGGTGAGTCCGAACTTGAGTACGCGAACTTCCTCCGAAACGACATCGCTCAAATACGCGAATTACTCGAACCAATCACCGGCGAGCCGCTGTTCGCGTTAGCGTTTCCGTACGGATTGCACGATGAATTAAGTGCGGTAATCCTGCGTGAAGCGGGAATTTTTATGACGTTCACGACCGAATCCGAACATGCAACGCTGGTCAAAGGATTGCCGCAAAGTTTGTTAGAACTGCCGCGTTTCGGGGTTTACGGCGATATGTCGGGCGAAGATGTCGTCCGAATGATTTCACGGTAAATTTTTCTACAAAAATTTCTGTCGAAATACCTTGCATATAATTCAAGGTAATGGTATAATGTTAAGTATCTAAATATAAGGAAAAGAGGGATTAATGTGGCAATTGTAGAGGTAATCAAATATAACGGAACGCCGGATGTTTTCGCGTGGAAATTCCCAAGCGAAGAACTCGGAACATGGACGCAACTTATTGTTAACGAATCACAAGAAGCTATACTTTTCAAGGGCGGGCAAGCGCTCGACGTGTTCGGTCCGGGACGGCACACCTTAGAAACGGCGAACATTCCCATATTAAGCAAATTTGTAAATCTGCCGTTTGGCGGCCGGTCGCCTTTCACCGCCGAAGTTTGGTACATAAACAAGATTCATTCGTTAGACATTAAATGGGGAACCGCAACTCCCATTCAGCTTCAAGACCCTAAATATAAGGTTTTTATACCGTTGCGCGCCTTCGGGCAGTTCGGCATACAAGTTGCCGAATCTAAAAAGTTCTTAACTAAACTTGTCGGAACAATGCCGACGTTTGATAAAAATACCGTTTTAGAATTCTTCAAAGGGCTCTATCTTACCAAAGTTAAAGATTCTATTTCGTCATATTTGGTTAAAAAAGAAGTAAGCATGCTTGAAATAAATGCGTATTTGGTTGAACTTTCAGAGCATTTAAAAGAACGAATCGCTCCGACAATGGAAGAATACGGTATTTCGCTGCTGAATTTCTTTGTAAAAAACATAAGCGTTCCCGAGGACGACCCCGCTGTAATGCAACTAAAATCCGCATTAGCTAAGCGCGCGGAAATGGATATTATCGGATTCGATTACACGCAAGAACGCTCGTTCGACACGTTGGAGGGCGCGGCAACAAATCAAGGTTCTGCGCAAGCGGGAATGATGGGCGCGGGAATGGGGCTTGGAATGGGCTTCGGCGTTGGCGGCGCAATGGGAAATCAAATGGGTGGCTTAGCTCAAACCATAAACACAGCTCCGTCGCAACCACCTGAAAATAAAGTTGAAGAAAAAAAAATCAAGTGCAACGCCTGCGGCAGTGATTGCCCGTCTAACAGAAAATTCTGCGCGGACTGCGGCGCGTCGTTAGTTGAAATGTGCTCTAATTGCAATTCGCCCATAGAGGGAAAACCCAAATTCTGCCCCGAATGCGGCACGTCACGAATAAGCAAATGCGGTGGTTGCGGAGTTGAAATAAATGGAACTCCGAAGTTCTGCCCAGAATGCGGAAATAATTTAGGAGGTCAATAATATGAAAAACAAATTCGGTTTGGGAACTTTGGCAACAGGAATTATCGGTGGAATTGTTATTGTGTTTACCGTGGCATTATTTCTATTGCTCAATTTTGAAAGAGCTACTGTGCACTGGGCAGCGTTCGGCTTCTTATTGTTGTCAGAAATCATCTTGTTCGGCGGATTGATTGGGGTTCGCTTTGCCGGAGATAGTTTTGGTAAACTATTCATAAGGGCAGGACTTAGCTCAACGTTGTTTTTATACTTCGTCTTTACCTTAATCAGTTTTGTGATTGCAGGATTGTTTGAAGAAAATTTAAATCTCTTTATTATGCTACAAATTACAATCGTTTCGCTGTTCGTAATTATTGCAATCGCAACGCTGGCGATTGCGCGGAGAGTAGCGATTACGAACGAGAAAGACGCCGAAAAAGTGAATGTGACAGAACCTAAGCGAGGCAAATTTTGATGAAAAGCGAAAAAGAAGTGAAAATTGCGAATGTCGTCAATCAAACAAATTCTATCAAAAAAATTATGTACGTTATAGGCGTTCTCGGACTTGTAGGCTCCCTTGCTTTTTATCTGCGTGAAATGAACGGTTGGGGAACCGTGACGCTTGTTGTCGGATTGGTGTTTATGGCGGTTGGCATTTCGTGCGGAAATGATGCAAAACGGTTCAAAAAATATGCCCCGTTGATATTTGAACAAAATATGACTTCAATTTATGATATATCCACAAATACAGGTCATACTGCCACCACTGTAAGGTCTACACTTGTACATTTAATAAATTCGGGAGCTCTTGAAAATATGACCATTGATGATGAAACCGACAAAGTTGTATTTACCTCCGGAGATGCCGCAAATGCAAGCGTGGAATCGGTTCAAGCAAGTCAATCACAGGAAAACAAATCATCGAACTGCCGTAATTGCGGCGCGACTTTGAGCATAGGTAAATTTTGTGAATACTGCGGTTCGGCGATTATATAAAAGCGAGGAAAACAAGATGTCTGTAAGCGATAATTTAAAAAGTCAAATAATACAAATCCACCGTCAAGAAGGCGCTCCTTTAGCCAGCAAACTCTTTATTTTCGAGAATACGCCGCCTGCAAAACTCAAAAACGCGACCAACAACTACGCGCCGTCGTTAAGTAATGATGAAACCATCGTTTTTCTTTACGATGATACCCTTGGCGGCTCGGCGAATGACGGTTTTTTGCTAACAAATAAGCAATTATATTTTAAGAATTATCTCGAGCAGAGCTTTTTGTTAGACATTTCGAGCATCGACAATTTTACTATTAAACACGGATTATTGTCTTCGAAAATGTTTGTAAACAAGCTGGATTCAAGCGTGTTGTCAATTACAATTACCGAGTCGAATAAAAATGAAAAAAACGGCATGCTGAATGTTCTGAACAAATCCATTGAGTTGCTGAAAAGAGCAAAACCAAGCTCCGAAATCGCCGGAAATCAAACAGCGGCGCGCTCCGCTAATTGCCGTAATTGCGGCGCGTACATTTTGGGCAACGCTAACAATTGCGAATACTGCGGCTCGGCAATTCAATAGATATAACAGTAAAAAGGTGGTAAGATTTTTATGAAAAAAGTAGTAGTAATTGCTTTCGCAGTTATGATTATGTTTTCGATTATCGCAGTCGGAGCGCTTGTTGTATCGGCTGAATCGGAGCATGTCGTTGAACAGGAAATGACGTTTGCAATGGGCAACTCAGAGCGCACAGGCTTATATTCCGGACCGACCGAAGGCGGTCTCGCGCACGGACAGGGACGATTTGAATGGACTAATCCCCTCGGAGAATCCTTTGTACATGAGGGAAATTTTGAAAACGGCGTAATTCAAGGACACGGAACAAGGGTAGGACATACTCCAGACGGCGAACATATATACACATACACCGGCTATTTTTACAACGGTCTCCCCGAAGACGATGGATTCGGTAATCTTCGGAATATCGTTATGTTGTGTTTTGCCTTGTGGTTGATAGTGTTTGTTGCGTTTTTGTGGAAAATATTTAAACGAGAAAACTTAAAAATGGCACTTGGGCGATTTGTGTTATTTTCATCGTTTTTGGTTCCAGTAATAGTTGCTGTTGCGCCAATCGTTTTTATCCCGGGATTTTTAGAAATATTCCGCAATCCGCTTATATTTGTTTTGTACCTTGGCGCTTTGGGGGTTGCTATTATCGGAGGAATAATGTATGGTAATCATTTGCGTTTCAACGCAATATCGCTGACTAAAGCGCGAGCATTCGTTGTAAGCCGCGAAAAAGACAACGCGCTTATCGGCACTGTTGTGCTTGAAACGGAGCAAGGGGAAATGATTACAGCACGCGCAAATATGCCGATTTTCAACTCGCTTTTAGAAGGCGATATCGGCATTGTTCACTACAGGAAAATTGAGGATAAATTAGACAAAAAGCTGGTGAACTCACTTTACAAACCGGATAAAGGTGGGAATATAATCGAATTTGTTAAATTTGAACGCGAGGGCAAAAGTTCTAACCCTGACGGAACGAGAGCGGACGAACGTTGTAACAGTTGCGGCGCGGCCATCTCTTTCAGTAAATTCAAGGTAGGAATTGAATGTGAATACTGCAGCAACGGAAATACGGCAAGCGACCAAGTAACCGCAAAAAATCAAAAAAATATAAGAACAAGACTCGGAAATTTTCTTATGCTAATATCTGTAATATCCGTTGCAATATGCTTGTTTTTCTTGTTCATCATAATTCCGCTTACAGATGATTTTTTGCACGGAATCAGACCGCATCTTGTTGTTAGTATTGTAGTTTCGGTTGTTGTGCTTACTATTGGCGCGGTAATATGGGAAAAGGCGTTGCCGATAACTCAAATACGTGTGCTTGTTAAAAGTCGTAGCAAATCCGGCAGTTTATTAGGTAACATAGTTTTTGAAACAGAGCAAGGCGAAGCGCTTACAATGGGCGTTGAACCGGAAAAATATAATCTGATTTTCGAGGGCGATGTGGGCATTCTTCACTACAAAAGTGAAAAAGACCGAAAAACTTTTTACAATTTTGAGCGCGAGGGCAAAAGTGCCGCTCTTGCCGAGTTGGATAACTCTCGGTGTGAGTCCTGCGGCGGGGCAATCCATATGGAAAAATACAAATTTAGCACGGAAATCATCTGTGAATATTGCAACTCGATTATAATGTAAACTTTGGGAGGAATTGCAAATGACGAATGCGCCGCAGAAAAAGCCCGTTTCATGGGGTTGGATAATATTTTGGTTTATAATTTTTTGGCCTGTCGGACTTATATTGTTGTTCAAACGTGTTGCAATAGACAAATCCGCAACCTTGAAAAACGACAAAACTGTCGCCGTTATTTCGTATATACTCATGGGTTTGGGCGCGATTTATTTTATAATGGCTCTTACCGAAAGCGCCGAATATACTGTTCCGATGATTTTATTTGGCGGCGGCGGACTTGTTCTGTTTTTCGTTTCGAGGAATATGAAACGCACCGGCGAACGATATAAAAAATATATCGAACTTGTTGTCAACCAAGGGCAAATATTAATTGACAACATCGCTTCCGCAATGGGCGTTTCGTACGAAATAGCAATAAAAGATTTGCAAAAAATGATTGATTTGGGCTATTTTGCAAACGCTCGCATAGACCACCCAAATAGAGAACTCGTGTTGGCGCGGCACGCCTTTGAGCAAACCGCGTCTACATTTACGATGCAAACTGAATCGAAAATCGTGTCTTGTTCCGGTTGCGGAGCAAACAACGTAATTATTGTAGGACAAATAGGAAAATGTGAATATTGCGGCTCGGCAGTTCAATAGAGCCCGCAATCGAACATCTCCTGCCACTTCTCATACACTCGCTTGCCCTCGTCAACGGTGTCAACGTGCGTCGTGCAAGTAAGCGGACGGCCTTTGAGCGTGATAAATATATCGTTCGCAATTTCACCGCTCAAAATTTGTTCCTTCGTAATGTCGGTGCAAATTCCAATGTCGGTTTGAAGCGTATCGGCAACATCGCAATCGGCGTTGAAGAACGTTCGATAGCCTTGCCAGTTGTCAACACAGTTTATCCCGCCGCCGCTTGCGAGCGCGCCGATTACGTGACCGCTCGGCGCAGGAGTGCAGCAATAGTGCAGCATTGCCGCCCCGAATTCGCACTCAAATTCGCGGTAAATCGGACACATAATTTCTTCAATCATCGTCGGTGAAAGATTCACAACCGCGTCGCCTGTCAAACGAATTCCGGGAAAAATCAGCCCGCGAACCGTGGCAAATTCATCGCTCGGTTGGTCGATGATTTTCTTGAATTCATTAGTCGTTTTGATTGTCACATCAGCGATTTTCCGCAAAAATTCAACGCACAACTCAGGTTCCATTGCCAAGTCAAGGTAAAAATCGCCGCCGCGCATAATCACAGCGTAATCCAGCGGCGACATCGGCCGCGAATGGTTAACGTACAACCACTCGGGCGCGTTTGCCTTGAGGTATTCAAGATGCTTAATCGCCGCTTCCATCTCGGCGTTGAAAATATCGGTTACGTTTATCTCCGACATCTGCGAAACGCTTGAGATAAACGGCTTCGCGTCGATTAGCCCGCCCGCCGATTCATACGTTTGCGCGCCGAAAATCGACGGCACGAGGCATTCCATAAAGTTACTCTCCACCATTGGAACAACGTCCGAGCCGACCTCTTTCGTATTAGCATACGTATTTTCAGCGTTGAAAATCGCCTTCGCCGGGTCAAGCATCGCGGCGTAATTCGTGTGTCTCGGAACCTCGGGCGCGGTAACGTTAACGCACAACGGAATGTAGTCCGTCTCGCCTCGGAACACGCGCTTATGAAACTGCTTCTGCCGCTCAAACATTAGATTGCCTCCTTGATTATTGCCCGCCAATCCTCATCCGCACATCATCCTCAAACCTACGAATATGCGCCGCGGCAAACTCCGCAATATCCAACGATTTATCCTCGCAAAGCGGCGTCAAATCCATCGCAATCATCATCGAAGTCGTCTCGTCAACGCTATGCGATTCGGCAAACGTAGCGTTCATAAGCCGCCGACCCATTGCCGCTTCGTCATAATTTTTACCGCCCGCGATTTGCGAATCAAACACGCCCATAAGCGCGCGCTCCAAATTCGGACGGCCTTGAATGTTGAACCGAACTTTCGAGCCGTCGCAAAGCCAATCCAAATCGCGCCAAGCCTCGCAACCGTAAACTGCTTTCGGCTTGTAATCCAACTCCCGAATCGCCGCAATCGCTTTAACCGCAACGCCTACGTGCGTATCGTGCTTGTCGGCAAGGTTGTGCGTGTAAATGTAATCCGGCTGAGTTTCGGCAATAATTTTCTTCAAATCCTCAATAACCACACAGTTTTCTTCACGATTTTTCACCGCCGAACTCGGATAATCCATCAAAATTTGCGCCGAATAATCGCCGACAATCGCCGCTTTTTTCTGCTCAACTTTGCGAATTTTTTTCATATCTTCATCGGTGTAATCGGCGTAAATTCCGCTCCGCGCGCTTCCCGCGCCGTCGGTTACGACAACGCCGGTGAAGTGATTGTCGGCGCTTCCGAAACACTTGAAAACCCCGTCATACATATTAATTTCGATATCATCTTGATGCGCCACAATCGCCAAATGCGTCGTGCGCCTTAGCGCTTCTGTTTCAGAAATCCCGCTTGGGATGTAGGTTTCCATAATATCGCTCCTTTGTTTTGTGTGAACTTTATGTAAACTTAAAGACTTGCAGCAGCGATGGACTGCCCAACTCTGCGCTCGTATTCGTCCGGAACGTACAACGTAATTTTTTCCGCCAACTCAGGGAACTCGCTTCGCAAAATTTCGTTCGCCTTTTCCATAATCAAATCGCCGCCAACGCCGGAAACCACGCGCCCCAGCACTTGCAGGTAACTTATGTCGTAAAATTCCGCGTAATACGCAATCGCGTAACCGAAGTAAACTCCGATGCTTTCAAAAATCGCCAACGCGCCCTCGTGGCCGCTTTCTGCCAACTTTTGAACCTCTTTCAACTTTTGAGCCAACGTCAAGCTTTCATCAAGTTCAATCCCCGCGGCCGGCGCAAGCTTAATCACCGCGTCCTGCGAAAAATATTTACATCCAACGCCGTAATCCAAACTCCATTCGTCAACCATAGCGTTTGTGTTGTAATCCACCGGCGCGAACGCAAGCTCGTTCAGCCAACCCAAGATATTTCCGCTTTGGTCAACGTATCCAACCGCCTCAGAAGTTCCCATTGCAACGCCAAGAACGCCGTTTTTCTCAAGGCACATCGAACCCGCAAGCGCCGCAACGTCGCCGTCGTTCGCAACCGTAACAGGCACGCCGAATTCCGCCGCAATGTCGGGATAGATATTCTTAATTCTCGCGTCGAATTTATCTCGCGGAACTTTGATAAACAACGACGCAAGTCGGGTTTGGTTATTAACGTAAGTTCCCGCGCTTGAAACGCCGATTTTGTCGGGCTTTGCGCCCAATTTTTCAATCCCCAGCGCAATCGCTTTTTTGATGTTTTCGTAGTGATATTCCGGGGCGTCATTGAGCTTCGGAAGCCACACAACTTCCTCCGAAAACACGACTTCGCCGTCTTTTATAGCGGAAACTTTCATGTCCGAGCCGCCCGCGTCAAACCCGATTCGATTCCCGCCGACATTTCGCCCCATTGTGCGCGGATTTTCCTTAGATTGCGGCACTTCAGACGTATAAATAACCTCGAACGAGTTCTCGTAAATTCGCTCCATCGTTTCTTTGTCGAACGCCCTCAAACCGTTGTCGCTGTAACATTCAGCAAGATATTTCGCCAAACTTTCATCGTTGATGTAAATTTTGAACCCACCAACGCTCCAAAGCAGCATTTTCACCAAACGCTCAATGTGAAATTTGTTCCGTTCAGCAGCATCGCCGATTTTGGTTTCGTAACGATAAACAAGTCCGTCATTACGTTCAACCGCAATCGCCACAGACGTTTGCGCCGTCGCAAGAAACTCTCGTGTCCAGATGATTGCGGGGATAAATCCTTGGTCAAGTTTTGGGCTTTGCATGATTTTTTAGCTCCTTTTTAATTGTAATTATATGGTAACTTTTCGCAACTGCTCGCAATAATACTGCACATTTTCCCACTTCGCGTCAGGCGCGATTCGGTGGTCGGGACACGGAATGAAGCCGCCAAGCGCAATCAACGGTTTAAGCCGCTCGATTTCCGCGTCAATCGCCGCGTAATCCAACGAAAATACGTGCTTCATCATTCCGCCAACTCCGCGGATTTCTTTCCCATATTTCTCACGCCACGGAGCGATATTCGCGTCCCAAACGCCAACTTCAATCGGGAACATCGTGTTAACGCCGTTGTTTAGCCAAGTCGGAATCAGCGAATCAATCACGCCGTCACAGTCAAGCGAAATAATGTCAATTCCGTGTGAGTTCAACAAATCTGAAATTTTCTTATAATGCGGCCCGACCTTTTCGTCAAATACACTCGGAATTACCAACGGTCCGTTTTTAAAACAAATATCTTCCCAATAATGAGCATAATCAAATTTTGCGCCGGTTTCTAATGCTTGTTTGACATTATCATACGCTAAGTTTGCAACAGTATCAATAATTTCATCGTACAATTCTTCGTCGTCAGCAAGCAAATAACTGCTGTTCTCAACTCCAAGCCAATTTCGGATTTCGCCGAAAAGGCTACCGCAAAATAGTCCTTTCGGGTTTTCTCGGCCTTCAGCGTTGGTTAGCGTTGCCAAAAATTCGCGGTCAACACGGTCTGTTGAAAGTTGTAGCTTCGGCAAATAATGTTCTTCCCAGCTTGCGCGGTCTACCAAAGTGTGCCCAACTTCGGCAGGAATTGAACCGGCTTCGTCTTTCTCAATTTCAATTGAGCCGCCTTTGTTCAAAACCTTGCGCGAACCGTCCGGCATAACTTCAAGAACTTTTCGCTC
>Ga0123355_10014928_pt1 | contig 12170 bp, 9 predicted proteins | sample TergutEmb28metaG_3_FD_89872 | JGI IMG/M metagenome (GOLD analysis project Ga0123355, IMG submission 89872) | Embiratermes neotenicus P1 segment gut microbial communities from Petit-Saut dam, French Guiana - Emb289 P1 | ecosystem: Host-associated > Arthropoda: Insects > Digestive system > Gut ...
CATTACTACCGCCGATGCGCACACCTCGGCTGCCAGTAGTCGACTGAACTGACGCCCCCGCCGATTTAAATGGACTCGTCCGTTTCGCCGAAAGACGAAATCTGGTTTCTGCGCGTGTGCCATCACATTTCAATTGGCCTCTACTAAAAGGTAATGGTAAAGCTCACCCTATAACAGGCCACGAAGGCCTAAAGGGGAAGGAAAGGTATAGCCCTTCTCTCTCCTTAACCTCGGCGCTAGATAGGGGTGGGTAGTCAACACCACGCCCCGGCCGCTTTACCCGCAGGAAAGACCCGGTACGCATTGTACAGGAGGCTGGGTGGGCACCAGGGTCGGTCTGGACGGGCGTGGAAAATATCGCTCCCCACCGGGATTCAATCTTCGGACCGTCCAGACCGTAGCGAATCGCTATACCGACTGAGCTTTGCCGGCCCACCCAGTTTCGTACTAGTCCTACAAGAAGGACGAGCGGGCGATGCCTGGGAACCTTCTAACAAGTAACGCCTTTTTCGCCCCTATATAAAATTAACTCTCACTATTCCCTTTCTCCCCCCTCCCCCCCTCTCTCATTCGTAGTCTTTACCATCAGACTAATTCTGCGTAGGCGCTTTGATTCGTTTTTCGAGCGTCATTTTCTCTCAAACCAGACATGCACCAATCCCGGGAGATTAAATTTTTACTGCGTCGCTCAATATATTGGGTACAATTGTTGCAATTTGTGTCATTTGGGATGCACCGAGCATAAAGCGCCAAATATCAGGTTCACAGGCGTCGTTAGTATGGATCTGGCTTCGTGACACCTTTATAGTGCTTACAATTTGGGGGTGGCTTATTACGTTTTTGGAAAATATATTGACCCCTTATCTCAGAGTGTGTAGCACTGGTAGTGGGATATTACATGAATGCTGAATTGGACAGGGTCTGACAGGATGCGATCGTGACCTACGCGAGGAACGGTCCCTGCCGGAAGATGCAGCGACTGAGGGAAACTATGAAAAATGTAAGTCAGGATGCGGGACATCCCCACGAGATTCGAACGGGACACCTCCCTAATACAAGTCTGAAGTGTTATGTGTGCAATTTACACGTTGTCATGAGCCAGGACACCACAGAAAAAAAATTGTTGATTTTACTCTATTATACCTAAAAAAATCATCTTAGCTTTGCTTAGAGGTCAGACTGTGTGGTGAGTAAGGTCTGGTCGAACGTTTCCTTCTGACCTGTAGACCCTACTTAGGATACCCTATTGGTGAGGTCAATAGGCCACATCTTTGCCGTGAAGCCCTGCATCAGTCTATGTATACGTGAATGCATGAACTACCAGTAAATGTACGGTGATCGCTTTAGTAAGTACGAAGTTTACAGTTACAGCTGAAGGTCGATATTGCACGTAATAGAAACAAAACGCTCGACATACGACCTCAAGACGGCGTTCTTTTTGCCGTTCCTCATAAATATAACGGATGGAAGGACGTGCGGCTGGAAACTTGTTCTCTGTGCATATGTGCCATTCACTTCTGCACTCTGTCATGTGTCTGGAATACCGTGCAATGAATCCTGTCATCTATTGGAGACTTGAGGAAATGTTTGGCTGCAGCGGAGTATGTTGCGTAAGTGCTGTAATCTGTTGCAGACTTGCAGAACTGTTTGGTGGCATCGGCTGCATGTTGAAAGTTGCAGGGAACTTCGTTAAGCTGACGGTCCCTAAGCTAATCAAGAAATTATCCTCTTCTTCTCCTTTTACAGAAGTCGTGGGAAGCGATAGCTCTGTCGGTATAGCGATTGCCTACGATCTGGACAGTCCTGGGATCGAACCTCGGTGAGCGCGAAAACTTCTGTACCGGTCCAGACCGGCCCTGGGGTCCGCTCAGCCCCTGTACAGTGGCCGGGGCGTGGCGTTGACCACCAACCAACCACCAACCCCCATCTACCTGTACTCCCCCTCTGGGCCTCCATGGCCTGTTTCAATGTGCACTTTCACAGAACTCAGTATTTTCATTACTACTTTTGCACCAAGTCCTTAGCCAGTTTAACCCAATCGACATCTTAATGTTATGTATATTGGACCGTGCATCATTGTGATAGTTGAAGAATAAGAGACCAACTTGATGTCACTATTTATTAAGTTTTATTTCACTTCTTCTATGCTTAACATGTTTCGAACATTAAAACAGTCACTGTGCGTCTACGCAGCACAGTACAGGACGCACACCCATAGTCAAGCACCCTCTGCAAGTACACAATATGACATGCTGCCACAACACCCTCTTAATGCAGCAAATTGGATCAGTGACTGTTTTAAACGTGACTTTAGGGAGGAAAGTGTAGCTCCCTGATGATGATTTTAGAATAGAAACATGTCGGAGCAATTTTAATGTTTTTGTGTGAAATTTTATGTATGTGCGTCAGTTGGTTAATAATTAAATAATTCGACGATATACACCGTGCAACAATAAAGATATTTAATGACACTGGTTGTGGCATGCAACAGTACTGGCCAGTTGCACCCAATATGAGTGTCCACACAGTCACACCAAACTTTCTCTGCAGTTTCACATTCAAGTGTATGTACATCATTTCATAAAGCTCAAAAGCTTATTGCAGTGGTTACGTTGATGACTGTCATTACTATTATTACACTTGTACCACAATTCCTGTTATTAATCACTGCAAAAAATTTAAATAGCTGGAAAGCTCTTGTCTTAGTAATAACATTATTAGTTCTTTTATGTAATTGTCATTACAGGCCAGTTTGTTGCTGTTGAGGTGGAACTGAAAATGCTCCACTTCTGCTAGCTTGGTGACAGAGTCAACACTGCAAGTCATACGGAGTCATCAGGTGAGGCATTTTGTGTCCACATATGAGAAGCAACTCATAATTTGCTGGATCGCCTAGGAGTATACTACTGTGGGCAAAGGGACTGACACAGATCAAGGTACAGTTGTTGCCACGCGTTTTCTACGTTGCCATTTATGGTATCAGATGGCCTGTCTGCTCAATTAATTTTCAGCTTTTTGTAAAATACCATGCATTTACTGCAGGGAAGACTGCTGTCTGATGAGACAACTTACAATCACACACACACCCACGCACCACGCATGCATGTACACAAACATACACACACACAGACACACACACGCGGGCGCACACACACACACGCATGCACACACGCACGCACGCGCACACACACGCACACACGCGCGCACACGCACACACACGCGCACACGCACACACACGCGCACACGCACACACGCACACGCCCACGCGCGCACACACCCACACGCGCCCGCGCACGCGCGCGCACACACACATTCGCACGCACACTCGCGCACACACGCGTGCGCGCGCCCACGCACACGTACGCGCCCGCGCGCGCGCGTCCACACACGCACGCACACGCATACACGCGCGCGCGCGCGCACACACACACACACACACACACACACACGCATGCACGAAGTCAATCCTCCACATGCAAATCTGTAATGCAACTTTTCGTTGAATCTTTACATCCTGTATGTATTTATTTACTAGGTTGAATGTTTTCTTTTATCTGTTTCTGTAATTGACATTTTGATTGTACAATAACCAAAGAACTAATGACTATCAGTCTGATTTCTTAATCACTGCAAAACCTTTAATAGCTGGAAAGTTCATGTCTTTGTAATCACATTATTAGTTCTTTTATGTAATTGTCTATTACAGGCCAGTTTGTTGCTAAGGTGGTGGGACTCAAAATGCTCCGCTACTGCTGATTTGTTGACGGAGTCAACACTGCAAGTCTTATGGAGTCATCAGGTGAGGCATTTCGTATCCACATATCAGAAGCGACTCGTAATTTGCTGGATCGCCTAGGAGTATACTACTGTGAGGAAAGGGGACTGTCATAGATAAAGGTACATTTTTTGCCAGGTGTGTTCTACGTTGCTATTTATGGTATCAGATGTCCTGTCTGCTCAATTAATTCTCAGCATTTTGTACAATCCCATGCATTTACTACAGGGAAGACTGCTGTCTTATGTGACACCTTAGAATCACACAACCACTCACACACTCACTGGAAGTCATTCCTCCATCTGAAACTCTAACACAATTTTCCATTGCGATTTAACAACCTGTATATTTTTGGTTACTGGTTTGAATTTTTCTTTAAACTGTTTCTGTAATTTGCATCTTGATTGTACAACAACCAAAGAACTAATGACTATCAGTCTGATTTCTTAATGTGGTTTTAGTGGCTGTGATTGATACTGTATTTCATTGTTGTTTCTTGTGCCACTTCCTCCATACAACCTCTTGCTACTGCTATGTTGCTTATTGCTAACCATAGAAATTAAGAACTACAAAATGTAGAGTGGTTTCCAGTAGCATAATTATCACATAATTTTTTTAAATCTCTCCAGTGCTTCACAAGCAAAATCATTCAGAGAGATTCATGGACAGGCATGACTATCCAAGGAACATTCTTTTCTTGTACATTATGCAAAGAATTTGTTATCTACATATAGAATCAGAGTTGGTGTTTTTGTATTTTTTGCAGGAAAATAAGTTACTGAGAAATCTTGTTTTGTTGAGGGCTGTGGAAAAATAAATGGTGATACTAAAGAGAAATTAGGAGTTTTGAACACAACTTGCAATAGTTTCACTGCAAATGATGAGGCTGGGGGAGGTCACAACGAAAGTTCGAGACTGGACACAATAAATGAGGCATTGGATTCAACAGGTTAGTAGTGGGATCAGTCTTTTTGAACCAGTTTTGCATTAGTTTTGCATGTTTTTGAACCTGCTGACTGAAAATTCCATTTATAGAATTTGTTTAGTTGCAAGTGCAGCAGCAGATGTAATTTTGTTACATTTTACTGTACTGCTTACAAGCGTAACAAATAGTTAATTGTATCATATGAAGGATGAGCCAGTGATGAGATGTCAGGAATGAATTTTATGTTTTGTTGACCATGCATCCTTGTATAATCTTGTAAAAAAGCTAACTTGGTGCACAATTTTTCTGGAATGTACTGTATTCAGAATGACTGTTGGTCATAATAACAACAGTACTGCAGGCAATACTAGTCTATGATGTTTCTGTTGTGTTCTCTGCAGTTCATCATTGATAACTATCCTGTCATTCCACATTGTGTGATCCATGCAGTTGATACAGCATTAAATCATGAAACCAGCTTCTTTTGTGCAGAACTGTAGTTTATAATGATGCTGATACAATTTTTGGATGATGACATGACATGGATATTGGCCGTCTTCCCAAAATTGCAGGGGAATCTGCTGCCTGTATGTTCAGTGTGGAAGATTAAGCCATGTGACATCTGTTACAGAAAAGGTAGGCGAGTATGGGAGTCTTCATGGAATTTTTTTGGTATATTTCACCCCTTTTAACATGTTTTTTTTTTTTTCTCCATTTATTTCCTTTGATGCTGTACAAGCTTGTATATGTTGAATTTTCATATTTACAATGAAACTTGGATTTTACATTCCTTGAATTTACATTTACATTCCTTGACTTTATTTATATATATATATATATATATATAGCGAACAATAACCCCAAGAAATAGCACATGTCACATACTTGACCCTAATATAATTACAATAGTATAATAGATATAAATCAAGTTAGGTACATAATACGAACCACAGCACAAATTGTAAGCTATCTGGGATCCCAAATGCGTGCAACCACACTGTAAAGAACTTCATGGTTCTTAGCTTAGCCTGAGGACGACTTTTTACGTCACAACATGTTGCGTTAGCTTTAACTTATGCCTTTATTATATAGTTGTGTTGATGGAAATATATATTAATAAAGTGAATATATAGAATCAATACACAACGGAATGACTTCATTCAAATTACATTCCTTGAATTTACATTTTCCTTCATTCTTTGCACATTTTTATCAGTCATGCCAAAAGTTGCATGAGAAGTACATTATATATATTACTTTTGTCGTACATACCAGTTCCTTAATTATACATTGAAACTGGGCACAAGATGGCCTTTTGCTGTCATTTTGAGTACTTTCAATTGGAAATCAGGAAAGAAAATTGATTTTCTGTTATAATTTCCTGTTTCATCTGTGGTGTTTAGGTACACTTACTACATTTGCACCGTGGCATTTAGTACTACGTATATGATCTCTGCCATCCGTGACATCTGTGACGTAGTTTGTGGCTTCAAGATTATGCCATCAGAGGAAAGCCCTGCATCAAGCTGGCGCTAAGCCTATTTAGTTACAAATGGCTTTTGATGCAAACTAGCGCTTCTCTTTGAATTTACTACAAATTGAACTGGCAGTGAGTTTTATTTATGTTATTTCTCTCTGGTTACAACTTATTACAGTGACTGCATGTTTCACACTTATTAAGTTGCTGCAAGAAAATACTTCATGAGATGTGAAGGTTTCAGCAGAAAATGAAGGAGCAGCAACTTGCTTTAATGGGTGTGTAGGAAGATGTGAACTACAGTACATGTTTAAAGCAATACAGTTTTATTCTAGTGTATTTAGTTTAATTTGCTATGTACATCTTTATTTCCTTGATTTTACATTTTTCTCAGTTTTACATACATTGTACATGGAGGGTTCTGTTGCAGCCTGTCTGATATACAATATTTCTTTGTGCAGTAGAAATTTCTTTGTGCAAAGGGAGTTCCAAACCTGTCCCAACATGGTTATCCACACAGTATGTTGTGCCATCCAGGACTTCTTAGGTTCCTTACTTGAAATTCTGGTGACACACACTGTGGCAGGATTTCTTAACGGTTGCCTGGACTTTTGATCCTGATGATGCAGGGGCCACCATGATTCAAGCTATATCTGAATTACCACAACCGATCAGGGACACCCTTGCTTTTCTAATACTGCACCTGCAAAGGTAAGTTGATTTGTCACTTGTAACAGGAACAAGTAAGAATGAATAAACAACCATATGCGAAATAGGAGTGCCCTATGCAGGTTTGGGACTGCTATGGTCTTGGGTGTCTGCAGGGTAATGTCAATAAATACAAGTTGTGTGCATTGTGTCATATATTGTGGGGTTGGGGGGTGTGATGTGTGATTGTATTGCTATACCAGCATGGCCTTACACTTTTACTCAAGCTAAAAAACATGAATAGTGTGCTGGTATGGCACTGGCCTCCAGGTTAAAAAATGACAACATGTTGGCATGGTAGTTGGAGGTTGACGCACGGAAGACGCAGTACACTTGTACATCACCCCACGCAGAAATATGTAGCGAAAGGTTGAACATGAACAGCAATTGGCCACACTGATTGCAACAGAAATTGTCCCATTATAGCACCAGACCATCTGCAGCATCTTTTGTACAATGTAAATGTAAATATGTGGCAGCAGGGTTAAGGTATATGTGGATAATAATGTCAGAATGGTTTTTATGGAAAAATGGAAAAGAATGGGCTACAATGTGTCATAAGATGACCCACACTGTAGGTTGATAGTGGATCTAGTTTGCACATGGAAATATTTGAAAGAAAAAGCGATATCTTGTGAGTAAATGTCATACCTAAAAACAAGAATGGGTGTAGAGGGAGGATGGAACAGCAACTTAGCTGTAAAACTCTGCTGTGTTAGTCATCATGCATTGTCATGTCATTTGAACAGTAAAAGAGTGTGGCAGCTAGACTTGACAAGAGTAAGTGGCTATTTGGTTATATCTGTTATGTTGTAAGTATCTTATCTAATTAGAAGCCTTGAGAGCACAGTCAGTATACTGACAAGGCTACAGGCTGGTCGATCTGAGGTTTAATTCCCAAAAGGGGCAAGAAATTTTTCTCTGTTTCAAAACTTCCAGACCAGCTGATGGACCCACTGAGTCCCCTATTCAATATGTACATGAAGGCTCTTTCCCAGAGGTTAAAGTGACTGGGGCATGAAGCTCTCCACTCATCTCCATATAGTGTCGAGGTTAAGAATGAGTGAAGCTGCACCTCTACTCCCCTGTACATGCTTTCATGGCATGGACAGGGGCTACTCTACCGTTATCCTTTTACCGGTATCTGTTTTTGTTATTGTTTTGTTTTTACAGGGTAGCAGCCTACCCTGATTGTAAAATGCCAGCATTTAACCTTGCAAAAATATTTGATCCAGCTTCTGTAGGGCACTCAAGGACTGATCGTGCATCAGTTACCGCATGGAACGTAACAAAGGTGCAGGCCACACTAAGGGTTGCACTTAGGCAAATACTGGCTTAAAAACGTCGGCATGCTGCCATGAAACGCACATACAATTCCACTGCTTCAGAAAGCAACATTCATTAGCACTAACTACTTACAATGATGTTCAAGTTCATTTCACAGAAAGCTTAATTAAAATGTGTTAATTGCAGTATAGTTTGCGTTTTCGTCACCACCACCACCGCCACCACTTTCTCTAAAGCACCATATTTTTTCTTCATATGGTGTTGAACTACTATAAATCACCTACTAGATAACACTGCATTGTCTCCCCATCTGATGCTGCTCTGGTCATCTACAAACACGTATTCTGACTGTGACTCTTCCACATACCCCTTGGTTGGAGAACGAAACGGGTACTCTTTCGTTATTAGGAGCTCACCATATTTTCTACGTCAGTAGGTTGAGGGTTAATGGGCAGTAGTTCCAGAGTTTACCCGCTCGTGGCGCGCAAAGCACCACGAATGAACACGCCGTGGTACTCTGCGCGCCGGGTTAATGCAGACGCCACAAGCAGGTTGGTTTTGAGCGAGGCCTGAATGGAAGGGACAAGAGGAGTGACGGCGAAATACGTAGGGACACGACAGCGATGGAGGGGAGGTGTGGTGTTTGTGGGAACAGAGAAAATGCCTGAACATGCTGCAGCGTGCTGTGAAGCGTTACCTAAAAAAATGAATTCATGCATTCCTATGGCCTAGAAGAATGTGTGTGAGCGGGAAATGTATGCAGAATAGGCATTAGTTTGTATGGAAATTATCGCAGGGTTTGATGGGAGTGACAGGCGACGGAGGGGATGGTCGTTATACAATATGTCATGTCACAGATCTCACTTGTCGCGGGCGGCGGTGAGTCACTTGGCGACATGACCGGAATGGAGGGTAGGTGCTTGGAATGAGCCCCACATCCTTCAAGAACTGGACACCGAAGTCGGGGTCGCTGAGCAAGAAAGCAATAAAAAAAACTTATTTGTAGAGTTCAGCTGAAATGTGATGGCACACGGTGACGCAAGGGAGGGGAAGTGACGGAGAAACTGGTGAATGGAGTGGGTAGCCAGTACCCTTCACACTACCTCGGAACATGGTGTACCCAGCATTACTACTGCTGATGCGCACACTTCGGCTGCCAGTAGACGACTGAACTGACGCCCCCGCCGATTTAAATGGACTCGTCCGTTTCGCCGAAAGACGAAGTCTTGTTTCTGCGCGTGTGCCAACACATTTCAAACGCAGTCTAACACCGTTGGCACCCAGCGTCGCTCGGAACATAGGGCTTTTCATTAAATGCATTGTTGGTATGTGTATGAATAACCGATGTCACTCGAGTATCCGTCATTGTATGAAATTTACAGTTTTTGTTAGACTGAATAAATGAATGTAATCAGAAGACAACGCAGCACTCCGTTGAAGAAGTTATATTAGAACACAACACACAACTCATTTGGGGACGTTACGCGTTACGGCCGTCCGGGCGCGAAGGTAACGAAATGTTGGCGTGGGTGTGGTGCTGAAGGTGGAGTGGCAGACGGGCGGTACTGCCGTCGATAGATAGGAGCGCCACTCACGGCAGACGTACAGAACTACCCATCATGCGAAAGGAGAGCTAACAAAATGTTCGTGAATGCAGTACATTCTATGATTGGTCATGTACCCGATAGATGGTGTCAGTGTGAGCTGTCACTTTTTGGCGTATTTGTATGTATTTCCATATTGTTTGTAAAGTTTATGTAACATGATAGTTTGCCACAGAGTGGTGGATGCCAGACTTCTTCAGTTCTCAAAGCACTTAGATGTCATGGTGCTACATATGGAACACCATGAAAAATTACTTTAACCATCCAGTTCTGAATCAGTAATACTGGAAAATATATAGCAATTTGGATTCAGTTGGGCAGACAGCTTTTTTTTAAGAGATCAGAAAAAAATTTAAAATAGGCAAAATTTTATCCATGAACTTAATTTCTTCTGCAAACTGGGGAAAGCTGTCATTCCAAATTTCGGTATTGAAGCATCCTGATTCATCTCTTGGAACAGCTGTGTTCTGTGGGAGCATGTTTGGTTCCCATGGCACTGGATGCCATGAATACGGTGTTCTTGGATGTGCTGCCATTGAGGTTTGTAGCACAGAATGCAATTCTGAATGAAGCTGCCACTTTAAATTTCCGGTCACTGCAATGATGATTTGTACCAAATGACACAGCATGCAACACAAAGAGTGTACTTGATCACCATAGCTCATGTCAGTTTAGTGTCTGGATGACATCTTTGTTTTCAGGCAGGGGTAGGGATTTATCTCTTTCCCACCATATAAACAGCAGCTGTGGGGCTCATCAATTCTCCTGCATAACATATTCATTGTGCTCTTTCCATGAAGGCAAATTTGGTGCAGCATGATACTGAACACTTAATGCCATCTAGTGCTGAGACTAAAAATGTGTGGAACTAACATATTCATAGCTGACAATATATGTAAAATATGGATCGTATCAAAAATATTATAAATGTAATTCTGTGAACCTTTGAGTTTTATATTGTGTGGTGCGTATTTTTTTAATGATACTCCGTTCTTTAGGAATTTAGTGAGGGTTGAGAATCATGTATGTTCAATACGGCTTGTGTTGGTTCAGTAATGAACAACATGTAAATGCATTTAGCATAGTTGAAGAATAAAAGACTAACTTTATGTCACTTGCTATTCTATTTCACTTCTTATGTGCTCAACATGTTTTGGACATTAATATATCCATCATCAGGAGCTTGCAACTATTCTGTTGAATTATCATGGTTTTATTAGTGGTATCCATGTTGCAGGCTTCAGCCTGCAACACAGATACAACTCCAACCCAACCACACCGAAATTCCAACACACATCGAACCAAGAACAATACGACCGATGTGGTAATTCAACAGAATAGTTGCAAGCTCCTGATGATGGATATATTAATGTCCGAAACATGTTGAGCACATAAGAAGTGAAATATAATAGCAAGTGACATCAAGTTGGTCTTCTTTTCTTCAACTATCACAATGATGCACAGTCCAATAGACATAAGATTCATTTAGCAATTTTGGGAATAAACATTTGGAGACAATGACATGACATTAACCATTAATTTAATGTGCTTGTGACAGGAAGTGCAGTTTATCAGAAGTGCAGATGTATTAGACATATTAAACATACATAGTGATGCTTTTGTAGGTGGTTGAACATCTGATGAATATTCTAAGTGACTATTGGGCCAACTTTGTGAATGTGGACTTGGGAGAATACACGCATTCAGCAAGACATGTACCTCACACCCTTTACAGAGTGTTTGCTTACGCCTGTGGTCAGTTCTTCAAGGGTTGCCTCCACACCACATTCGAGGTAAAGTGACAGATCTTTTGTGGTAGAGATGGATTTGTTGAATGGTCTTCACAGAGTAGAATCCTAGAGAAGCTATAGTTGCTCAACAGGTGAATAAATTCTTGTAGATTTTATGGAAACCGAAGGGTTTATTACGGTGGTCACAGGCGCCTGCTACTGGCCCGTATCGTGTACTAAATGAATGCAATTCACTATTCTCTAATCCTTGGTGCGCATTTGTTGGACTGTTTTCAAACATTTTATTACATGAATTAGAATTCTTTTAATCTGCCACCCATGGGACCAAACAGTTGCCAGGTTCTGAAATATTCTGGATTATCGTACAGTGCCTATGCTTAACCAAGTTCTTACAAGTAATTTTGTGTTACTGTTTCTATATTTGGGCAGAACAGCTAATCAGAGGATTATTCCACTTGGATGCATCCATCTGCTGCTGGTTCAGTGGCATGTAGTTCCCCCCCCCCCCCTTTTTTTGGGGGGGGGGGGGGGGGGGGGGGGGGGGTTTCATTTTTTCCCATGATTTTGAAAAATAAGCGGTTTTTTTAGCGGAAAAAGTTTATGGGTTGGGGGGAAAGGGGTCAGAAGAAAATGCGGGGGAAAA